>Ga0247725_1000918_pt1 | contig 17331 bp, 13 predicted proteins | sample OKSTACKMCFT3sol_FD_183021 | JGI IMG/M metagenome (GOLD analysis project Ga0247725, IMG submission 183021) | Subsurface sediment microbial communities from gas well in Oklahoma, United States - OK STACK MC-FT3-sol | ecosystem: Environmental > Terrestrial > Deep subsurface > Rock core/Sediment... | reverse complement strand
TGGCCAGCTTGCGGATGGCGCGCAGGGGATGATTCACCGGCACGAAGTCATCGAGCTTGGCGACAGTGAACAGGGACTCCTGGGTGATATCGGCTCCACGCATGGAAATCGAGGGCTCCGGCAGATTAGAGCCAATATCGTAAACCACACGCCGCAAAACCAGACAGGGCGTGGGCGAATTTCAACAAGCTGCTAGAGCGATACAAGGCCGATGGCGGCCCCGCAAAAACAAGCGAGGAAGCAGAGTGTACTTTTGTACATGAGCATTCCGACCGGGCTGGCGATCCAGCTTATTTTTAACGCAGTAGCGCCGATGCGCATCTGATCGTGAACAGGCTCTTAGGCCCATTCGACATGGAACTCCACATGACCGACCTCAGCACCTTCCACATCACCCGCAAATGGCCAGCCCAGCATCCCGAGCGCCTGCAGCTGTACTCGCTGCCCACGCCCAACGGGGTCAAGGCCTCGATCATGCTGGAAGAAATCGGCCTGCCTTACGAGCCGCACCTGGTCAGCTTCGACAGCAACGACCAGTTCAGCCCCGAGTTTCTCTCGCTGGCGCCGAACAACAAGATTCCCGCCATCCTCGATCCCGATGGCCCCAATGGCCATCCGCTGGCGCTGTTCGAGTCCGGGGCGATTCTGATCTACCTCGCGGAAAAGACCGGCAAGCTGCTGCCACAGGACGCCGCTGCCCGCTACGAGACGATTCAATGGCTGATGTGGCAGATGGGCGGCCTGGGACCGATGTTCGGCCAGCTCGGTTTCTTCCACAAATTTGCTGGTGCAGAGTACGAAGACAAACGCCCGCGTGACCGCTACGTCGCCGAATCCGTTCGCCTGCTGGGTGTGCTCGACCAGCATCTGCAAGGCCGTGACTGGATTACCGGCGAGTACAGCATCGCCGACATTGCCGTATTCCCCTGGATTCGCAACCTGGTGGGCTTCTACGAGGCCGGTGATCTGGTGCAGTTCGAACGCTTCGCCAACGTGCGCCGCGTGCTCGATGCCTTCCTCACCCGCCCGGCGGTGCAGCGCGGGCTGAACATTCCCGCGCGCGGTTGATGATGTTGCGGGAGTCGGCCGCCGACTCCCGCATCGTTTCCCTTGCACTTGGCTTAGGTAGCCGCCGACACCTTTTGCTCGGCACCACGCTGATCGGCCTGCCCGACCAGGTACCAACCGAGCAATCCCCACAGCGCCGCACAGGCAGCGCCCACCAATGCCACCAGCCAGGCACCCTGAGCGATTGCGTACGCCGCCTGGAAAAGGAACTGGGCGTGCGCCTGCTCAACCGCACCACCCGCGGCCTGACGCCGACGGAAATCGGCGCGCGCCTGCTGGAGCGCCTGCGCCCCGCGCTGGACGAGATCAACACCGCGCTCAACGACCTGCAGGAAGATCCACAGAACCCGGCCGGCTCACTACGCCTGCATGTGCCCGGCGTGATCGCGCGGCACATCCTGCCGCAGCTGCTGGACGATTTTCTCGCTCGCTACCCTGGCATCGCGCTGGAGGTGAACATGGACAACACCTTCATCGACGTCATCGGCGCCGGTTACGACGCCGGCATTCGCTACGAGGAAAGCCTGGCCAAGGACATGATCGCCATCGGGCCACGCCGGCAGTGTTTCATGGCAGTGGCGGCGCCCAGCTAACTGCAGCGCCATGGCACACCGCAACACCCCAGCGAACTGAGCGAACATCGCCTGCTCGGCTACCGCTTCGCCAGCGGCAAGCTCGGGGAGCGGGAGTTCGAACAGGAGGGACGCACCCTGCGTCTCGCCCCCGAGGGTCGCCTGGTCAGCTCGTCGCAGGATCTGCTGATCGCTGCAGCCTGCGCCGGTCACGGCATTCTCTACACCTTCGAGGAGTACATCGCGGCGCACCTCGCCAGCGGCCAGTTGCAACCCTTCATGCAGGACTGGTGGCAACACTTCGACGGGCCGTACCTGTACTACCACAGCAGGCGTCACGTACCGGCGCCGCTGCGAGCCTTCGTCGACTACGTGAAGGCCCTGAACGACGCCGGCCATCCATCTCCAAGCCCGAAATAGAGCGGCGGCCAATACCCAAGCAAAGCGCTGGGAGATTATAATTGCGCGCTTGCGTCTCGCCCTTCCAGGTCTCTCATGAACAACTCTGCATCCGACGCCGCGACGAGTCTGTCGCCGGGCGCGATCCTTCTCATTCAACTCGCCCTGGCCCTCGGCGGCTTCGCCATCGGCACCGGCGAGTTCGCCATTATGGGCCTGATGCCCAACGTCGCCGCCGATCTTGGCGTCAGCGAGCCGCAGGTCGGCCATGTGATCAGCGCCTACGCCCTCGGCGTGGTGGTCGGCGCACCGGTGCTGGCCCTGCTCGGCGCCCGCCTGCCAAGGCGCATCCTGCTTCTGCTGCTGATGGGCTGCTTCGCCCTCGGCAACTTCGCCAGCGCCCTGGCGCCGAGCTACGAGCCGCTGCTGATCTTCCGCTTTATCGCCGGCCTGCCACACGGCGCCTACTTCGGCATTGCCATGCTGGTGGCCGCCTCCATGGCGCCCCCGCACAAGCGCGCCAAGGCGGTGAGCCGGGTGCTGGCCGGCCTGACCGTGGCCATCCTGATCGGCAACCCGCTGGCCACCTGGCTCGGCCAGTTCATGAGCTGGCGCTACGCCTTTGCCCTGGTCGGCATCATCGCCATCACCACCATCGCCATGGTCGCGATCTTCCTCCCGGCCGACCCGCACGAGCAGCGCAGCAGCCCCCTTGGGCGAGCTGCGCGCCTTCAACCGCGCGCCGATCTGGCTGGCCCTGGGCATCGGCTCCATCGGTTTCGCCGGGATGTTCTGCGTGTTCAGCTACATGGCGCCGACCCTGCTCCACGTCACCCAGGTCGGCCCCGGCTGGATTCCCCTGGCCATGGGCGTGTTCGGCGCCGGCTGCATCGTCGGCAACAGTGCCGGCGGCTGGCTGTTCGACCGCCTGCGCCTGCGCGCGGTGGCCTGGATTCTGGCCTGGAACACGCTGGTGCTGCTGGCCTTTCCGTTCGCCGCGCACAGCCTGTGGACGATCCTGCCGGCGATCTTCGCCCTGGGCACCATGATCGCCCTTGGCCCGGCCCTGCAGACCCACCTGATGGACGTCGCCACGGGCGCGCAGACACTCGCCGCCGCATCCAACCATGCCGCGTTCAACGTCGCCAACGCCCTCGGCCCCTGGCTCGGCGGTCTGGCCATCAGCGCCGGCATGGGCTGGACGGTCACCGGCTACATCGGCGCAGCCACCGCCATCGGCGGCCTGCTGCTGTTCGCCTGGGCCTGGAAGGTGCAGCACAAAAACGGGGCGATCTGACAGATGCGAGATGCTGCGCCGGCAGGTATTGTCTACCTCCCGAGCCACTATCGCGTAACCCGCCCAATGATTGCCCAGCGTTTACGATTCGCCCTGGTCGCTACCAGCCTGCTCACCGCGCTGACCGCCCACGCACAGGTGGAAGTCGAAGCTAACGCCGGCCTGCTGGCGGTGAAGATTTCCGAAGAGATCGTTCCGGGCGATTACGAGAAGCTGCTGGCTGGCTTGCGCGCCAACCCGGGCAAGCACAAGCGCAAGGTCGTGCTGCTCGACAGCATCGGCGGCAGCGCCCCGGAGGCCATACGCATGGGCCGCCTGCTACGGGAAACCGGCTTCGAGGCGCTGGTGCCTTCAGGCGGCCTGTGCCAGGGCAGTTGCATCTACCTGCTCACGGCCGGTATCAAGCGCACCATCAACGGCCACGTTGCCCTGCGCCGACCACCCTTCTCCGCAGGTGACTCGGCGCTGGCACAGGCCGCCCACGGCAGCCAGCCATTCAGCCCAGCCAGGTACTTTCGTGACATGGGTGTCGACGTAAGCCTGGCGGAAGACATCTACCAGGTCGCGCCAGGACGCTTGCGTCTGCTGAGCCAGGATGAGCTGGTGCGCTATCGGTTGAAATAGCGAGACGGACTTGCGGGGATAATGCCCCTGCATCACTCGATGCCGGTTTTTTCAGGTTCTTCGCATCCTCGCGGGGAGGATACGCTTGATACCGGACTGGCAATTACGTGTTAGCTGTCCATGGCTTGACACTATTCGTTAGCGTGTCGTCTGATCTGATGGGTTTCGCCCGTAAGGGCCGCAACCCAAACGCTCATGCAGCCATAACGGATAGTGCTAAGTCAGTAAACGGTACGCGCACAAACTTGCCAATCCGGTACTTACTAGCACTTTCCCCAAACTATGCGAAGAACCTTTTTTCATCAGAACAGGAAGGTCAGCGCCAGGTTGAACAGCATCGCGGCGACGAAGCCGATGGGCGCGGCGCGTATGCCCGTGAACTGTCCCTCGGGGTGTTGATGGCCAACCACAGCAGTCCTTCCGGCGCTGGGTCTGCGCAGGACGCCGCGCGTTCTGGGCGCCCGGTGGGCGACAGGTGGTAAGCGCGGTCGGCACGGGTGACTGCCTGGTGATCGCGCGCCGTCGCCAGGGCATCTGGCAAGGTCAGATGCAGGAGTTATCTCTGGACAACTGATCAGGTCGCTTTGAACGCCTTCACTCGCTCCAGCCAGGCCAGGTCGAGCCGCGTCTGCTCGATGTCCAGCCCCTGCTGCTCCATCGCCTCGCGATGGCTGTCGATCTCGCGCACCATCTGGCTCAGTTCGCTGGAGTTGCCATCGAGCTGATGCATCTGGGTCACCCCCAGGTGGTAGAAGCGCAGCAGCTTCATCGCGCTGTCATCGCCCTGCGCCACGCCCGCCTTGACGTGATGCATGACGTTGGTGACACGCATCAGGCTGCGCTTGAGTCGCCAGCCGTAAACGGCCGGCGCCATGAACGGCCGCGACCAGAGTCGCTGGCGCACCAGGGCAATGGTCAGGCCGAGCCCCGCCAGCACACCGAGCAGGTTCCATTTGAAGTTGTCGCCACCGGGCGTGCCGAACAGCTGCGTGCTCAGCGTGGCGCAGAGCATGGCCAGCGCCACGAAGATGACCGCGATCACCACGGTGCTGCGGCGGGTCTGCTGGCGGTAGTAGGCGGGGTCGATGGGCTGGATTTCGAACATGAAACGCACTCTCGGAGCTGACAACATGGGGCGCCACCATGCACCATCGCGCCACTTCGGTCGAGCCCGGTGACAACCACAATTGCGACAGGATTCAACCCTCAACCGCCCTGCTTCAACCACTCGCTGGGACTCGCCCCCACCTTGCGGCGAAATGCGCGGGCCAGGGCCGAGGGGCAACGGCAGAGCGCGCTGGTGGTGGAATATGCGAGCAAGGCGTCGGCAGCACTGGAGCAGATCAACAGCCATATCGGCCAGATCAGCGCCCAGAACATCCAGGTCGGCACTGCCACCGAGGAGCAGTCCAGCGTGGTCGAGGACATCAACCGCAATATCGCCGACATCAACGAGCTGACCGTCGGCACCAGCCATATCGCCGATCAGCTCAACCAGGCCAGCAGCGATTTGCAGGCACTGTCGAGTCAACTCGATGGCCTGGTCGGGCGTTTCCGGTTGTAACCCCTCAAACCACTCGGTGCGCACGGTGCCCCCTAAGGTCGGACGCCGTGCGCACCGAGCCACCTACAGGTCTTCGTCGATGCGCTCGCGCAAATAGGTGTAGAAGGGGTTGGACGTCATACGCTGCAAACTATCGAGCCCCACCACCAGCACGCCGTGCTCACCGCACGGTGCCAGCGTGCCAAGGGCTACGCCGTAGAACTCCTTGGAAGTCGGTTCGCTGCCATACAGTGGATCATCCGTAGGGAACGGCAGTGCAACGTGTGACAGCGAGAACAGCTGGCTCGGGTATTCGACGTTCAATGGCGTCACCCGCGCCTCACGCTCGCCGGCTGCGATTCGCCGCGCCTCGACCTGACGACCACCGCTCTGCGCAACACCCACCACCGTCAGGTCGTAGTCACGCTGGGCCGGTGGCAGCAAGGTTTCGAGCAAGCCGCTCATGTCCGCCCGCAGCAGCGAGCTGGCCGCCTGCGAGCGGTTGATGTCGAAGATCACCAGTTCGCTGCCATTGTCCGGCAGACGCTCGAACAAATGGCGCACCACGGCCGGTGTACTCACGGTACTGTCGGCCAGCGACTGAAAGGCCAGCACCGGTGGCAATCGTGACAGACGGCCATCGGTTTCGGCTGCATCGAATGCGGCCTGCACCTCGCTGGTCAGCTCATAGGTCTGCCGCGCCGCGTGCACCGGGAAGGAGTTGTACTTGAACGGGTTGAACTCCGGCAGCACGTTCATCCAGGCCGACTTGGCGAAGGCCGGCAGCAACGCCGGCAGGGCCGCCAGCCCGGCGTAACGGGCGTAGCTGGTGACGCCGATCATCGGCGAGATCAGCACCAGGCGTTGCGGCATGGCCAGTTGCCCGTCCCCCAGCGCCGCCAGGCTGTAGCGCAGCGCCAATGCACCGCCATTGGAATAGCCGACGAGATACAGCGGCCCGTCCGGTACTTGGCGCCGCGCCTCGCGCACGGCCAGGCGGGTAGCCGCCAGCCATTGCTCCCAGTGCGCAGCAGTGAGCGCCGCCGGTACCGTGCCATGGCCGGGCATGCGCGGCACCACCGCTAGCAGCCCCTGTTCGCTCAGGTGCTGGGCGATATGGCGCAGGCTGTACGGCGAGTCGGTCAGGCCATGTAACAACACCACCACGCCCCGCGCCGGACCTGGCGGCTGCAGAATGAAGGAACGATTCCAGTCGCGCGGCAGATTGCCGGGGTAGACCGGGCTGTCGCTGGCGTAGCGGCTGTATGGCGCCGTGCCGGAGGCCGTGACCGGCTCGATCAGTTCGCGCTGCAGGCGTTCGAACAGGGTCGCCTCGGCAGCCAGGTAGGCCTGCCAGTCGGCAGCGTCCAGCTCGCTGACCTCCATCTCCTGCGGCACCAGGCGATGCCAGGACTCCAACTCGGGCAACGACGATAGCCCGGCGATGCGTATGCCGAGCAAGGCCACCACGATCAACAACAGCACTACCAGCGTCCAGGCCATCGCAATGCGCGGTAAACGCATCAAGCGCCTCCCTCAAAATCTCTGGCCGGGAAAATCCGTCCCGGCGACCGGCTTGGGGACTTTAGTGCAAAGCGACGCCCGACCACCACTGGGTTGGCCTTTAAGGTCTGTATCGGTGCCATGCGACTCAGTAGGCTGCGTGGTCTGGAAGCAAGCCAGAAGCGCTGGATGAACTGAGCAGGCAAGCAACTGGCAGTGCTGATAGGCTGCGCACATGAATCTCGCCGCTCTACTCCAGACACTCATTGCCAGCGACCCACAGCGCCTGCGCATCCTGCAGCAGGTGCGCGAGCTCGACCTGCCCGATTGCTGGGTGGCCGCCGGTTTCGTACGCAGTGCGGTCTGGGATCACCTACACCAACGCACGCCCTCCCCGCTGCCAGAAGATATCGACGTGATCTGGTTCGACCGCAGCCAAACCTCCCCCACTCGCGACGCTGAACTGGAGACGGTACTGCGCCACAGGGACGAATCGCTGCAGTGGTCGGTGAAGAATCAGGCACGCATGCATCTGCGCAATGGCGATGCGCCTTACGCCTCGGCTACCGAAGCGATACGGCATTGGCCGGAAACCGCGACGGCGGTGGCCATAAGGCTCGATGAACAAGACAGGCTGGAAGTCGCCGCGCCGCTCGGCCTGGAGGATCTGTTCGGCCTTATCGTGCGCCCAGCCGGGCGCTTTCAGAACGCGAAGAGTCAGATCTACCAACAGCGCCTACATGACAAGAACTGGCTGGCCACCTGGCCGAAGTTGAAGGTGATTGCGTAGGGTAGATCGGGCTTCAATAGCGACAGGCTGGCAGGTGCCAGCAAAGCTTCGCCCCGAGGCGGGGCTCCTACACAGAGCGCTCTCCAAAACGATCAAGCATCCGGGGAAGCGAGGCACCTGCGGGCATATCAGCCTGCGCCCCTACTTCCAGGCGCAATAACACCCCACCGCCAAACCACTGGCCAGGGAAACCTGGCGCCCCTGCGTCAGCGCATCGAGCACCGGTTCGACGAAGCTGTTGCTGGAATTACATACCAACCCCTCGCTGTAAGGGCCGGCATAGGCCAGGTTGCCGTCGCGATCCCAGATCGCCAGGCCGGGCTGGCTGGCAGCGATTGCATGCCCTCGATACCCGGCAAGGGCTTGATCCGCCCGCGCAGGAACGGCGCGATCTCACCCTTGCTGCCCGGCTTCTGCACGCTGTAGAACGCCACATCGGCATTGCGATGCAGGCCGATCAGATAGCGCAGGTGCGCGTCGGTCTCCGCGTTGCAGGGGCAATCCGGTCCCAGAAATGCACAACGCGAATGAGACCAGGGCCAGCGAGCTCAGGCGGCAGCTTCAGCCCGCCCTGACCGAAGATCACCGTCTGCTCGGCATAGGGCCGCAAATACGCCGCGCCGCTAAGCCACCAGATCAGTACCACGATGCCCAGCGCCAATACGCAGAAGCCCACCACCAGGTGCTTGAAGCTCAGGCGTTGCAGCAGGTTCATGGCTGATGGCCAAACTTGCGCAGGAACTGCTTCTCCATTTCCTGACAACTTTCCTCGGTGAAGCTACGTTCGGTGGCCTGCGCACTTTTCCAGCAGGCTTCGATGGCCTGGCGCTCGGCCGCCTCGATCTCGCCATCCTGGGGGGGTCATGATGTAGATGAGGCCGGCGATATCAGCACCACGAACGCCAAGCCAGCCAGAAACAGGCCCAGGCAGCCACGGCGCCCCAGCCCGACGTTTTCATCATTCACACTCATCGTTTTTCAGTTTCCGCATTCATCAGTGGATAGCTCGCCCCACCGCCGGGGCGAGCGCCGATCATCAACTTTCAACCAGCGTCCACTGCTTGCTCAGGCGCTTGTCCGACACCGCCATCTTGGTGCCCAGTTGCTGGGCGAACAGCGACACGCGGTATTCCTCCAGCATCCAGCGGTACAGCGTCAGCTCCGGATCACGCTTGCCCTCCTGAGCATGCTTGGCAGCGCGGGCCTTGTACTGCTCCCAGTAGCCGGCCAGTTCGCCCGTCCACACGCGGTCGCGTTGCACCTGCGCGCCGACCTTGTCCAGGCGCTGCTCGATGGCCTTCAGATAACGCGGAATTTCCTTGAGCCATTCGCCCGGCGTTTCGCGCACGAAGCCGGCATACACCAAGTTCGCCAGTTGCTGCTTGATATCGTTGAGCGCCATCGCCTGGGCCAGATCGATCTTGCCCTTGAAGCGCTTCTGCAGGCCATGGTGCAGCTTGAGGATCTCCAGCACCAGGCGGGCGATGCGTTCGGCGTGGGCCGTCCAGTCACCGCGCTTGCGCTCGGCCAGTTGCGCCAGGGCCGCACCGTCGCGCGGCAGCGTGGCTTCGCCTTCGAGGATGCAGGCGTCCAGGCTGGCCAGCAGGATGTCCTCGACCAGCGCCTCGACGCGGCCGATATCGCGATACAGCAAACCCAGTTCGGTCAGCCCCGGCAGCTTGCTACGCAGGAACTTGGCCTGCTCGGCCAGCTGTTGCAGCAGCAGACGTTGCAGCGCACGGCGGTGCTGGAAGTCGGCTTCGGCCTGGGTCGGGAAGCGCCCTTCCTTGACCACCCCTGCCTCCTCCACAAGCGCCGGGTAAACCGTCATGGAGAGGCCGGCGATCTTCTGCTGAGTCTTCTCCGCCACCTGGGCGAAGGCCTTGGCCTCCACCGTTTTCGGCGTCTTGTCCTGCTGCGGAATGGCCAGCGCAGCCTGGCTGGCTTCGGCGAAGCGCGCGGTCAGCTCAGCCAGGTCGCGGCCCTCGCCGAGGAACTTGCCCTGGGCATCGACCACCTCGATGTTCATCTTCAGGTGGTTTTCCAACCCGGCGGCGGATTCCTGCCAGGCCTCGTCGGGCACTCGCGCACCGGTCATGCGCAGCAACTCATGCCCCAGCGCCTGCGGCAGCGAACCCTGGCCAAACACCAACTTGTCCAGCGCCGCACCGACGAAGTCCGGCACCGGCACGAAGTTCTTGCGCAGCGCCTTGGGCAGGCCGCGCACCAGCGCCACGCACTTGGCTTCCAGTAGGCCCGGCACCAGCCACTCCAGACGCTCGGGCGGCAGTTGCGGCAACAGCGGCGCCGGCACACGCAGGGTCACGCCATCACGCGGGTGGTTGGGTTCGAAGTGATAGCTCAGCGGCAGTTGCAGTTCGCCGATACGCAAGGTGTCCGGGTACTGCGCGGCGGTGACTTCCTTGGCATCACGGGCCAGGGCGTCCTCCTCACGCATGATCAAGAGTTGCGCGTCGGCGGCGCTGCCCTTCTTGTACCAGCTCTCGAAACTGGCGGCCTGGTAGATGTCCTGCGGGATACGCGCATCGTAGTAGCCGAACAGGGTTTCCTCGTCGGCGAGAATATCGCGGCGGCGCGACTTGGCCTCCAGCTCGTCAAGGCGTTCGAGCAACTGGCGGTTTGCAGTCAGGCAGCGTACGCGACTGTTGATCTCGCCACGCACCAGGCCCTCGCGAATGAACATCTCACGGGAAACCTGCGGGTCGATGGGGCCGTAATGCACCGGGCGGCGGCCGACGATGATCATGCCGTACAGGGTGACCTGCTCGTACGCCACCACCTGGCCGCGCTTCTTCTCCCAGTGCGGTTCCAGATGGTTCTTCTTCACCAGATGCGCCGCCAGCGGCTCGATCCAGTCCGGCTCGATCTTCGCTACCATACGGGCGAACAGCTTGGTGGTTTCCACCAGTTCGGCGGCCATCACCCAGTTAGGCTTCTTACGCCCGATCACGCTGGACGGATGAATCCAGAAACGTCGCTGACGCGCGCCGAGGTAGTCGCCCTCCTCGGTCTTCTGGCCGATCTGGCTGAGCAGGCCGGCGAGAATCGCCTTGTGCACGGCGGCGTAATTCTTCGCCCGCACCACCGCCTCACTGGCCTCGGCCTGCTGACGGGCAATGGCGTTGACGCGAGTGTCCTTGGTCGGCGCGACGGGTTCGTTGTAGGAGCCGGCTTGCCGGCGATCAGACGGATCGCCCGCAAGCGGGCTCCTACCCGATCCACGCCCGCCTTCGAGCTTCAGCTCGCGGGTGATCAACACCAGTTGCCGGTGCGCATCGCGCCATTCGCGCAGACGCATGTAATTGAGGAAGTTCTTCTTGCACCAGGTACGCAGCGGGTTGCTGCCCAGCTCCTGGCGTTTTTCCTCGAAGCCGCGCCACAGGTTGATCAGCGCGGCGAAGTCCGAGTCCACATCCTTCCACTGCGCGTGCGCCTGATCGGCGGCCTGCTGGCGATCCATCGGTCGCTCACGCGGGTCTTGCACCGACAGCGCGGCGGCGACGATAAGGATTTCCTCCAGGCTGCCCTGCTTGGCGCCTTCCAGCACCATGCGTCCCAGGCGCGGGTCGATGGGCAGGCGCGCCAGTTGCCGGCCGATGGGCGTGAGCTGGCTTTCGCGATTGACCGCCGACAGCTCCTGCAACAGGTTGAAGCCGTCGCTGATGGCCTTGCCGTCTGGCGGCTCGATAAAGGGGAAGTCCTCGATACTGCCCAGACGCAGGTGCAGCATCTGCAAAATCACCGCCGCGAGGTTGGTGCGCAGTATCTCCGGGTCGGTAAATTCCGGGCGCCCAAGGAAATCCTCCTCGCTGTACAGGCGAATGCAGATACCCGGCTCGACCCGCCCGCAGCGGCCCTTGCGCTGGTTGGCGCTGGCCTGCGACACCGGCTCAATGGGCAGGCGCTGCACCTTGGCGCGGTAGCTGTAGCGGCTGATGCGCGCCGTGCCGCTGTCGATCACATAGCGGATGCCCGGCACGGTCAGCGAGGTTTCCGCGACGTTGGTGGCCAGCACGATCTTGCGCCCGGCCATGGGTGCGAAAATCTTCTGCTGCTCGGCCGGCGTCAGCCGCGCATACAGCGGCAGCACCTCGGTAAAACGCAGGTTGGCCTTGCGCAGCACCTCCGCCGCCTCGCGAATCTCGCGCTCGCCAGGCAAGAACACCAGCACATCGCCAGGGCGCTTACCCACGTTGCGCTCGTGCTCGGTAATCTCGTCCAGCGCGGCGAGGATGCCCTGGTCGATGGAGAGGTCATCGAGCAGACGCTCGCCCTCCTCGTCCACCTCGGCCGCCAGCGGGCGATACCAGGTTTCCACCGGGTAGGTGCGACCGGACACCTCGATGATCGGCGCGTCGTTGAAGTGTTTGCTGAATCGCTCCAGATCGATGGTCGCCGACGTGATGATCAGTTTCAGATCCGGGCGACGCGGCAGCAGGGTCTTCAGGTAGCCGAGCAGGAAGTCGATATTGAGGCTGCGTTCGTGGGCTTCGTCGACGATGATGGTGTCGTACTTTTCCAGAAAGCGGTCATGCTGGGTCTCGGCGAGCAGGATGCCATCGGTCATCAACTTGATCAGCGTGCCGTCCTTGCTCTGATCCTCGAAACGCACCTGATAACCGACCAGCTCGCCCAGCGGCGTGCCGATCTCTTCCGCTACCCGCGTCGCCACACTGCGCGCTGCCAGCCGGCGCGGCTGGGTATGACCGATCAGCCCATGCACACCCCGGCCAATCTCCAGACAGATCTTCGGCAACTGCGTGGTCTTGCCCGATCCGGTCTCACCGGCGATCACCACCACCTGGCTCTTCTCCAGCGCGGCCTTGATCTCGTCGCGCTTGGCGGCAATCGGCAGCGCATCGTCGTAACGCATCGCCGGAATGCTGCTACGCCGCGCCGCCACCTTGTCGCTGGACGCCTGGAAACGCTCCAGCCACTGCGCCAGCTTCGCCTCATCGGGATGCTTCTGCAGCTCATGCAACTGCCGGCGCAAGCGATGGCGCTCGGCAATCATGACGTGGTCGAGGTTCTTCTGCAGCGTGGCGAGGTCAGTCATCTGGATCGAGGCAATCAGGGCAAAGGCGCGATTGTCGCAGATTACGGCTTATGGCGGGCAGGGTGGGCATCGCCGAGAAGGCGCGAGAAGATGCCCCTAGGGTCTGTTGCCGTTTCGCGCTAACCAATTGATTTATAAGAGCAAGCTCGTATCGTTGAAGCTCTGACCCGACATCGATACGAGCTTGCAATGCCCCGATTACTACTCAACGACGAGCATTGGTCGAAGCTGCGGGAAATTCTCCTGCACAAGACCATCTACAACAAGCGTGATCTACGAATGACCGTGGAGGGCATGCTGTACCGCATGCGCACGGGATGTCCCTGGAGAGACCTGCCCAAGGCGTTTGGTAACTGGAATAAGGTCTACAAACGTTTCAACGCATGGTCTGCTGCCGGCAAATGGTTCAAGGTCTTCAAGATGCTGGTGGCGGAGCCCGACATGGAGTGGGTGTTCATTGATGGCAGCTATGCCAAGGCTCACCAGCACAGCGCAGGTGCTGCCAGCGCAAACGATGAAGCTATAGGGAAAAGCCGAGCCGGCAATACCAGCAAGATTCATCTGGCGGTGGACGCCCATGGCTTGCCCATCGAGTTTGAAATCACGGGAGGCCAAATCAATGACTGCACTCAGGCACCCGCATTGATTTCCAAGCTCCCAGCGGCAGAAACCATCGTTGCGGATAAGGGTTATGACAGCGAGAGAATCCGAGAACAAGTTGAGCGACAAGGGGCCAAGGCCGTGATCCCGAGCAAGCGTAACTCTGTGAAAGGCAACGCGAATCTGGACAGAGGCCTGTACCGCAATCGCCACCTGGTGGAAAACGCTTTCGCCCGGCTGAAGCACTACCGGGCGGTGGCCTCTCGATTCGACAAGCTCAAGAGAAATTACGAGAGCGTGGTGGCCATGGCCTGCGCCTTCCTATGGTTGCCCATGTAAAACGGCAACAGGCCCTAGCAGGCTGTTGAAAAACTATCTGCGTTGCCACTGCTGCGTTAAAAACAGGCTCGTGCGCGAGTCCGATCAAAATGCTCATTTACAGCTCGTAAAGTCGAGCGCGACTCCGACCGTTTTTCGCCTATTTTTGCCTTGCATTGGCTGCCTCGCCTACGTTTTTCAACGGCCTGCTAGACACAAACAGCTCGGAACATCGCCGCAATGGTGGATGAAAAAAGCGCCATCCACCCTACGCTGAAACCACAGCGTAGGGCGGACAACGCGAAGCTTGTCCGCCATTTGCTCACGTGCGCGTCGCAAACGGATCGCCGCCCATCAACCGCTGCACCCTGAGGGCACGGGCTGGTCACATATCTCGCGCTGGGTCTGAAAGCGCCGCAGCCCTGGCCAACAACGCGTCTGTTGTTGCAACTTCTGCATCGGCGGCTCGTCCATCACCAGGCCAGGGTTGTCTAACCGCCACGCCCCAGTCTCGTCATGCAAGGAGATTCGCCATATGCCAGCTGCGCCCCCCAAACCTGCTCTAGCGCTGGGGCTGCTGTTCACCATTGGTACTCTGATGGGCCTGACCAGCAACTTGGTCAAGCTGGCCGGCAGCAGCGGATGGCAGCCGATGGCTTTTCTGCTCTGGAGTCTGCTCGGCGGCGGGCTGCTGCTGTTGCTGTTCGCCTGGCTGCGGGGGGAACGGCCCGGTATGAGTCTGCCGCAGCAACGCTATTACTTGGCCTCCGGCTTGCTCAGCATCGCGCTACCGAACGCCCTGCTGTTCAGCTCCATCGACCATGTCGGAGCCGGTTTCGCCTCGATGTGTCTGGCCTTCCCGCCGCTGATCACCTACCTGCTGGCCCTGGCCCTGCGCATGGAGGGTTTGAGCCGTATCCGCCTGCTGGGCATCTGTATCGGCCTGGCCGGCAGCCTGCTGCTGGCGCTGGGCAAGCTAAACAGCGGCGATAGCCCGATCCTGTGGATACTCGCTGCGTTGTGTGTGCCGGTGTTCCTGGCACTGGGCAATATCTACCGCTCGCGCTACTGGCCACATGGCGCCAGCCCGCTGTCGCTGGCGCCAGGCATGCTGCTGGGCGGCGCCCTGCTGCTGGTGCCTACCGCCCTGTTCGGCGTCGACTTCGCGCCACATCTGGGCAGTGCCAGGGCCGTTGCTCTGCTGGCCGCGCAGATGCTGCTGTTCGCAGCGGTGTACGCACTGTTCTTCATCCTGCAGAAACTGGCCGGCACCGTGTTTCTCAGCCAGATCGGTTCGGTGGCTGCGATCACCGGCGCGGCCATCGCCATTGGCCTACTTGGTGAACAGGGCAGCCTGAGCATGCTGCTGGCCGCACTGTGCATCGTCGGCGGGGTGCTGCTGGTGGCGTGGCGCAGCGCGCAGGAAACCGAGAGCTGAGTCTGTCTGCCCAGATCCCGGTTACCTCATAACAGCGCGCTGGCCTGCTACGCGTCGTTACTCGATTCTCAGACGCGGAACTGGCCGACCAGGCCCTGCAGGCGCCCACCCAGAGCGTCGAGATCACGAGCGGCCTGCGCGCCCTGCGCCGCATCGCTGGCGACTTCGTCCACCGCGACGGCGATCTGGTGCACGCTGCGGTTGATTTCCTCAGCCACGGCCGTCTGCTCCTCGGCGGCGCTGGCGATCTGCGCATTCATCGAGTTGATGGTGCCGATCAATACCGCGATGCTGTCCAGCGCCTCGCCGGCATGGCTGGCCTGCTCACGGGTGCTGTCACCCATCTGGCTGGCACGCAGCATTGCTGCGACGGCCTCACCCGTCGCGCTTTGCAGACGATCGATCATGCTCTGGATCTCGCCCGTGCTCTGCTGGGTACGGCTGGCCAGCGCACGCACCTCATCGGCGACCACGGCAAAACCACGTCCCGCTTCGCCGGCCCGCGCAGCCTCGATGGCCGCGTTGAGCGCAAGCAGGTTGGTCTGGTCGGCAATCGCGCGAATCACCTCCAGCACGCTGACGATACCCTGCACATCGCGCCGCAAGCCGTCGAGCGACTCACTGCTGCTGCGCACTTCCCCTACCAGATCATGGATGTGGGCGATGCTGCCATCGACCACCCGCTTGGCCTCCTGTCCCTGCTGATCCGTCTCGCGCGCAGCCTCGGCGGCGCGCTGGGCGCTCTGCGCCACCTCATGGGCCGCAGCGGACATCTCGTTGATGGCGGTGGCGACCTGATCGGTCTCGTGGCGCTGAGCGGCCATGGCCTGTTCGGAGCGCTGGGCCTGGCTGGATACGCCGCCGACCAGACCGAACAGCTGGTCGGTGGTCACCGACACCTGCTGCACCAGGGCATGAATCTTGGCGACGAAGGCATTGAAGGAGGTTGCCAGCTCGCCCAGCTCGTCACGACTGGTAACCGGCAGACGCTGGGTCAGATCACCCTCTCCGGCGGCCATGTCATCGAGCTTGCTCTTGATCAGTTGTACCGGCTTGGTGATCGATGCCGCCAGCGGCAGGGACAACAGCGCCAGCACCAGCAGCAGACCAACGGCAGAGCCGACCATGACCATCAGCAGGCGGTCGACGCTCTGCTGGAACTGTGCACGCGCGGCCTGGACGTCACGCTCCACACCGTCAAGATCGACCGAGGTACCGAAGACCATCTTCCACTTGGGCAGGTAGTGCGCGTAGCCGACCTTGGGCACCAGCACCTCGCTGTCGCCAAGAACAAAGCTGTAGTTCACGTAATGGCTGCCATCGGTGCCGGCCCGCACCAGCTCACGAATGGCGTATATACCGTTGGGGTCGCGGTAGCCACTGAAGTCCTCGCCGATGCGATCGTTGGTGTTGCCCTGCAAGACGCGGCGGATGTTGCTGTCGTAGCCCCAGAAGTAACCGTCCGCACCGTAGGACAGGCGCTTTAGCACCTCGACGGCCTGGGCGCGCGCGTCCATGTCGCCATCGGCGGATGCCTGATACAGCGGGGCAATCGCATTGAACGCCAGCTCGACGTATTGCTTGATCTCCGCCTTGCGGTCCGCCACCAGCTTGGCTCGGGTCTGGGCCTCCTGCTGATCGGCGAGATTGCCCAGCACGACGAAGGCAATGGAGCTGAGCAACAGAGTCAGCAAGCAGATCGGCCCCAAAGCCAGCAGCAGCACTTTGGAACGCAAACGCAGAGAGAGGAACATTGACACCACCCCATTAATCGCACTTCGATATTAAAATGCGAGCATTTTGCCAATTCTGTGACGTCAAAAGAATAGAAATTAACGAAAACTGGTATGACCAGGTGGTTTCCGTTGCGCAGAGCCATCTGCGATGCACTCCTTAGCCGTCCTGTTCTGGGTCGATCAGAGCATGTATGCAGGCGTTATCGACTTTTCGCCACCACACTCCGGTCCAGGTGCCAGGCAACAAAAAAGTGCCGGTGTCAATTCTTTCGCGCAAATCAAGAAGGACTTGAAACCGTATATGGGACAGTAGGTTAGCTCCTTTCGGGGCCGCTTAGAAGAAGAGCGGCGTTGTCGGCTAGGAGC
>Ga0247725_1000917_pt1 | contig 17342 bp, 11 predicted proteins | sample OKSTACKMCFT3sol_FD_183021 | JGI IMG/M metagenome (GOLD analysis project Ga0247725, IMG submission 183021) | Subsurface sediment microbial communities from gas well in Oklahoma, United States - OK STACK MC-FT3-sol | ecosystem: Environmental > Terrestrial > Deep subsurface > Rock core/Sediment... | reverse complement strand
GCAGTTCCTGCAGCACCTCGGCGATGCCGTCGCGCTCGGGGGTGTCGCCGTAGACGAAGTTCTCCAGCACGTTGAGGCCGTCGCGGTTGGCCAGCACCAGGCATTCCGAGGGTTGGCCGTCGCGGCCGGCGCGGCCGATCTCCTGGCTGTAGTTCTCCACCGACTTGGGCAGGTCGTAGTGCACCACCAGGCGGATGTCGGCCTTGTCGATGCCCATGCCGAAGGCGATGGTGGCGACCATCAGGTTCACCTCGCCGTTCATGAAGCGCCGCTGCAGGCCTTCGCGCACGCTGTGGTCGAGGCCGGCGTGGTAGGCGCAGGCGTCGATGCCCTGGCGGGTGAGGTGGGTGGCCAGCTCTTCGGCGCTCTTCTGCTGGGTGACGTAGACAATGCCGGGCTTGCCGGGCCGGGCCCGCAGCCAGTCCACCAGGTAGCGGCGGCGCTGCTCGCCGGCCACGGGCTCCACCTGCAGGTGCAGGTTGGGCCGGTAGAAGCCGGTGGTGACCACGTCGGCGGAGTCGATGGCGAACTTGCGCTGCATGTCGGCGATCACCGCCGGGGTGGCCGTGGCGGTGAGCAGCAGCACCTGGGGGATGCCGAACTCGCGCTGGTAGTCCGGCAGTTTGAGGTAGTCGGGGCGGAAGTTGTGGCCCCACTCGGAGATGCAGTGGGCCTCGTCCACCACCAGCAGGGAGATCGGCACCTGCTGGATGAAGTGGCGGAAGCGTTCGTTCTTCAGCCGCTCCACCGAGATCATCAGGATCTTCAGTTCGCCGCTGCGGGCGCGGGCCATGACCTCGGCAGCCTCTTCGCGGCTCTGGGCCGAGTCGATGCTGGCGGCGGCGATGCCGTGGGCGTGGAGGAAGGCCAACTGGTCCTGCATCAGCGCCAGCAGCGGCGACACCACCAGGGTCAGGTGCGGCAGGTGCAGCGCGGGCAGTTGGTAGCAGAGGGACTTGCCGGAGCCGGTGGGGAAGATCGCCGCGGCCGAGCGGCCGGCCAGCACGGCGCTGACGGCGGCTTCCTGGCCGGGGCGGAAGCGGTCGTAGCCGAAGACGCGGGCGAGGGTGGCGAGGGGCATGGCGTCACTCCGTGAGAGGGCTGGGGATGATGGACTATCTGTGGGGGGGCGTTGGGCCGAGGGGGCAACCCGCTGGTACCCGCCCTGTGGCCACGGCCAGGCTGGTTATCGCGTTTTGCGGATGTCTTCTGTTTCGCCCCGCCGGGCGAGTCACTTTTCTCAATCGTCGGAATGCCGCCCACAGAAAAGTAACCAAAAGGGCTCGTCCCTGCATCCGGGTCCCGCTTCGCGGGACTTCCCTCGCTACGTCGCCGCTACGGGGGCCGGCGCGATGGGCCATCCCTGGCCTGGCGCGCCTCTCGCGGCATCCATGCCGCTCGTCCCCCTGCGTAACGACTGCGCTCGGCCTCCTGAAGGGGCAGGTTCCCCGCGCCACCATCCTGGTCAGGTTTGGCTCCGGAGCGCGCTTCTATGCTGTGTAGATCGGGCAAGTCTATAGGGACACGAAAAATGAAAAAGCCGCCCGTAGGCGGCTTCTTCGTACAACGGGTCCCTTACAGCTTGGGACCGGCGTTGCGGATGGCGTCGGAGACGTCGAACTTCTTGAAGTTCTCGACGAATTTCTCGGCCAGGGCCTTGGCGGCTGCGTCGTAGGCGGCTTTGTCAGCCCAGGTGTTGCGCGGGTTGAGCAGCTCGGTCTCGACGCCTGGAACGGCCTTCGGCACGTCCAGGTTGATGATGTCCAGGTGCTCGGTCTCGGCACCGACCAGCGCGCCGCTCTGGATGGCTGCGATCACGCCACGGGTGGTGGGGATGCTGAAGCGCTTGCCGACGCCGTAGCCACCGCCGGTCCAGCCGGTGTTGACCAGGTACACCTTGGAACCGAAGCCCTGGATGCGCTTGATCAGCAGTTCGGCGTACTCACCGGCCGGGCGCGGGAAGAAGGGGGCGCCGAAGCAGGTGGAGAAGGTGGACTTGATGCCGCCGCCGGAACCCATTTCGGTGGAGCCGACCAGGGCGGTGTAGCCGGACAGGAAGTGGTAGGCCGCCTGTTCGTTGTTGAGGATGGAGACGGGCGGCAGTACGCCGGTCAGGTCGCAGGTCAGGAAGATGACCGCGTTCGGCTCGCCGGCACGGTTGGCTTCGACGCGCTTCTCCACCAGGTGCAGCGGGTAGGCGGCACGGGTGTTCTGGGTCAGGCTGTCGTCGCTGTAGTCGGGCAGGCGGGTTTCCGGGTTGAGCACGACGTTTTCCAGCACGGCGCCGAACTGGATGGCTTTCCAGATCACCGGCTCGTTCTTCTCGGACAGGTCGATGCACTTGGCGTAGCAGCCGCCTTCGACGTTGAACACGGTGCCCACGCCCCAGCCGTGCTCGTCGTCACCGATCAGGTAACGGCTCGGGTCGGCGGAGAGGGTGGTCTTGCCGGTGCCGGACAGGCCGAAGAACAGGGTGGTGTCGCCGTCTTCGCCGACGTTGGCGGCGCAGTGCATCGGCAGCACGTCTTTCTCCGGCAGCAGGAAGTTCTGCACGGAGAACATGGCTTTCTTCATCTCACCGGCGTAGCGCATGCCGGCGATCAGGACTTTCTGCTGGGCGAAGTTGAGGATCACGCAACCGTCGGAGTTGGTGCCGTCACGCTCGGGCTCGCAGACGAAGTTCGGGGCGTTGATGATCTGCCATTCCTGGCGGCCCTGCGGGTTGTACTGCTCGGGGTTGATGAACAGGCAGCGGCCGAACAGGTTGTGCCAGGCGGTCTCGGTGGTCATCTTGACGGCCAGGTAGTGCGCGGGGTCGGCACCGACGTGCACGTGGGAGACGAAACGCTCGCGTTCGGTCACATAGGCTTCGACACGGGCCCACAGTGCATCGAACTTGTCCGCCGGGAAGGGACGGTTGATGGCGCCCCAGGCGATCTTGGCGTCGGTGCTCGGCTCCTGAACGATGAAGCGGTCAGCCGGAGAACGGCCGGTGCGATGGCCGGTCTGCACGACCAGCGAACCGTTGGCGGCCAGTTCACCTTCGCCACGGCGGATGGCTTCTTCGACCAGTTGCGCGGCGCTGATGTCGGTGTACACGGCTTTATTGGCTTGCGTCATGTGGTTCCCCGTCGGCCAGAGGCCGAGTCCTCCAATGCGAAATGTAGTGAGCCTTGCGACCCGCTACAGCGAAAAAAGTGCGCCGGATTATGCCAGAGGAAACCGGGCGATTGCGAGATGACTGGATGTAAGGCACGTCCTGCCTGGGTTCCAGGCGAAATCAGGGGGTGCTGGAGGGGTTCTCCGTGACCACTCATCGGGGGCCGAAAGGCCGCTACAAGACTTGAATCGCACCCGCCGGTCACGTTCCGGACCGCAGCCGCTGAAGCGACGATGCAGCGGGGGCCCCGGCGACATATCCACAGGGGCGCCCTCGCTACAAATGGGTAGCAGCCTTACGAATTCCGCCGAACGGTACTCAGTGGCGGGTTTCCGACGGTGCGCGGCTGCCCCCACCGGCGAACAGCTGGGCCACGTCGGCGGCGTCGAAGCGGTAGCGCTGGTTGCAGAACTGGCAGTCGATCACCACGGCGCCGCCCTGTTCCTCCACCAGGGCCTCGGCGTCGGCCTGGCCGAGGCTGACCAGGGCATTGGCCGAGCGCTCCCGCGAGCAGCTGCAGTGGAAGCGCAGCGGGCGGGGGTCGAACAGGCGCACGGTCTCTTCGTGGAACAGGCGGTGCAGCACGGTTTCGTTGTCCAGGCCCAGCAGTTCCTCGGCGGTGAGGGTGTCGGCCAGGGTGGTCAGGTGCTGCCAGCTGGCGGCACGGGCTTCCGGGTCCTTCAGGCGGTCGGCGGGCAGGGCCTGCAGCAGCAGGCCACGGGCGTTGCGGCCGTCGGCGTTGAGCCAGAAGCGGGTCGGCAGCTGTTCGGAGTTGGCGAAGTAGGTGGACAGGCACTCGGCCAGGTTGGCGCCTTCGAGGGTGACGATGCCCTGGTAGCGCTGGCCCTGACGGGGGTCGACGGTGAGGGTCAGCACGCCTTCGGGCATCAGCTGCCGCAGGTCGGCGTCGGCGCCGATCTGCTCGGCGTGGTAGCGGGCGATGCCGCGGATCTCGCGCTCGCTGGAGCACTCCACCATCAGCAGCGGTACGGCCCCGCTGGAGCGCGCCTGCAGCACCAGCAGGCCGTCGAACTTCAGGGTGCCCACCAGCAGCGCGGCGGCGGCGAGCATCTCGCCCAGCAGCTGGGCCACCGGTTCCGGGTAGGGGTGCTTAGCCAGGACGTGGGTGTAGCTCTCGCCCAGGGAGACCATTTCACCGCGTACGTCGGTGTCGTCGAAGATAAAACGCTGGGAATTGTCGGAAATAGGCATGGGGGCAACCACAAGAGGGTGACAGATCGGTGACAGCGCACTATAAAGCGCGCCATTCCGCTGCCCGCGATAGATGAGGATGGGAATTTTATGGAGAAACCAATGCGCGTCCAAGCCTCCTGGCGATGGCCGGCCCTGCTCGGGCTGCACCTGCTGGCGGCCCTGGTACTGGCCAGCTGGCTGTGGCCGACCACCCGTGAACTCTGGGACCTGGCCGACGATGCCGCCTACCGGGCGCTGAACGGCTCCCTCGAAGGCCGTCCGGTATGGATGGCGCTCTGGGCCTTCGCCAGCACCCGCCTGTTCGACATCCTCGCTGGCGGCCTGATGCTGGCGCTGCTGATCCGCCAGGACTGGACCTTCCGTCGCCACGAGCTGCGCCCGGCGCTGTTCACCTTCATCGCCCTGCTGGCCATGCTGCTGGTGGTGCGCTCGCTGTTCACCAAGATCGGCGTGCACTTCGGCTGGCAGCACGCGAGCCCTTCGGTGGTGCTCGGTGGTATCCAGCTGAGCGACCAGTTCCCGCTGCTGGAAAGCGTGTTCGAGGTGAAGGACCGTTCCAGCCGCAGCTTCCCGGGGGACCACGCTTCGGTGCTGATGCTCTGGGGCCTGTTCATGGCGATCTTCGCCCGTGGCTGGAAGCGCGTGACCGTGCTGGCCATCGCCACGGTGTTGATGCTGCCGCGTCTGGTGGCGGGTGCTCACTGGCTGACGGACGATGTGGTCGGTGGCCTGGTGATCACCCTGGTGGTCATCGCCTGGGGCTTCTGCACCCCGGCCGGCAGCCACCTGGCGCACCTGCTGCAGTGGCTGGCCAGCCCGGCGCTGCGCCTGGGCGGCTACATCCCGCTGGTGAACCGCCTGGCGCTGCTGGATACCAAGCGCCTGCGCTGACCTACTCGGCGGCGCCGCGCAGGGAATGGATCTGCCGGCGCTGCTTCTTGGTGGGCCGTCCGTCGGTCTGCACCCCCAGGGCCCCGGCCTTGCGCAGGGCGGCCGCTTCTTCACGGCGGGCGATGCTGTCCGCCGTCTCTTCGTACAGCGCCTGGGCCTCGGGCGCGCCCCGGCGCACCACCGACAGAGCACGAACCACCACGGTACGTTCGTCGAAGCCGGTGCGGATCACGTACTCATCGCCGACCCGTGGCTCCTTGCCCGGCTTGCAGCGCTCGCCCCGGTGATGGACCTTGCCGCCCTCGATGGCCTCCTTGGCCAGGGCGCGGGTCTTGTAGAAGCGTGCGGCCCAGAGCCACTTGTCCAGGCGCACCTTGTCGTCGTCTTTCTCGCGCATCGTTGCTTTCCCTCCGGGGCACCCTGCGGGCGCCCGCACATCGTCGGCCGGTGGCGGATGCAGTTGTCACACGGCCCATCTAGAATGCCGGCAACTCTACCGGAATCCCCGCCGTGAAGACCTTCGATCACCTCTCCGTGGTCGGCCTGCGTGAATGGATCGCCCTGCCGGAGCTCGGCATGGTCGGTCTGCGAGCGAAGGTCGACACCGGCGCGAGCACCTCCAGCCTGCACGCCAGCGACATCGTGCCCTTCGAGCGCGATGGCGAGCGCTGGGTGCGCTTCACCGCGCACCTGGGCACCCTGGTGCAGCGGCGCCACCGCTGCGAGGCGCGGCTGGTCTCGGTGCGCACGATCAAGAGTTCCAACGGCCAGGCCCAGAGCCGCTACGTCATCAGCACCACCGTGGTGCTGGGCGATCGCGCCTGGCCCATCGAGTTCACCCTCGCCTGCCGCAAGGCCATGCGCTACCGCGTGCTCATCGGCTCCAAGGCCCTGGTGGACGGGCAACTGGTGGTCAACCCCGCCCTCAGCTACGTACAGGACAAGCCGACCCTGCCGGCGTTCGATTCTCTCCCAGGTGCCCAATGAAGATTGCCGTGCTGTCGCGCAACCCGCGTCTGTATTCGACCCGTCGTCTGGTGGAGGCCGGCCAGCAGCGCGGTCACGAGATGGTGGTCATCGACACCCTGCGGGCCTACATGAACATCGCCAGCCACAAGCCGCAGATCCACTACCGCGGCCGTGCCCTGGAGGGCTTCGACGCGGTGATCCCGCGCATCGGCGCCTCGGTCACCTTCTACGGCTGCGCGGTGTTGCGCCAGTTCGAGATGATGGGGGTCTACCCGCTCAACGAGTCCGTCGCCATCTCCCGCTCGCGGGACAAGCTGCGCTCCCTGCAACTGCTCTCGCGCAAGGGCATCGGCCTGCCGGTGACCGGCTTCGCCCACTCGCCGGACGACATCCCCGACCTGATCCGCATGGTCAACGGCGCCCCGCTGGTGATCAAGGTGCTGGAAGGCACCCAGGGCATCGGCGTGGTGCTGTGCGAGACGGAGAAGGCCGCCGAGTCGGTGATCGAGGCCTTCATGGGGTTGAAGCAGAACATCATGGTGCAGGAGTACATCCGCGAAGCCGGCGGCGCCGACATCCGCTGCTTCGTGGTGGGCGACAAGGTGATCGCCGCGATGATGCGCCAGGCCAAGCCCGGCGAGTTCCGCTCCAACCTGCACCGGGGCGGCACCGCCAGCCTGATCAAGATCACCCCCGAGGAACGCATGACCGCGATCCGCGCGGCCAAGGTCATGGGCCTGTCGGTGGCCGGGGTGGACATCCTGCGCTCCAACCACGGCCCGCTGGTGATGGAGGTGAACTCCTCGCCGGGCCTGGAGGGCATCGAGACCACCACCGGCAAGGACGTCGCCGGCATCATCATCGAGCACCTGGAAAAGCACGCCGGCCCCAACCTCACCCGTACCAAGGGCAAGGGCTGAGGCCCGTCCAGCCGTTCCTCAGGCCGAGTCGGCCAGGGCGCGCTCGCGGCGCTGCAGCCAGGCCAGGAAGGCCGGCCCGTCCAGCGGCTCGCTGATATGGAAGCCCTGGCCCAGGGCACAGCCCAGCCGGCGCAGGGACTGGTACTGGGCGTCCGCCTCGATGCCTTCGGCCACGCATTCCAGGCCCAGGTTGCGGCCGATGGCGAGGATGGTCTCCACCAGTGCCGCGTCGCTGCCCTCTTGCTCCAGCCCCTCGACGAAGCTGCGGTCGATCTTCAGCCGGTCCAGCGGCAGGCGCTTGAGGTAGATCAGCGAGGAGTAGCCGGTGCCGAAGTCGTCGATGGCGAAGCGCACCCCCAGCTGCTTCAGCTCCAGCATGGCGGCGATGCAGCGTTCCACGTCCTCCATCAGGCTGCCCTCGGTGATCTCCAGCTCCAGCGCATGGGCCGGTACGCCGTGACGTTGCAGGCAGTCGCGGACCCGCTCGACGAAGTCCGGCTGGCGCAGGTCGCGGGGGCTGATGTTGATCGCCAGCACCAGGGCGGGCCGGTGCGGCAGCCACTGGGCGAGGTTGGCGCAGGCCTGGTCCAGCACCCAGTTGCCCAGTTCGAGGATCAGCCCGGTCTCTTCCGCCAGGGGGATGAACTGCGCCGGTGATACCACGCCGCGGCTGGGCGTGCGCCAGCGCAGCAGCGCCTCGGCGCCCACCACCTGGCCGCCGGCCAGCTCCAGCTGCGGCTGGAATTCAAGGAACAGCTGGCCCCGCGCCAGGGCCTGGCGCAGGTCGCTCTGCAGTTGCAGGCGCTGGTCGATGGCGGCCTGCATGGCCGGGGCGAAGAAGTGCAGCGCATTGCGCCCGCCCTGCTTGGCCCGGTACATGGCGGTGTCGGCCTGCTTGAGCACGTCGGCGGCGCCCTGGCCGTCGAAGGGATGCAGGGCGATGCCGATGCTGGCGCTGACCGCCAGCTCGTGCTCGCCGACGCGGTAGCTGCCACGCAGGCTCTGCAGCAGCTTGGCGCCCACTTCGGCGGCGTGGTCGGCCGCCCCGTCGGCCTCCGGTGCCAGGGCCTCCAGCAGCACCACGAACTCGTCGCCGCCCAGCCGCGCCAGGGTGTCCTCGGCGCGCAGGCATCCGGCCAGGCGAGCGGTGACCTCCCGCAGCAGGGCGTCGCCCACCGGGTGGCCTAGGCTGTCGTTGACGGTCTTGAAGTGGTCCAGGTCGATGAACAGCAACGCACCGAAGCGGCCGTCGCGGACCTCGCGGGCCATGGCGTGCTGCAGACGGTCCAGCAGCAGGCGGCGGTTGGGCAGGCCGGTGAGTTCGTCGCTGTAGGCCAGGCGCTCGATCTCGCGCTGGTAGCGCTGGCGCTCGGAGATGTCGGTGATGCTCAGGCGGATCAGCTGCCGGTCGCGGCCCGGCAGGCGCACCAGACGCACCTCGCAGGGGCGCACGCGCCCGGCGAAGTCGCGCATCAGCCACTCGAACAGCGGCGTCTCGCCGGCCAGGGCGGCGCGGGCGTGGGCGCGGCCGACCTCCTGGGAGCTGCGCCCGTCGGCCTGGTAGGGCGGGCTGAAGCTGTCGGGCATGCGCCCGAGCAACTGCTCGCGGGGCAGGCCGTAGAGCCGCGCGGCGTTCTCGTTGGCATCGGTGATGCCGCGTTCCAGGTCGAACACCAGGATGGCCTCGGGGGCGTGTTCCACCAGCACGCGGTAGCGGTCCTCGGCCTCGCGCCGGGCGCTGACGTCCTCCACCAGGATCAGCAGGGCGTACAGCCGGCCCTCGGCATCGCGCACGCCACGGACGTTGACGCGGGTGTCCACCGCGCTGCCGTCCGGGCGCAGGAAGCGCTTGTCCAGTTCGTAGCCGTCGCGCAGGCCCTGGCGCAGCTCCACCAGCAGCTCGCTTTCCTGGGGGCGGTCGTCCGGGTGGGTGATGCTCATCCAGTCGTGGCCCTGCAGCTGCTCGCGGGAGCGCCCGAGGATGCTGCACAGCTTGAAGTTCACTTCCTGCCAGCCCTGTTCCGGCGAGCACAGGGCCATGCCCATCAGCGGGGCTTCGAAGAACAGGTGCAGGTGCTCGTCGCGCTCGCGCTGGCGGCGTTCGGTGCGCTTCTGCTCGGTGAGGTCCTGCACCGCACCGTAGATGCGCATCACCTGGTCGCCGTCGCTCTCGGCCAGGCCCTTGAAGCGCAGGGTGCGCGGGATGCCCTTGGCGCTGGTGATGCGCAGCTCCAGGTCGAAGGGGGTGCCGGTCTCCTGCACCCGCTGCAGGGTGGCTTCGGCCTGCTGGCGGCTGGCGGCGTCGAAGAACTCCAGCACCCGTTCGAAGCTGGGGGCGCCGTCGGCGGGGTCGAGGTCGAAGATGCGGAAGGTGCCCTCGCTCCAGAACAGCGTGCGTGCCGGCAGCTGCAGCACCCAGCCGCCGAGGTCGGCGATGGCTTCGGTCTGGCTCAGCAGGTGGGTCTGGCGCAGCAGTTCCTCGCGGCGCATGGCCAGCTCTTCGGACAGCAGCTCGCGGGTGCTGACGTCGTGCTGCAGGGCGACGAAGTGGCTGATGCCCTCGCCGTCGCGCATCGGTGCCAGGGTCACCTCGTTCCAGAACAGGCTGCCGTCCTTGCGGTAGTTGCGCAGGATCACCTGGGTCGGCTCGCCTTTCTCGATGGCGGCGCGCAGGTGCCGCAGGGCGGGCTGGTTGCGGTCGTGCCCGACGAGGAAGCGGCAGTTGCGGCCGAGGGCGTCCTCGCGGCGGTAGCCGGTGATGCGCTCGAAGGCGCTGTTGCAGTAGATCAGCGGGAAGTCGGGGTCACGGGCATCGGCGATGGTGACGCCCAGCGGAGTCGCCTCCATGGCCAGGTTGGTCATGGCCAGCTCGCGCTGCATCTCGGCGCGGCGCCGCAGGTTCAGGCGCAGGTCGCTGAGGCTGCGGCCCACCAGCAGGGCGGAGACCATCAGCAGCAACACGCTGAACTGCAGCTCGATGCGCCGCGTTTCCAGCCACTGGCTGGCGTCGCCGAGCTCGCGCAGGGCCGGCAGCGCCAGCACGCTGATGGTCGTGACCACCGCGCCCCAGAGTGCGCCGCTGAAGCCCCAGCCGAGGGCCAGGCCGAGGATCGCCAGGCCGATCACCGGCAGGGTCATGGGCAGCGGCATAACCGCCATCAGCAGCGGCAATGCCACCGCCGGCAGCAGCAGGACGGGCCAGGGCGGCAGGCGGCGGATGGCCTCCGGCAGCGGCTCGTAGACGCCGAGCGCCCAGCCGTTGCGGCGCAGCCAGGGGGTGCCGTAGACCAGCAGCGGCAGGCTCAGCACCAGGGTGGTGAGGCTGTCGCCCATCCACATCTGCAGGCTGGCCAGCAGCCAGGCCTGGCGGGTGATGACGCCGGTGGCCAGCAGGCTGGCCTGGACGCCGAGGCTGACCAGGGTCACCGGCACCAGCACGCCCAGCAGCATGAAGCGCAGCAGGCTGGCGAAGTCCGGCAGGCCGGCCTCGGCCTGGTGCCGGCGCAACAGCAGCCAGGCGACGCCGATGGAGAGGGTTTCGGGCAGGGCGTAAAACGGTGCCAGGTGCCAGTCCAGCCCCCACAGCGGGATGCTCGCCACGGCGTTGAGGTAGACGCTGGCCAGTACCCGGGGGCCCCACCAGAGGGTCAGCACCAGGCCGAGGGCGAATGGCAGGTACCAGAGCGCGACACCGCCCGAAATCTGGGTGCCCAGCGACATCCAGGTGGCCAGGTGCAGCAGGGGCAAGGGCACCCACCAGGTCCATCGGGGCGCAAGGGCGTGGGCGTCGGGCATGGGGGCCTCTTGTCGACGCAGGGCTGGGCAGGGTTCAGGGCGCCTAGAGTACGTGGATCAGGGCAAAGTGACACTATCGAAATGAGCGCCGTTGCGGCGCGTCGACAGAAGGCAGGAGGGCCCCGGGCCGGCCAGGCGACCCGGGGTTTGCAGGCGCGATGGACTCAGGCCGCGTCGCGCGGCAGCAGCAGCCCCAGGGGCAGGCAGACGCGGGCTTCCAGGCCGCCGCCGGAGCGGTTGCGCAGCTCAACGCTGCCGCCGTGCTGGGCGGCGATGCGCTTGACGATGGCCAACCCCAGGCCGGTGCCCTTGCCACCCCGGGCGCGGTCGCCGCGGATGAAGGGGTTGAAGATGTCGCCCAGCTCGGCCGGGTCGATGCCCTGGCCGCGGTCCAGCACGCTCAGCACCACGTAGGGCGCGGCGTGGTCGCCGGCCACGTAGGCCGCCACTTCCACACCGTTGTTGCCGTAGCGCAGGGCGTTCTCGATGAGGTTGGCGAGCAGGCGCTTCATCGACACCCGGCGCAGCGGCACCGGCGGCACCGGCTCCAGGCACAGGCGCACCTGTTCCTCCTGCTGGTTGTAGGGCGCCACCACCTCGCGCACCAGTTCGCCCAGGTCCATTTCCTCCACGCGTTCGTCGCGGCCATCGCGGATGAAGGCGAGGAACTGGTCGAGGATGGCGTCCATGTCCTCGATGTCGCGGACCATGTCCTCGGTCAGCTCCGAGTCGGCGCTCATCAGCTCCAGGGACAGCCGCAGGCGGGTCAGCGGCGTGCGCAGGTCATGGGAGACGCCGGCCAGCATCAGCTCGCGCTCGCGGGCGGCCTGCTCGACGTCTTCGGCCATCTGGTTGAAGGCGCGGTACACCTCGGTCATCTCGCTGGGCGTGTCGCTCACCGGCAGGCGCACGCTGCGGCCCTGGCCGAGGTGGCGGGCGGCGAACACCAGGCGCTTGAGCGGGGCGTTGAGCTGGCGCACGAAGATCCAGGCGGCGGCGGTGGACAGCAGGCCGATGCCGAGGAACCAGCCGAGCACGCTCCAGATGCGCTGGCCGCGCAGCGGGTGCGGGTAGAGCGGGATGCGCACCCAGTCCGGGCCGAGGCTGGGAGCATGGACCCAGAGCGCCGGCGGGCTCTTGGCGCGCAGGCGGACTTCGGTCTGCGGGCCCAGTTCGGTCTGCATCTGCCGTTCGAAGATCTCGCTGTAGGGCCAGTGCTGTTCCGTCTGTGGCACGTCCTCCTGGCTCACCCGGGCCAGGCCGGCGGCGCGGGCCAGCTGGTCGCGCTCGCCCTCGCTGGCGGCCCAGTAGGCACGCAGGGTCAGCGCCGCGCCGTGGCTGTACTGGCGGTCCACCAGCACGTCCTCGTTCATCATCAGGTACACCAGGGTCAGCGCCTTGGAGAACAGCACGACGATGAGCACCAGCCAGAGGGTGCGGGAGAAGAAGCTCTGCGGGAACCAGTAGGGCGCTTTCATGGGCGGGCGGGTGCCGGGGGCGGACGTGCCGCGCGGGGGGCGCGCGGCGGGAAGGTTCACTTGTTGCCGTCCGGCACGAAGACGTAGCCGACGCCCCAGACGGTCTGGATGTAGCGCGGCTTGGACGGGTCGGGTTCGATCAGCCGGCGCAGGCGCGAGATCTGCACGTCGATGGAGCGCTCCAGGGCGTCCCACTCGCGGCCACGGGCCAGGTTCATCAGCTTGTCGCGGGTCAGCGGTTCGCGGGCGTGCTGGACCAGGGCCTTGAGCACGGCGAACTCGCCGGTGGTGAGCATGTGCACGTCATCGCCGCGCTTGAGCTCGCGGGTTGCCAGGGACAGCTCGTACTCGCCGAAGCTGACCACCTCGTCCTCGCTGGACGGCGCGCCCGGCACCTGGGGCGCCTGGCGGCGCAGCACGGCCTTGACCCGGGCCAGCAGCTCGCGCGGGTTGAAGGGCTTGGCCAGGTAGTCGTCGGCGCCCAGCTCCAGGCCCTGGATGCGGCTGGATTCGTCGCCCTTGGCGGTGAGCATGATGATCGGCACCTGGTTGTTCGAGGCGCGCAGGCGGCGGCAGGCGGAGAGGCCGTCCTCGCCGGGCAGCATCAGGTCCAGCACCAGCAGGTGGAAGAGCTCGCGGGCCAGCAGGCGGTCCATCTGCTCGACGTTTTCCACCGCGCGTACGCGGTAGCCCTGTTCCTCGAAGAAGCGTTCGAGCAGACGGCGCAGGCGCGCGTCGTCGTCGACGATCAGGATCTTTTCACCCTCGGCGTTGGGGATGCTGCTCATGGTCACTCCAGATTCTTCGGCGCGGCATTATCGCTCAGGCCACCGGTGCGGCGGCCCGTCCATTGTTAGCAGATTTTTCCCCCAACGGTTCCCTGGCCGGCGCGGGCCGGTGTTTATAATGCGCCGCTCTTTTGCCCGGCCGGGCCTTGCCGGCCGGTTCTTCCGTTGCTTACAGGTGTGTTTTTTCTCAATGGACAGCATCAACAACCGTATCGCTGAAGAGCTGGGTGTACGCCCGCAGCAAGTCGCCGCCGCCGTTGCCCTGCTCGACGAGGGCTCCACAGTGCCCTTCATCGCCCGTTACCGGAAGGAAGTCACCGGCAGCCTGGACGACACCCAGCTGCGCACCCTGGAAGAGCGCCTGCGCTACCTGCGCGAGATGGAGGACCGCCGTGGCGCGATCCTCGCCAGCATCGAGGAGCAGGGCAAGCTGACGCCGGAACTGGCCCGCGAAATCAAGCTGGCCGACACCAAGACCCGCCTCGAAGACCTCTACCTCCCCTACAAGCAGAAGCGCCGCACCAAGGGCCAGATCGCCCTGGAAGCCGGCCTGGGCGAGCTGGCCGATGCGCTGTTCGCCGACCCGAGCCTGGCCCCGGAGGCCGAGGCCGCGCGCTTCATCGATGCCGAGAAGGGCTTCGCCGACACCAAGGCCGTGCTGGAAGGCGCCAAGTACATCCTCATGGAGCGCTTCGCCGAGGACGCCACCCTGCTGGCCAGCCTGCGCAGCTACCTCAAGGACAACGCCACCCTGTCCGCCCGCCTGGTGGCCGGCAAGGAGCAGGAAGGCGCCAAGTTCAGCGACTACTTCGAGCACGACGAAGCCCTCAAGGGCGTGCCGTCCCACCGTGCCCTGGCGATCTTCCGCGGGCGCAACGAGGGCGTGCTGAGCATCGCCCTGAAGGTGGGCGAGGAGCTGCCGGGCACCCTGCACCCCTGCGAGGTGATGATCGGCGAGCGCTTCGGCGTGAAGGACCAGGGCCGCGCCGCCGACAAGTGGCTGGGCGAGGTGGTGCGCTGGACCTGGAAGGTCAAGCTCTACACCCACCTGGAGACCGACCTGCTGGGCGAGCTGCGCGAAGCCGCCGAGACCGAGGCGATCAACGTCTTCGCCCGCAACCTGCATGACCTGCTGCTGGCCGCCCCGGCCGGCCCGCGCTGCACCCTGGGCCTGGACCCGGGCCTGCGCACCGGCTGCAAGGTGGCCGTGGTGGATGCCACCGGCAAGCTGCTGGACACCGCCACCGTCTACCCCCACGTGCCCCACAACAAGTGGGACGAGACCCTGGCCACCCTCGGCAAGCTCTGCGCCAAGCACGGCGTCGAGCTGATCGCCATCGGCAACGGCACCGCCAGCCGCGAGACCGACAAGCTGGCCGGCGAGCTGGTGCGCAAGCTGCCGGGCCTGAAGCTCACCAAGATCATGGTCAGCGAGGCCGGCGCCTCGGTGTACTCCGCCTCGGAACTGGCGGCCAAGGAATTCCCCGAGCTGGACGTGTCCCTGCGTGGCGCCGTCTCCATCGCCCGCCGCCTGCAGGACCCGCTGGCCGAGCTGGTGAAGATCGATCCGAAATCCATCGGCGTCGGCCAGTACCAGCACGACGTCTCCCAGCTGCAGCTGGCGCGCAGCCTGGACGCCGTGGTCGAGGACTGCGTGAACGCCGTCGGCGTGGACGTGAACACCGCCTCCGCCGCCCTGCTGGCGCGCATCTCCGGCCTCAACAGCACCCTGGCGCAGAACATCGTCACCTACCGTGACGCCAACGGCGCGTTCAAGACCCGCGACGAACTGAAGAAGGTCAGCCGCCTCGGCGAGAAGACCTTCGAGCAGGCCGCCGGCTTCCTCCGCGTGATGAACGGCGACAACCCGCTGGACGCCTCGGGCGTGCACCCGGAGACCTACCCGCTGGTGCAGCGCATCGCCGCCGATACCGGCCGCGACATCCGCACCCTGATCGGCGACTCGGGCTTCCTCAAGCGCCTGGACCCGGCCAAGTTCACCGACGAGACCTTCGGCCTGCCCACCGTCACCGACATCCTCAAGGAACTGGACAAGCCCGGCCGCGACCCGCGTCCCGAGTTCAAGACCGCCGAGTTCCAGGACGGCGTCGAGAGCCTCAAGGACCTCAAGCCCGGCATGGTGTTGGAAGGCGTGGTGACCAACGTCACCAACTTCGGTGCCTTCGTCGACATCGGCGTCCACCAGGACGGCCTGGTGCACATCTCCGCGCTGTCGGAGAAGTTCGTCAAGGACCCGTACGAGGTGGTCAAGGCCGGCGACATCGTCAAGGTCAAGGTCATGGAGGTGGACATCCCGCGCAACCGCGTCGGCCTGTCCATGCGCATGAGCGACACCCCCGGCGAGAAGGTCGAGGGCCCGCGCGGCGGCGGTCGTCCGCAGGGCGGCCAGCGCCCTGATCGCGGTGCCCCGCGCCAGCAGCAGGCGGCCCCGGCGAACAACGCCATGGCCTCGCTGTTCGCCAACGCCAAGCAGATCAAGAAGAAGTAAGGCCATGGCACTCGATGACCCGCAGACCGCCAGCGCCTTCAGCCGGCTGCTCGGCATCGAAGCGGTGAGCCTCGGCGACGGTGTCGCCGAGGCCCGCCTGCCCATGGGCGAGCACCTGCGCAACCGGGGCCAGGTGATGCACGGCGGGGCGATCTTCACCCTGCTGGACATCGCCATGGGCCTGGCCTGCACCAGCGTCCACGGCTTCGACCGGCGCAGCGCCACCATCGAATGCAAGATCAACTACATCCGCCCCGTGGCCGACGGCGAGATCACCTGCCGGGCCCGCGTGCTGCACGCCGGCTCGCGCACCCTGGTGGTCGAGGCCGACGTGCTCCAGGGCGACAAGCTGGTCGCCAAGGGACAAGGCACCTTCGCCCAGCTGTAAGCGCCAGGACGGCGACGCTCTATTCTGGACGAAGCGACAACGCAGTCATGTCCGCCCCTTGTAGACCGATCAGTCCACCCTCATATTGGGGCGACTGTCCACTGGGACCCACAGGATTCCAAATTGAGCGACCTTCTCTCCCGCCGCCTGGCGCTGCTTGGCGAGCGAGCCAACCTGTCCCTGCTGACCCAGTGCCTGCACGGCATCGAGCGTGAATGCCTGCGCGTCGACCCGCGTGGCCAGCTGGCCCTGACCGACCACCCGGTTGCCCTGGGCTCGGCCCTGACCCACGGGCAGATCACCACCGACTACTCCGAGTCGCTGCTCGAATTCATCACCCCCACCGAGCACGACCCCGCCGCCACCCTCGACGACCTCGACCGCATCCACCGCTTCACCTACCAGAAGCTGGACGGCGAATACCTGTGGAGCGCCTCCATGCCCGGCCGCTTGCCGAGCGAGGAAGCCATCCCCATCGCCCACTACGGCACCTCGCCCATCGGCCGGCTGAAGTACGTCTACCGGCGTGGCCTGGCCGTGCGCTACGGCAAGACCATGCAGTGCATCGCCGGCATCCACTACAACTTCTCCCTGCCCGAGGCGCTGTGGCCGCTGCTCAAGGCGGCCGAGGGCGATACCCAGAGCGAGCGCGACTACCAGTCGGCGCGCTACATCGCCATGATCCGCAACTTCCGCCGCTACAGCTGGCTGCTGATGTACCTGTTCGGCGCCGCCCCGGCACTGGACGAGAACTTCCTGCGCGGCCGTCCCCACGACCTCGACCGCCTCGACGCCGACACCCTCTACCTGCCCTGGGCCACCAGCCTGCGCATGAGCGACCTGGGCTACCAGAACAACGCCCAGGCCGGCCTGACGCCCTGCTACAACAGCCTCGACAGCTACCTGTCGAGCCTGCGCCAGGCCGTCTCCACGCCGTACCCGCCCTATGCCGAGATCGGCACCAAGCAGAACGGCGAGTGGGTGCAGCTGAACACCAACGTCATCCAGATCGAGAACGAGTACTACTCCTCGATCCGCCCCAAGCGCGTCACCTACACCGGCGAACGCCCGATCCAGGCCCTGATGGCCCGTGGCGTGCAGTACGTCGAAGTGCGCTGCCTGGACATCAACCCCTTCCTGCCGCTGGGCATCGACCTCACCGAGTCGCGCTTCCTCGACGCCTTCCTGCTCTACTGCGCCCTGGCCGACAGCCCGCCGATGGCCGGCGA
>Ga0247725_1000916_pt1 | contig 17343 bp, 22 predicted proteins | sample OKSTACKMCFT3sol_FD_183021 | JGI IMG/M metagenome (GOLD analysis project Ga0247725, IMG submission 183021) | Subsurface sediment microbial communities from gas well in Oklahoma, United States - OK STACK MC-FT3-sol | ecosystem: Environmental > Terrestrial > Deep subsurface > Rock core/Sediment... | reverse complement strand
TCCTGCCGGCAGTAGACCGCCTGGTTGAGGTGGCCTGAGACCTGAGGTCAGAAGCGCTCCAGTTTGAATGGTAGCGAGAACCGGAATCTGGAAAGGAGAGGGCGCGAATTAAGCGCCTTCTTCTTTTTCATCGAGGCAAGAACCTCAACTCGGAGTTGAATCAGGTTGGAGAACAACTCGGGGTGGTGCTCGATCTCCAGAATCTTGTCGTTGAAAGCGAGGATTCCAAGCACATTGTTGGAGGTGAATTCGGCCCGGGCGATACCGATGTAGAGCACGATCTGAAAATACTCCCTCGGCCGGACACGCCTGGCCCATCGCCGACTCTTGAACTCGCCGACGATGATCCTACCGCTACGCTTATGGCGGAAGATTGCGTCAGGCTCCCCACCGACACCACGCCAGCGAATTCTCTTCCTTGCATGCCCTTTCCCAAGATCGGAGCTGATTAACTCGTAAGCTGCCGGATCAAGACCGAAAGCCCGGAAAATATCGTCCTTGGATTTTCCCTTGACGGCGAGGTAGAGTAAAAATGCGGCTAACAGTACAGCAATGACTACGATCAGGTTCATTGAGGTAGAACCTCGAAGTAGATCAGAGCAGCGATGAGCAGGCCGGCACCTATGAGGAAGGCGAGTTTGCTCGGTGCCTTGCCGATAGTCTCATGAGCGCGATTACCGTAGCGGGTAGCTTTTGCGTTGTAGGCTTTACCGCCAGCCCTGATGTAATCGTCCGGTGACTCAGCGTATGCAGCGATTTTGCTTACCGCAATATTGGCTTCAGTCGGCATTGAGGCCCTCCTTGCCATGTGCAAAGAAGAAACGTTTGTAGCCGCTGAAGACAACCAGTCCCTTTTCCTGGAACAGGTGGAAGGCACGAGAAGCTGAGCGGCGTTCCACGCCCGCGAGGCGGCGGATTTCTTCCCTCGTGGCCTTCACCTCTACACCACCCGGCCGGTGCGCGACATCGGGGTGGGAAGCCAGATTCACGACTACACGCCAGATCTTGTCCTGGTCCTTCATTTGCACCGTCGATGCAGCGGTTGCGTGCTTGGTCAGAAGGTTCAGCTCGGCCGCCATCAGCACGACCTCACTGTTCTTCATGTCGTTCATGAAGGCGTTGAACTTGTCCTTCGATACTTTCAGGAGCGAAGCGCTCCCTCGGACCACATAGGTGAATTTCAGGTCGGTATGTCGGGAAGGAACGATGATGTCGCCGCGCCGCAGTGTGTCAATGAATAGCGGTTTCAAGTTCGGGTCCGGCGGGACGGTCGAAACAACCATCGTCCCGTTGAGGAGGATGTAGAAGTCACCGTGATTTGCGTCGATTTCAATGCCGGCTGGGTGGTCGACCACTCGGCCGTATTGGTGCGCCATCATTAACCAGCTAGCCCAGCTACCCGCGGTCAGCGAGGAACTCTTGAACCAGCTGGGTTCTGGCGTGGAGAGTACCGACACAGTCACTTGTCGCTTGGCTGTGCTGTTTGGCATTTGGCAGGGTCCTTCAGTTCGTATTGCGCTTGGTACGTCTCTATCCGCAGGTTCACCCCTGATGGAACGGGTAAGGCGATCAGAGACGCTACAGCGATGGACGTGGGGTTCATCACCAGAAGGACATTTCTGAGTCGCTTCGCTTCAGGAATGCGGAGCCCCTTCTGGCCCTTACTCACCATTTCTCGAAGGAAGACATAGCGCCGGCGCTCAGTTTTCAGCGCCAGGGGTCCCCTGACCTGTACGCCCTCAATGGAGAGGAGGGCATTCTTGATCAGAGTTGCAGCTTGTCGAACGGTCTGGATGTGCAAGCCGTCGATAACGACGTAGAAGCTGTCGGCGCGAAATTGGCTTCGCTTCGCTCGGGGCGAGGCCAGGTCCCAAGCAACATGGGTTTTTGCTTCCACAAGCATTCAACGAGCCCCTCGAGGCAGTCAGTTTCCCTAATAGTGGAAACTGACTGCCCCTATTTCAGGGTTTCGTGAAAATTATTGTTGGTAGGTCAGCGCCTTGCGCGCGTGGTAGACGGCTTTTTCAAACGAGCGTTGGCTTCCACGGATGCGCAGCACATCCAGTACCCGCGGGTTCCGCCTGACCTGGATGCTTTTGGGCCCCGCCAGCATCCCCAACACCAGGTCATAGCTATCGAGTAGAGCTCGATCATCCAGTTCGAGCACAGTGGTGAGGGTTTTCTTGTGCCGGTCGAGCGCCGCTTCGATCGCAGCCTTTTTCCAGGACTCCAACAGCTTCACTGGTGATTCTCCATTGCTCTGAATTGCTTGCCGTACTTTATCCGGTACACCCGGGCCTGGTGCATGAAAACCACCCACAGTCCGCCGAAAAACCAGACCAGCGCAAAAGGCGTGGCGAAAGAGAGTAAGGCTGAGCTGATCACATTGTGGGCCTCTGTTGGGTATTCGTCGTCGACGACAACGCGGTACAGCTCGTGATTCTTGTACAGCGTAACCAGCACTTTCTGGTTGGCATCAACTCCTCGGAAAACCTCTACGTCACCTCGGTCAACCACACTCAGCCAGCCGGTCAGACTCGTTGTTGCATTGCCCACCGACTGCAGCACTTGGGTGATGGACTCAGTCGAAACGTGTTTGGCGATCGAGGTGACCGGAACCGCATCACCCACCCACTCGAAACAGGTGATGGGGAGATGATCGCACTGAAAGCGGAAACGGCCTTCGTAGGTAGCGGTGAGTTCCTTCTGGTAAGTCAACCGTTCGTTCAGCAAGTGCTGCTGGATGTAGTAGGGGAAGATGAAATGAATCCACCCCTGAAAGGTGACGAAAACGCAGATGAAAAAGGTGATGTGGATACGAAAGAAGGACTTGAATCCCCCTAATACAAACCTGACCAACAATGATCCGAACACGAGAGCCATCATGAACACGTCTCCGCGCTGGCGCTCGCTGGAAGAAATCTCATGCCCAAATAGAAGGCAGATCTGTTGCCACAGCTTGTTCCAAAGGTTGAACTCCTCTTGGCAGATCGCAAGCACGAAAATGATCAGCAGCCAAGTCAAGTCGACAGTCCTGCGGAAATGACAGTAGATCCCACACCACAACGCCGTGAAGAAGATGAAAACCCCAAAGTCTTCCAGCACCTGATTCAGCGTCAGATCACGCCAGCTCCCATCACTGGGAATCGAGTTCAGCGCCGAAACAAAAGCAAACACGACCAGGAATAGTGGGGCATGGAGCTGCCAAGGGATGATGTGAGAGCGGGTAGACCAGGTCCTGGGCCAAGTGAGGAAAGAGGAAATCGCGGGCATAGCTTTTGGCTCGAAACGTTGGAAGCCATTGATACTATGGAGTTCCTGTACAGCTACCAGCCAAATTGCCCTCGGGATTTTCGGTCGCTGATGCACCCAAGAAGTACGAAATGAGGACGTTTGAATGACGGCAGCCAATCGTCGTTATACGCGGTACGCGATTCCAGAGAACTCGCTGCAAAAGCAACAGATCAAGACCAGGGGGGTGCTCGGTTTCCTTGCGGGGTGGGGAGATTGCCGGGTGCGCGACATCTCCTACGCCGGCGCGCTGGTTCTGACGGACAAGAAAATCGGGATCGGTGATCAGGTGCTGTTGCGCCTGACCGAAAAGGATGGCGGGGTGATGGATTTCGAAGGCACCGTTGCCAACTGCTCTAAGGACCCGATCACCCACCAGTTCCGAGTTGGGGTAGCTCTAAGTGAGCCCGAGGCGGACCGTCGCGAAAAAGGTTTCCTGCTGCAGCTGCAGGATCGGTACCGACCAGTGGCCTAGAAGAATAAAATGCCCGACTCATGGAGTCGGGCATTTATAAGTCGGGGAAACGCGCGCACCACAGACGATGTTGAGGGGGGGGGTGTCTTAGGATAGGGACCTAATGCGTTTCCCCAAAAAGCAAAATTCAGTACCTCTGCCATGGCAGAAGGGACAAGGCGTGGCGTTAAGCGACACAATTGCCCCTGCGCCCACATTTTCACCGAAGCGGAAGCCTGTGAGAAGGCCAATAGCCTTCATTTCAGAATCAATTTAGCAGAAATTGAGGTTCTGTCTCAGACTGAGCATTCGAGATCAACAGATGGCATCGGACGCAACCGACTAAACACACCATTTCGTAGGCGATTCACTATGCCCGGGCATGACCTACGACCGTCGTGGCCTGAAAAAGTTCCATGAGCCGAGTTTCGCATGCGAAACTGAAAACGCCCTCAGGGTGGGCGTTAGGGGCTAAGCTCGGGCTGGACTGCCGAAGATTCGCTTGAGAAGCGGGGCCCGCTTCTCCTCTTCGGGAATCAGCGGGATAGCCCCATAGCGCGCCCCGGATGCAGCCGAGTAGTAGAGGAACTGCATTCTGTCCCCTTTGAGCCCTACGTAAGGCGCCGCCTGGACGATAGCCCGGTTCATCTCAGCATTCGCAGTCTGAGCCATTTGCAGATCGAACCCGAAGATCAGTCGGGTTTCGAAATGGTCCCACTGCGATGCCTTGAGGACCGGGGCCATGAGCACAACGTTGATGCCCTGGCTGCTTGCTAAACGCAGGCCTGCCTGGAAGCTCGCTGAATCCTCATCGATATTCAAGCCGTCCAGGATAATAGAGCGGCCGGCCGGTGAATTCTTCGTCAACGCTGCGACATGAGGCGCAATGATCGCTTCAAGCGAATACCGTTCTGCAGGAACGATCGAGACAGTGAGACAGGCATCCTTTGCACGAGAGCCGAGTATCAGCGAACTCAGGTCTTCAGATGCAGCGTGTCGCATCACCAGATGGTTGCGGCTGTAGTGATTGATGTAGCTGTCACCGTCCACCCGATCTCGAACGATGATCACCTGCAGCCCATTCAGCTTGTTCAGGATCGCCTCTTGATCGATGTAGCGGCTGGCCAACTTGGCATCGGGTTGGGCTACCAAGGTATGCCCACGATATCCCCGACCCATGATCACCTGAGAGTTCGCCATGTAGCCGTAACGGTTCTTGAACTTCAGAAGAGTTTCGGGCTTGTCATCGTTTGGATCGATCGGATCGTTCTTCACATACGTCACCAGGGCGTCGAAGTTGCCAAAGTTGTACATGGTTGCCACCAAGTTCTTCGGCGGGATCTGCTGGTGAACGGGCTCAGGGCCAGGCAGGGTGAGGTTCAAGACCATGCGCATGAACTCGACCATTTGTTGAGGTCGTTCAAGCTGAAGAATCTCCGCGGGAGTGCGAATCGCCTGGAGCCCAGGGATTTCTGGACCGAAGGTGTCAGAGGTGCTGCTGTAACTCTCGCGTCCATAGGCCCGGGCAACTATGGCTTCAGCCTGGGACAACGACAGGCCGAAGGCCAGTTGGTCGACAAGGCGTTTGCACTGAATTTGGTACATGAATCAGGAGTCCAAAAGCGTAGAGAGTGGTTGGTTGCGCTCGACAAAGCTGAGATAGGCTTCGTGCAGCTTCATATCGGAATGGTCAGTAATCGCGCCTGCTAGCAGGCGGTATGCCCTGCGGAGATCAGGAACGATGTCAGCTGTACCGTTCTCCAGGAGCTTTACCAGCTCGAGGATCGCCGTCACGTATCCCGCAGTGGCAGCACGTTCGATGAGATTGAGACCGAGCATGGGGTCCGCATCGGGTCGTTTACGAAGAAGGTTCTGCATGCCGAATGAGTAGAGGGCGACCTTCGAGGGGGGATTGGTCACACACGCCAATCTGAGCCAGTGATCGCTCTTGACCTGATCGACTTCCACGCCAATCCCTTGATTCAAGCACCGGGCAACCTGGAACATCGCATCGCTGCTTCCCTCCTCGGCAAGCTCCAGCAAGTCGCGGTACGCATTCCCTCGGCAGCGATCATCATTGGATGAGAGATCTCTGGTGAGGCTGGCAAGCCGCAGGAGGGTTTCTCGGCTCTTGGTGTCTACTGCACGGCTCAAATTCGTGTTCCCTATCATTCTTGCGCTGCTCGCTTGTTGCGCCCACGGCTACGTGATTCAAACGCCCCAAAAGCCCTGTGCTTCACGTCGTACTGGTGAACGTTCATTCCCGGTACGCGAGGCTCTGGTTCCAAAAGCGCTCGGATCGAGCGCTTCTTTTTTTCTTCCATTGGGCAGTAGTTCTTTAAAGGCTTTATGAGCGGCCGGGCACAGGAAACGTCATAAACGAACGGCACCGGTGCAGAGCAGATGTACGGCTCAATGTCTCCATCGGTCACCCTTGCCCGTATATGGGGAGTACCTAGTCGATGAACCGCTACCTGTTCATCAAGAGGCAATTCCTCAAGCTGTTCAAGCGAAAGCAGCACGCTGCTTTCCACCGAGCCTTGAACTACCTCGTCGCGAGATGGCCGGTGGCCAAAGGTGGCATGAAGCTCGTCTTCACAGACCTTGATCAGGTCTCGCACCAACCATCGCTTCGTTATCGAGCCCGTATCCCAGTAGAAGCGAATCAGCTGGGGGTCATGCAGAATCGGGGTTACCCGCATAGCCTGCAGGCTGGATATGCCGTAGTGATCTTTCGCTTTCCAGATCCGCTTCCGCTCAGCAGGCTTGGCCTTTTCGATCAGGTCGAACAGATGCATTCGAAGCCTATTGGTTTCGCGGATTCGATCCAAAGCCAATGCGGGCAGACCTATGGCACCAGGAGAGCGAAGAGTTTCCTTGGCACTTTGCCCCTCACCCAGCCAAATGGTTGTCAGGGTTTCAATGGCAAGGGAAATGCCCGTCTCGCCATCTGGCGTGGCGATTTCGATCCCAGCATTCTTGTCAACCGTAGGAGACTTCCTGAGAGGCACCTGGAAAAGGGCGTCGATCCGGATATGTGCTTTCGATTTCTCCAGCAAGAAGGCCAGTTCCTTGAGTGACTTGTCCAGGGTTGGTATCAGCTCCCTGCATTCTTCTTCGATGGTCCGGGGGAAGCTCATTCGCATACACCGTTTAGTTTGATATCGACACTTTAACGGCCGAGAAAGGGAAGTGAAGGCATCGTGGCTATCTCCGTAGTGTTAAAGCTTGCGGGAACCAGGTGGGAAATGGAGGACCAAGCGTTATTTTGAGGGGAATGAAGAAATCCATCATCCAGCAGGCACTAGAGCTAGGAATACGTCCATGCGAAAGCTGATCCTCCACCTGAAAGGGGAGTATTTCGATGAAATCAAGACTGGCCGCAAGCCCAAGGAATACAGACTGGTCACCCCATACTGGGAAAAGCGGCTGGTAGGGCGCTCCTACGACTGTATCGAGCTGGCGCGGGGATATCCTAAACGGGGTGATACCGAAAACCGGCTGACACTGCCTTGGAAAGGGTTCCAAAGGGAAACAATCATCCACCGCCACTTTGGCCCGCATCGTGTGGAAGTGTTTGCGATCAACGTAGCTGTCGAGCCGAAAGACAGGAATCCTGGGGCTGCTGGCCCGCTTCATAACGAGGGATAGTTGATCAATCGGCACGCCACGGAGACAGGGAATGGCAAAGAGGAATACGTTCAAGACCTTGAAAGACGGGGTGTACTTGGCGCGGTGTTGCGAGTCGAGCCTTTTGGCTACAGCTTCGAACGGGCATTCCATCATCTGGCCAGAGGCCAGAATGGTCATCAAAGGGGATACGGCTTATTTCTATCACGAGGCCAAGAAGGTCTGGTCTTGCAACATGACTTACGCGGCGAACAACTTCGACGTTCGAGCCCTGGCCGAGTAAGGATTAGGCATCGCTGTCCCCCGGGGGGATCTCCGCACGGTCCTTTCAGTTGGAACCTTCACCGAAGTCGTTACCATGCTCTCCATTCGATGAATGGAGCTCTCCTCGGTGGTTCTTCAAAAAGCGTTGCAGTCCAGTAAGAACCTGGGCGACCTCACCCAAGCATGGATACGAGAGATAACCGCCCGCACTAAGGCTGAAAACGTGGTTTCCACGGTGAAGCTTACTGTCGGAGATACCGCCTCTCTCGTAGCTCCTGCCGCTCTGGTGGCGGAAGTTATTCTGAAGACCGGGCTTGCGGATGAGAAAACGCCTTTGCGTGTTCTTCTCGTTGGACGTGACCCCATGATTCGACTGGACCATTCGGTCTGGGCGAGCCTTGCCGGCGAGATGCTCGGGCGCCCCGGAGAGGTCGAAATCTTCCTAACCCAGGCTGAGCAAGCCATTACCAGTATGTATCCCGTGGCTCAGGCCCTGCGGCTCCCGCACTGCGGCGTAATGCTCAATGAGGAAATCCTTGCTGCGGATCGACCGGAGATTGATCTGGCGATCTGGGTACACCCCGCCGCAGAAGTCGATTCTCCCGATGAGCAGAACTATCTCCAAATCGCAGTGCATCTTCAGAAGAAAGCAGTGCCCGTCGCTGCCTGCGTGTTCAATGAGACTGACCTTCATGGGCAGAACATTATCTTGAGCAGCTCAGGCCTCCGTCTCGTCCCGCTCGGGGAGGGTCTGAGGAGAGGGAGCAAAGCGATCAACCGCTTTGGCATTTCAAGCCGAAACGTGGGGCTGGAAGGAGGGTGGGGAGCAGTTCTCTGTCACCTGACTGATTCCGAGGTGCGGCGCGCTGACAACGAGGTTGCCCTGGTCAAGGCAGCTCTGTCGCTACTTCGTCTTGAGGGCGGTATTGCCAGTTCATGGGCGCTCGGCCAGCGAATCAACGGTGTGGCCTTTAACCGGATCATCCCCATAGGGCTCCTCGGCAATATGGCGGTTGAGCCAACAACTGGTCATCTGCTGGCGCATGATGACGAATCCAATCGTCTGGCTATTCTCGGCCACCTCTGGAACGAAAAGCGAAAAGCCATGCCTTCTGGAGGAGAAGAACTTCTCATCTGGGCGGCAGGGGTGAAGCTCTCATTCGGCCAGGCGCTCCCGAAAGAAACTGAAAAGCGTAAATCTGCCATATCTGCTCTTGAGCACGCCTTCGACCAGGGTGCTTTGGATGCAGGGATTGCGTTGGCACGAGGATACGAAGCAACGGGGCATGAGGAGAGCCGAGAAAAAGCTCTTCAGCTGTATCGACGTATCGATACCGCGCATCCCTTGAGTGCATATGCTCTTGCTCACGGTGCGGTGTCCTCCGGGGAACAAGCTACGGCCTTGCGTTGCTTTGGCGCGGCCGCCGAAGCCGGTTATCCGCTGGCAATGTCGGACCTTGCCGTGTTCGTCCAGCAGATGAACATCCAAGAGATCGACCCCTGGGCCTTGCTTGCTCAAGCTGCACAGCTTGGCGATCCGGACGCAAATGTGTATCTGGCCGAACGGGAATTGAAGGCAGAAAGGCTACAGCCCTCTCTCGAATACCTCCGTCAGGCATGGCAGATCGGTCACAAGGAAGCACTCAATTTCGCGTTCAACCTGGCGACCTTCATGCAAGGGCAGAAGCTGGGAAACCGCCACAAGCTAAAACAGGAACTCCGGGACATCGAGAACCAGGCCAAGAAGGTGGGTGTCACCCTCACCTATGGCGGAGTTTGATAGCTTCCGCAGGGCGCCCTCAGCCATGCTTCTGGTAATGGCGGTGGGCCTAGCCCCTGCAACCGTACTGGCTGACCCCACCGGCGAACCCGTGGTCAACTTTAAAGTCGAGCACTACTGGGTGACGGGGAGGAGTGTCCAGGAAATCCAGGCGTCCATCAGTGAGAACGCCCCGACCAGGAATGGTGACACTTTCTTCGCTGGGGCTACGGTTTGGAACTTGGATTCTAGCTATGACTACGTCCCGCTCGCCAGCGGTGGGTGCGCGATCTCCAACCCCCGTGTCACCGTCAATATCACGATTTCCCTACCCGCATTACGGGACGATGTTCCGCGTTCGCCGGGCGTAACTCGAGAGTGGAACAGGTTCTACATCGCGCTTCGCGCTCACGAGTTACTTCATGCCGCAAATGGAAAGCGTACTGCCCAGACACTCCTTTCACGGTTGAGCGGAGTACGCACGGAACTGCCGTGCGAAAGGTTAAGCGTTGTCGTGAGCAAGGCCGGACAGGCGCTCATCAAGAAACTCGGGGAGTATGACTCCCATCTCGATCAGCAAACAAACCATGGCGCGACTCAGGGGGCACTCCTTGACCTCCGTGTACGTTGACGTCCCTACAGAAGGAGTAAACGGTTGAAAGGATTTTTCAGAGGCGCGCTTGTGGCCGCCGCGGTTCTGGCCAGTTCGCTGTCCTCGGCAGCTGATCTGACCCTCATGTCCTGGAACACCATGAGGTTGGGACAAGGTGGAGAAAAGAGCTTCCCGGCTCTCGCCGAGGTAGCAGGAAAGGCAGACCTGGTCGCCGTCCAAGAGGTCATGAACGAGGAGGGGCTTTCGAGATTGGAGGCCGAACTCGAGAAACGAACTGGGGAGCAGTGGTCGTCACTGGCCAGCCATGCGGTTGGCTCTCGCTCTTACAAAGAGCTGTACGGTTTCCTGATGCGAGACAGTGCGGTGGCCTATGAAGACGGAGCGGTGGTCTACATGGATCGCAAAGATCGATTCATTCGGGAGCCATTTTCTGCCCGATTCAAGTCGAAAAGAGACGGGGCCATTTTTGCCGTAGCCAGCATCCATGTGCTCTACGGGAAAGGCCCACAAGACCGTGAGCCGGAGATTCGTGAACTCGAGAGCTACTGGACCTGGCTGGAAAGCATCTATCCAGACACACCACTGATGCTGGTAGGTGATTTCAATACGCCTCCCAAAGATGAAGCATTCTCCGGACTATCGCAGCACGCAGCCCCCCTAATCACAAAGGGGGCAACGACGCTTTCCGCGCGCGATGGACTCTACTCCAGCTTGTACGACAATATTTGGATTTCCAGGAAGCTCCACCTGAAGCTGACAGCTGCAGGGATTATGGACTACCCCCGAATGATCGGTTGGAGCAATGAGAAAAGCCGAAAGCACGTGAGCGATCACGCACCTGTGTTCGTCACACTCGGCAACGCGAAGCTTCCCCAGGGAGTTGTGATGGTGCGACCGGATGCTGCTAGGAACCGAGTAGCGGGGGATGCAACGAAGCAGATATTCGCAGCCCAATCTCAGAAGGGATCTGCAACTATCGCCTCCAACGTCAGCGCTGGTGCCGGCGCTGTCCGAGGGAATGCAAATTCCCACATCTTCCACCTGCCTGGCTGCCCAAGCTACGACAAAGTGTCGCCTAAAAACCGAGTCGAGTTCAGCGGTCCCCAGGAAGCAGAAGCCGCAGGTTACCGGTTGGCTGGGAACTGCCGCTGATGCTGATGCCCTGAAGTTCGCGAGTGGGCATGGTGCCACAAGCGAATCCAAGGGATGGTAGCCAGGGACATCAAAATGACTTGGGCAGCGGAAGCTGCCCTTTTTTCCGGAGCGAACAGGAGCCAAAACATGCCCATGCTTGCCCCTTGGAGTGACCACGAGCAACCTGATGGAAGCATTCAGGTTCGCTTCAACGATCAGCACCGGTTTACCCTTAACTGGGTTCAGGAGCGGGGCCAGTGGGAATTGCGCCGGACTGGCCAAGATGAAGTGATCGAGACGGACCAATATCGCAATGATCTCTTCTCCGCCATCCAATCGGGCCGTATCACCTGAGCGGCGCATCGAAGGTAATCCTGCCCTGATCCACAGGTGTGGGCTTATGCATTCAGCACAGTGATATTGCGGCCTGAGCAGATGATCAGGCCCTGTTCCTCGAGCAGCTTCAGCACTCGCCCCGCCGTTTCACGAGAGCAGCTCGCCAACCGACCGAGATCCTGTCGGGTGATTGGAATGACAGTCCCCTCGCTGGCCTTTACTGCAAAGCTCGCATGCACCAGGTCTTGGATCACGCTCACGATGCGGCCGGTTATATCGAGGAAAGCAAGATCCCCCACTTTTCGAGTTGCCGCGCTCAGCCTCTCATTCAGCTGACTACAAACGTCCATCAGCATCTCAGGTGTAGTGAGGACCATCTGCTGGAAATCAGCACCGGACATGAAGGCGACTTGGCATTGTGAGCGGGCCTGTACGCTCACTAGATGGCCATCAACCACAACCGGGAAAGGCAGGTCACCAAAGTAGTCGCCTGGTTTGAGTAGTCCCAAAATCATCTCGCGACCATCGTTCTCGATCACCAATTGCGCACTGCCTTTGACCAAAAGGTGAGAACCCGCTTCGGGGTGGCCGGGTTGGAGGATATAGGACTTAGCCTTGAAGCTTCGAGACTGCGACTTCGACACAAAGAGTCGAGCATGGCTGTTCAGGGACGAGGGGGTGGACAACATGTCCGTCTCCGTTGGCTCAATCAGACACACACGATAGAGCCCTTCAATGGGAAGCGTTAGCCAAGTCGGTCCTCTGTAATTCCGGCCTCACATTCAGGATTTCACCAGGTCGGTTTGAGTGGAGTCCATCAAGTAGGAACGGCACCATTTTCTCGACCCGCCTATAAAGCGATTAGCACTACAGCTTCGAGGATGATCCCTTGCCGTCCCAGTATTCACACAACACAGACGATCTCACACCGGTCGACGCATTGCCCGGATGGAAAAAGACACTGGGTGGGGTACTGGCTCTTGGCATGGACCTGCTCAACGCTCGGCACGACTCCTCTTGGGATGAGGGCTATCGAGCAGGTGAAGCGTATGGCAGTGAACAGAAAGCCAAATCCCAAAGCCAATCCCAAGCGGAGAGCACTACCACCGGACCGCTTGAGATTCGCGACCTAAGAGAGCGTTCCATTACTGCTCCGCGAATTGACCAGGTACTCATAGATGACGACAGGCTGGTCGTTTCCACAGGCCTTTTGGAGACAATGCAGCGAGATGCTGCATCCCTCCTGCCGGCGGATCTGCAGCCGACACCCGGGCAGTGGAAAGCCATCGCTACCAGTTCACGAGCTCTGTTGGTGTCCGGCCAGGGCGGTACCGGGAAATCGTTCACCTTGGCGATGCGGGCGCTCTATCTGCACAAGTACCTGATGCAGCCACTTTCCTCGATCAGGGTTGTTGTGGATTGCAAAGAGGTGAAAGAGGAATTCGCTAAACGACTCCATTGGCTATTTCGGCGATGGAGCATCGAATGCTCGGAAGCAGATATTCAGGGATGCATCACTACTCCAGCAGCTGCAGCCCTGGAACTTGTGAACTCCCTTGTAGGTTGGGAGAACGTACGGCCATTTGAAGTGAGGGTAAATTCCGATGTCTTCGAAATCAGGCCATTCGACACCAGGCTGTCATCGGCCCAGACCTCTCTCCTTCGGACCACGCATAGCAAGCTCTATCGCAGTAATCCCCGATATGCCGAACTGGTTGTGGGGTTGTTTCGCCAGTCCATGCTCTTGGAGCCGTTGGAAGTTGATCACCCCGACGTGGTTAAGCGTGCAGCGATAGGGTGGAAGTTGAGCCAGCACGATCAAGACCTTTGCGAGAAAGTCGAGTCGTTATGGAAGGGAGCTGGTGCTTGGCCCTTGGACGGGATAAAGCCCGGCCGTCACAAGGTGGTGGTACGCGGCTGCGAATTCAGTCTTCATGGCTTCGTCCCGCGGCTAGATGCTTTTGTTCTGCTTGGTTTCGATCGCACCGAGGACCGTTATCTGACCCGTGGGCCGGGAATCAAGCTCGAGGTATACAAGGAGTGTGAGATCAAGAAAACCCTACTCCAGGCCTACCTCGACAAGCCCGTGATCCATCTTGACAGCTATCAGGACGCCAAGCAGATGGTTGCGACGCTAAAAGCCTTGTCCACTACTGCTCCCGACTTCGGATACAGACTCCGCGGCGAACCAGCACATGTTCCACTGGTGGAAGCGTTCTACCAAGTAGCAACGCTGGTGGAGAACCTCGGGATGGGTGTCCCCCAGGCAGTAGGCAAACTCAACTTCCTTCAGAACGATCCGGATGCGCTGTTCTTCGAAGGTCTTGGGCACTTCTGGTTGGGTTTTGAAGGCGACCTGCTCGCGAACGACCCGCCCCTAATGACAATCAATCGTCTCCTGGACCTTTTCTCTGAGCGGCACGGGGCGAACTTGAAGCGGCTTCCTGCGGCCGCGTTGAACCGATTCAGACATCTCCTGCTTGACGATGCACAGGATACGAGCGCCCCCACTGCAGACTTCCTACGGGGCATCCTTTCGGAGTTCAAACGTCGAGCGATCTCGCGCCGAGATTCCGATCTTCTGCCCTCAACATTCACTCTCGCCGGCGATCCCGTTCAGGCTTCATTCGCAACCCAGGGGAGCTCAAGCCAAGGGCTTCGCCATTTCGACACTGAATTCAGGGTTTCAAACCCTACGCGCGTAATCCTCCAGGATTGCTTCAGAGGGCACCAGCACCTCATCGATGCAGCGTTTAGCGTGGTGCGGAATCAGGTGGACGTCGGTAGGCAGTCAACTGCCCTAATCGCTCCAACCAAACAGCCACCTGTGGAAATTCATAGCTTCGACTCTCATGTCCTCAGCCGGCTACTGCAGGAGGCCGTAGAAGGAGGAGGTGATGTGTTGGTCTTGGTGGACTCAATTGCGTCGTACCAGATGGCAGAAACCGCAGTGGCCTACCTGGTGGGCCAGATCGATGGAGCAAGAGATAAGGGCAAGATCAAGATCCGACCTTTCCAACGTGCTCGGCCTGCGGTGGCAGAAACGGTCATCCTCGCGGGTAACTTCACCACTCGACCTCGATCCGACTTTCGCAATCAACTATTCAACCTGGCGGGGAGGTGGGCCGAAAGCGGAACGAACCACTACGACACGCTACTGGATCAAGAGAATCAACGTTTGGTGCACACAGGTATCACCAGGGCACGGACTCGTTGCTACTGGCTGGTCCCCTCTGTCGACTCCAGCGCCCCAGAATCCGCAGTTGGGGTGTCACCTGCTTTGAGCAACGTCATAGTCGACAAACGCTAAGCGAAAGCTATGTTTCAACTCAAAGGGGTAAGTTCCCCTTGAGCAGCTGGCGAGCTTCCGTCAGGTGGTCTCGGCAGTCCGCTGCGCGCAGTTTTAAGGCTATTTGCATCAGCGGCTTGCCAACCAGACCACAGAGGATGAACGCCGATGAAATACTCCGACCTTATCGATCTCCCCAAGCCTGGCACCTACAACATTGGGCTGGTCTCCGCGAAAAACTCGGACATGCTCAAATACTTCGGACATCCCGTCCTCGATGGGAAGTATGACTCCAAGGGGAAATGCATGAGCCCGAATGACCCAGAATTCCAGAAGAGGGTTGCCTCACGGAAGGTTGGGCCGTTTAGGGCAACAGGGCTTCTGCCGGCCTTGGATTCGTTGAAGTCCATCTTCGAGCGGGTGGAGCGGGAGGTGCCAGACCTATATCCCTTACTCAGGAACAACGGCATGCTTTGTTCTCGCTACACCAGGATCAAGGGAAAAATTGGTCCGGGGATCTCGAACCACTCGTGGGGAACAGCCCTGGACATGTTCATCGAAGGGGATACGGAGAAGCAGGGAGACAACAAGGTTCAGCGTGGGCTCCTGATCCTGGCCAACTACTTCAACGCGGCCGGCTGGTATTGGGGAGCTGCATTCCCTACAGAAGATGGGATGCATTTCGAGGTGTCCAGAGGCCTGCTCACCCAATGGAAAAAGGATGGACTGATCTGACTTTCAGTTGGGGCACCAGTCGTTAGAATCTTGGCCTATGACCCAGCGGGCCTCGCCGGAAGCGGTAAACGAGGCCTGCCTCTCAACCCTCATATGGGCCAAGTAATGCCTTCGAATCTTCCCGTTGTCGCAGTGAAACGTCACTGCAATCCGTTCAAGTCCGATGCTCCATGGGGTGTAACTGTTCGTCAAAAGGACGTTCGACAAGCCTTGATCGAGCGCCGACTTGTAGGCACTCCAGACTCTGATGATCATGCAGGGCGCATCGCTTTTCTCGTGGAGAACCCCGCCAAAGACCCGATCCTGATCGATGTCGGCTGTCCTTCTCTAGGTTATTGGGGGCCGAATTGGATGGTGACCGACGGGAACCATCGTTTAGCAGCGGCCATCTTCCGCGGTGACTCGACAATTCCAGCCCTTGTCGATGGGGAGCTTGAGCACGCCTTCGAGCTTTTCGGTGTGGACTGCGAGGAGCACTACCCAGCCCAGGCCACCTGCTAGTCAAATAGAGAACCGGAACCGCGAATTAATACGGCCGCGCGCCTGCACACCTGGTGGCCGAGAAGGAGACACCATGACCGACATCATTCCTTTCCCTTCCATGCCCAGGCTGCACAACAACAAGGTGCAGCAGAACCAGGCAGAGCGAAAGAAATTGGCGGATTGGTTCCGCGCGTTGGCCCAGCATATTGAAGGAAACGAAATTGAGCGTGAGCCTCTTGCTGCCACGGTAGTCCTGTCCAGTGCCGCTGGCGACGAAGTTTTAACCGTCGGCTATGACGGTAATCCGCAGGATTGCCGACGGCAGGCCGGATCTGCAGCGCATCGTTTCACCAACCTCGGCGGTTATACCCGCAGAGGTGGAAATTTCTTCGACCGGCTCAAATAGCTAGAGCAAAATCAGGCCATCAACCGAAACTCTCACGCCCTCTTCGACTGGAACAGTCCAGACCTCCCGGTAAGCTGGCGCAAAACCTTTCGAAGAGGTGTCTATGAGCCCGATCCGCACTTGTTCCCCAATTGCCAAGAGAACAACCGAGACCTTTGTTGACCACGTCAACATTGGCGGCGAGCGTCAGAGAGTTGAATTTCAGCGGGAGGTTATCTGGCTCCAGGAGTCTGAGACGCAGCTCCTGTACGTTCACGGAGGCAAGATCCTCACTAAGGGGCCGTGTCACAACGACTACTACGGGTACCTCACCTCTCTCAATCCGCAAGAGCTTGGCGCTCTGAACCTTGCAGATCACTTCAGCGTTGATCAGCAAAGCACCCTGGATATCCAGCTGGTCACTACCGTTTTCCTGATACCTGTGCACGAGTCGAATGAGAACAAGGAGCACAACAGGACGAAACCTGCGGACTATCGGGATCACTACAGCTACATTCCAGATGGCTGGCGCTATGAGCGGCAGAGTGACGGGCACACGATCTACCCTCAGCCGGAGCGCGAAGAATTGGGTAAGGAGATCGTCTGGTCGACGCAGTGGAGTGAAGAGGAAAACCTGCGGAAGCTGGAGGACTTTAAGCGCCGCTGGGCCTTTTCCGTGGGCCAGGTGAGTAGCTAGTCCAGCTTGTCCAACTCCTTGGTACGTTCATCAATGACTTTCTGGGCGGAGGAGAGGAGGGCTTCAGGATCAGCCCCTTCCTTCATCGCTTCGATTACCAATATCTGCATCTGATGCCGAGAGCGCCTGTTCAAGCGGAAATTGGTCTCAAAATCCAGGGCAGCCATGACCGTAGTCATTATGGCTGCTCCACCCGCAAGAATGGCTGATAAGTCAGATCCTAGCCCCTCAGGGACGAATGACAGCTTTGCAACGATGGCAGCGGATGCGGAT
>Ga0247725_1000914_pt1 | contig 17384 bp, 18 predicted proteins | sample OKSTACKMCFT3sol_FD_183021 | JGI IMG/M metagenome (GOLD analysis project Ga0247725, IMG submission 183021) | Subsurface sediment microbial communities from gas well in Oklahoma, United States - OK STACK MC-FT3-sol | ecosystem: Environmental > Terrestrial > Deep subsurface > Rock core/Sediment... | reverse complement strand
TGAATCCGCTCGAATTCAGGAAATTCAGGGCAACAACCGGTTAAAAACGCTCAAATAGTGGGCAATTCGCTTTGTCTTTGTCGCGCTCTGTCCATTTATGAATTCAAGTCCGACAGGCTGCTAGGCGAAACACAACACCTGGACTGAATTCGCCGTAAGTGAGATCGGTCAGGTTGCGGGTAATGGCGCGATGACGAGCATAGAAATCCACGACTGCAAACAGGAAAATTCGAGGCGATAGGCCTAAAGGCGCATTCCTACCAACCAGATACACGGTCTTTCCGTCGTCGGCAGTCGTCTGCTCAAAGAGACCTAGATCTTGCAGCGGGCACCAGGATGTGTCATCTGAAGCAGACTCTTCGCGCTTATAAGAATGCAGGAAAATGCTGGCATGCTGCTCCAGCGTTGTGGCAGCGAGCTTTTTGCCGAGTCTATCTGCACGATCAACCAGGCCCGCAATAAGCGCCCTACGATCAAAGCGCGAGTAGCTGCTCTTGCCGAAGACTAGGTTCCAAACGGCAACGTCAGCATGCGTCGTGATCCACCAATGCAGGAGCCAAAGCGATTCGGGTTGCTCAAGGAAACGATCCCATCCGCCATCGTTAGAAAGTAGGAGCTGACCCAAAGGGCCCGATTGCAAGCCTCCCCCCTCCCGGGCCTCGATGATTCCGAAAGCCTCTCCCCAAAATTGCACCGACTTCACCATGTTGCGGCCGATGCCCAAGGTGATGGTTGCTTGGGCTTCGTCCTTTAGCGCAAACGGATCATTAGCTAGAGCATTGTGCAGCTTAGGTAGCCAGCCGTAGCGACACACGAAAGACTCGTGCCCCGAAAAACGCTCCTCGCGGCGCTGTACTGCAGCCATCAATCGTTCCTCCCTGATGCAAGCTTGCCTAGAACCGAGGCGTCATCTCTCTGGGCAGGCTCGATGATGATACGTTTTGTGGCTGCATCAAAATAGATATCGACCTGATCACCCTCGCCCAAACCAGCGTTCCGCAGCAGTTGCTCACTGAGGGCAACTCTTCCCAGCTTCTGAATTCTTCGCGTATCAAACAAAACCTTCATCCAACGTTCTCCAAGCCTAGATTTAGGCTCCAGCGATACTTGCAGGATACTTGACATACCTAGACATAGCAGTACCCCGAGGCCCTGTTTAGGTCATTTTTTTTATAAAATTCAATCAATTAAATCCATCGAAAGCCAAGACTGAAGGGATCGATCTACTCGACCAGATCCCTACCTGCCTTGGGAAGGGGTTTGCTAGCCCCACCCAGGCAGGCAAAGTGGTGCTCTTGCCCCCATACTGGACGAAATGACATGGCAATCGGCGTTGTACTAGGCCTACTGATTGGCACACTCGCCTGGCTGGATAGCAGCTATCTATTGAACCTCCTGCTCCAAGCCATAGGGTTGCCAGGCGCGATCTTCGTTCTCGGTACAGTGGTGGGCTTGGCTTGGTGTGCAAAATTGCTTACTCAGCGCCGGAGCGAGAGCAGACACCGGTTAGCACTCGCAGCGTGGTTCGATGGTCTGGGCAGTGGATTGGAAAAACCTATCGGAGCGCTACTGTCCATTGGAGTGATGACTCAAATTCATGCCTCGATGCTTTCATCGCCCATGGCGCATCTCCACGTCGTCGCGCTTTGCTTGAGCGTTAGTATCTGCCTCGCATTGTGCCGTTTCTCGCTAAATGAGATCGCTGAGGGATTTAGTGAGGGGCCACCTAAGAGGTAAACAGCTCGACTACACCGGCAGAACTGGCGATGCCGGCGAAGATCCGTACATTTTGCGCCCGTGGCGCACGGAGATTGAGATGACAATGCCTCACGAGCGCACTCGAGCAGTAGTACAAACCCACGATTTTCTGCTGGAACTTTCACGAGACATGTCACTTCCGGAAAGAATACGCCGTGATGCTAACTATCTGCTACGACACTACCCGAGCAAAGAGGACGTTTTCTTAGCCGGGAGAATAGAAGAACAGGCTGAGAAATGGCCAGTTGGTGTACTAGGCCCAGTCTTTAGCTCGTCTCTTACATTTAAATAACCTTAGCTTCTCAAGCTAGGCCTGCCTCGCAGGAAAACTCCATTCAACCGCCTTCTGGAGATACTATGCAGCATCATGTACTTATTGAAGACTGGGACGGCGACGGCGCAATTCGCTTACCCAAACATATTATGCAAAACATAGGGGCGGGTGTAGGTAGCACACTTTATCTGCTTGAAGAGTACGTTGGTAGCACTCGTTGCCTGGTGCTCAGCAAAACGCCGAGAACCCCAGATCGAGTGGATGAGCTAGTCGACCACTGGGAGTCGTTAGATACGGCTTCCGCTGATTTAAACGCGAAAGATGACTGAGAGATGCCTTGTAGGCCAACCTCTACAATGCGATCCTATAGCTGGATCGGCCCCGCATCAGATTCGCACGTAGTCTCACCGGCGACGAGACTGCCTGATGGTCATGCCCTTGAGATACAGTGGCTAATCTCTTCCTAGGCACTGTCTAATCCATATTGCTCTGGGGTAACACTTTGCTTAATTGTTTGAGCCTACCGGCGAATACAGTCTAGATACTCGCTCTGCTTGATTAACGTAAGTGGCCGCCACGTCATCTTCCGAACGCCAGCACAACGGCGGATGGTGACTACTGGCTTTAGCGCGTCGGCGAGCTGAATACCCACCAAGGGTGTCGGTCGTCGAGCAATATGTGCGTAACAGTGAGCTACAGTGTGCTGCATTCGGCTAGAGCTAACCGCACTGTACGCATCTTATGGTACAAGACTGTGCGCCCATCTCGCGCTCTGGCGAATGGGACAGCAAGTCAAATTACATTGAAGGCATAGTTAATGAAGATATTCAGCGCAAACAGTATTGAGAGCCTGGAGGCTCTTGGCACCGTAGCTGAACTGCGCCAGAAACTGCAAGAGACGGTGTCCCCACTTAAGGTCGAGGCTGAATCGTATGATGATCTGCTTAAGATCATTCAGGTTTTGCAGAAAAAATGGGTTGATGCAGTTCCTGGCCCATTCGTTAGTCGAAGAGCCGAAGTCATTTTTTATCTCACCAAGCTCGAAGGTGATCAGCGGTGTCAGTTGCTTGGACTGACGGAGAAGCATTTCCAAGACGCGGCATTGGCTAAGAAGTGGTATAGGTCTCTAAGGCAGTTGACGCACAGTGATCGAGAGGGGGGAAGTGATGAAGCTTTCTTGGCGCTGCAAAAGCTCTACAGAATCGTGAATTTCCCGAGTGACGACGATGAGTGATGATGACAACCTGCCGATCATTCAGCCTGTTGCTTCGCTGGAACTCAAGCTTCCTGATCCCCCCAAACATGTTCGTCCTGTTGTTGCTGCTAAGATTCAGCAAGCGGTTGTGAAGCATGGCGCTTTCACCAGCCAGGGAGAGGTCTTATTCAATGCGAAAGGAATCCCTGCACTCCTTCAAACAGACCGGGCTGGAGCAAACTTGGTGATGGCCAAGCTACCTGACGACCAAATCGTTGAGGATGGCAAAGATCTGATGGTAAAAGCCGCCCCGTTGAACCAAGAGCTCTCGCGTCGTATCCAAGAGCCAAGGGATGCGGTTCAGCTTGAGGCACTCAAATACTCAGAGGCATGTCTAAATGCAGTGCGCGATAATCCAGAGCTAGAGAAAGCACGTCTTGTGCTTGAGTCAAATAATCGCAGAGACATGCCAGGCGTGAAAAAAAAGGTGCGAAGCCAATCGACGCACTGCCTCTCAGGGGTGGCTCTAGATCAGAACGCACACGTGCATCACATGGAGAGGGTCGCTGATCAACCGCGAAAAAGCGTTGATCCTAAAAATATGGTCGCGGTGAACACCGGCCCCCATCAAACTATTCACCACGCCGAGGCGCATACTCCAGAGGCCATTAACCAACTTGCTGCACAGCTAGGATGGCCAGGACGCGTAACTCCTGGCGGCACGTCAAACCTATCAAGCCCCTCAGCCGATCAAGTATCACCTATCGAGGACTCTAAAGGCCAGGTTGTTGAACCAGCTCCTCCTGTAGTGCCTAAACTCTAGGTTCTGTTCGACAAGTACTGGCGTATGCATCGCAGCGTGCACGCCAGCGTGACCATAACAGCCAAACTCTTGGCGAGCTCGTCGTAACAGGTACCGTTATCCGGTTCTCTTTAAGCCAGCCGAACATCCGCTCGATGATAATCCGCAGCCGGTATTTTGGCCATTCAAACAGTCGGGGAGTCCTGGCTTGTGTTTGCGCTTCATGGTGCTCTGCGGAATCACCGGCTGCATGCTATAGCGGTCGCAGTACTCGCGCAGATGCACGGCATCGTAACCTTTGTGTCTGCCATTAACCAACAGCAGCGCTTACGAGGTCGTCCCGGCTTTCCAAGGAGACACATCTGATCCAAGAGCGGCAGAGTATGTGTAATGTCGCTGGCATGCCCTGGCGACAGCATGAAGCAAAGAGGTATCCCATTGGCATCGCAGACCAGGTGAACCTTGGTGGTCAGGTCGCCTCGGCTGCGCCCCAGAGCATGGTCTAACGGTTCTTCCGGCCCCGCTTTTTCCAGCGAGACTCGGGTTGCGCGCACCACAGTGGAGTCGATCATCCACGTATCCAAGTCAAATCAGGCTTTCCTGATTCAGTCGAACGAGCAATCGCTCAAGTACTCGATCAAACGTACTGTCGTCTCGCCAGTCGCGGAATCGTTGATACATCGTCGACCATGGGCCGAAACGTTCCGGCAGGTCACGCCAAACCGCTCCGGAGAAGAAAATTCAGAAGATGCCAGCGAGCACCAGCGGACATCACTTCGCGGTCAGCCCATCTTGTATTCGGAGGAAACCAGATCCTTGATCAACTCCCACCCAGCATCCGGGATGCTCGTAGCGCCTTGCCATGTGGCCTCTCCAGCCATTCATGACGGGGCAATTCTACCTACCCCCACTTTTTGTACAGGACCTAGGTAATCGTGCTTGATTTTGTCGAGCGGTATTAGGGGGCGCCACCAGCATTATGGAATAGGCAAATAATTTTTAATCGCGATTGTGTCTGACCAAAAACTTGCGAAACCATGATGGCGTTCTAGCGTCAAGGTCTAGATTTGGCATTACTACCTACTCAAGGAGGAGTTTTTATGCACTCCCAATACATAAGACTTACTCAGCGCAAGCTATTTACGCTAACCATTATGTTTTATTTATTGAGCGGATGTGCAAGTCCCGCCGCGTATCAAGAGCCGATTATAAAATTTCAGCAAGCTTCTACTATTTTGATTGAAAGCGCTAGAACTGAGTATAAATCCGCCAACAGGATGGCTCGCAATGCCCTTATTGACGAAAACTCAGAAAAAAAGGCGGATATTGACATTGCAAAACTCAGAGACTCTGGCGTTATTTCTTCTGAAGACTTAGATGTCAGACTAAACGCACTGAATGCTTTAAGCAAACACGGACAGTTACTTCTAGCTCTATCAAGTAGCGATGCACCAGAAAAAGCAGCCGAAGCCGCTAAGTCTTTAAACAGCTCAATAGTTAGTTTAAATCATTCCATAGACAATCTCAGGAGCGCCCAACCTTCCGGAAATATTGATCAGGCGGCGGGGGCTTTCTCCAAACTAGCTGCATTAGTTACTAAAGATGTGCTTAATAATAAAATTAGCACCGCCTTGGATGGAGCAATAAATTCTTCTAGCAAGCCGGTTTCTGCGCTTATCATTCTCATAGAAGACGACATGAGAGCCTTATCAGTTAAAAGACAAAAGGTTATTTCTGCCGCCCGCGTGAGGGCTGTTGACGGGTATAGAGAAAGCTTGAACAAAGGGGCAGATCAGATTAAAAAATCAGTTTCTGAATTAAAGGCAGCAGAAGATAATTGGGACAATAATTTACTTGTAAGTCCTACTCCTGGCCTAGAAGCCATGCGGGATGCGCACTCTCAGTTGGTTGACTACGCTAAAAGCTCAAAAAAACCTCAGGATCTTTCAGAGTTAGTTGATGCTGTAGACGCTTTTTCCCAAAGAGTTACAATTGTCGCTGAAGCGGTAAAAGCTGCTAAAGCATATAGGGAGTAACAGCAATGTCATTATCGAGAATAGAGCTAATTGAGCTCTTAGGTGGGGTCGTTGTCGAGCTTGATATTTTGAGATCTCAATTCAAACTTGGAGATCCGGTTCGCAGCGATTTAGATGAGGCTCGTAGTGAATTGTCATTCTATACCGACAAGATGATTAGGCATCATATATCTGAAGGCAGCAAGTCTTTTATAGAGCTTACCGCCTCACTGCTAGCCGTGAACAACCAGCTCCGATTCTCTATTCGCGACACCTCAAAAATCGCGAGCAACCTTCAGCTTATTGTTCAGATTATTGGAATTGTCGATGAAATTGTAAAACTTATACCTATTGCAGCTCTATTTCGATCACATTTAGCCAAATAACTTCAAAACACCATGCAACACAGCTATCAATAGCGCATTGGTTGGATATTAATATAGCATTTATGTTGACTATACGATGAAGAGTGCTGCTTGTTTAGTAGTCTTTGTAGACTCGATACACAAGCGCATCCAAACTGGCATTCGACAGGAAATGAGCGCTGATAACTCATCATCGCTTAGCGAGCCAATAATTGTAGAAATCTCCAATTTCGACAACCCTTTCTTTCCAAGGTAATGAAGAGCCGACAGAGCTAGTCCCACGCGTGTACCTACATGCTGCAAACGATCTGGGGAGACATGCACGAGGCGCACAACAGCTTTACCAAACCTAAGCTCTCGAGACGCACCACTCGTGTAGAAAGTGGGCACGACCTGCATTTGCGTGCTCAAACCGAATCTGCGAACAGCCTCAGCGCCATGTATTCCTATCGTCTCTCCGTTCAGCTTGGCAATGACCTCCATGACCCTGATCGGACTAGGTCTGAGATTCATGCCCAGATGCAGACTGAATTTCGGACGCATGTAGACACCGCGAAAAACTCGTACCAATTGGCCAGATCGCACCAGCCTAGCGAGCGCTTTGTCGACTGCACCGCGAGATCCGACGTCAGCAAAGAGGGTGCGAGAAAATGGACTCCCCTTCCGCATGTGCTTGATTCGCCTCGCGATAACGCCTGCTACAGACATACCAATAACCAAGAATCGATCACCCTAACTAAAGCACGTCCCAAGCAATTCGGCACTGAGATACAAGCCTTCCTCCCAGCCCGGCATTGCGCTTACCAAAATCGCAATCTATGATTCACGAATTCGCGCAGGGGGGCGTTGCCTAAAAACCAACGTAACGCGCGACCTTACAACCACTGTAAGTACGGTATGGATCAGCTCACAGCAGGCTGACGTGTAGCGTAGCAGTGCAACGATGACTTAAACAGTCTTGGTGCACTACTATGTCCATACAAAACAACCTACACACAGCTCTACAAGCGCTCCAATCGAGATTGCGGTCTCGTTCAGCGGCAGATGATTTCGCCACGTATTATAAAGCGAACGCCACTCTTCTTAAAAACCCCAACTCCGCGAATCTAATGCTTCAAATATCAGAGGCGCTTCAAAGCGAACCAGATATTGCGGGCAAAATTCGCGGAAAAAGATGCATCCATCAGGGGAATAAGCATCAGCGAACTGCATTATTTCCCAGCAAAAAAGCAAACGGTACTATTCAACTGGAAAGTCAGCTCGAGCTAGCTTACGCCATAGAGCTTGAAAGAAACAGCCAAGTACTTACATACCGAGCCCAACCATTAAAAATCCCACTCCCTGGAAACCGCTTCGCATTTCCAGATTTTCTCTTAGTATTTTTGAATGGCTCAATAGAAATACATGAAGTTAAGCCTTCAAAAAGCGCACTCACGTCAGATCAGATAGAAAAATTCGAGATCATCCATTCAACCCTAAGCAACCTAGGCATTGAATTCAAGATCGTAGACTCATCTGAACTCCAGCACTTAGCAGACCTAGATAAACTACTAATGCACTATGCGCGAGGAAATTCACGCACCTGGAATTATCTACAACTAGAACTTGCCATCAAGCTAATAGGCGAAAAAAACGTGACACCCAAAAACGCCTATGACGCGCTCACGAAAAATAATCTGCCACCACAGATATTTGACTACTTATGGTTCCACAAAATTTTAGGAGCACACTAACATGATGGGAATAGAACCACATACAGGTATGAGATTTACCCTTCACGAAATTGACTACGAAGTAATTTATGTTGCAGAAGAAAAGGTTAGATATGCATCACAGCGGGGAGGAAAGCAGCACCATATAGAACTTTCTAAATTCTTAGAGCTTTTTTCATCACAGAAAGCAAAGCTTATAGGAAACAACGTCATTAAACTCTCCCAAGAGAATCTTAAGGCAGCAAAGAGGAAGTACGAATATATTAAAGCAGCTATCACACAGACAAAAAGCCCAATGTCTAGCAATAGATTAAAAATCGTTATAACCGAAGCATCCAACCGCATTGCTGATCCAACTCCACCAAGCACAAGCACTGTAGCCAAGTGGGTTAGAGCCTACTTGGACAATGGTCAATCCAGCCTGTCACCAAAGAAAAAACCTGGGAATAGGACACTGCGCTTCCCACCCGAAATTGAGACTCTAATTAATGAAGCAATAGAAAGTGAATATTTATGTAAAGAGAAAAGAAATTGCCTTGACGTACTCGCCTATATCGTAGGGAAATTATATGAGCGAGGAATCGCCAATGCTACGGGTTCAGAGTTAATTATACCCAACCTCAGAACCATACAGAGAAGGGTAAAAAAACTAGATCCATATGTAGTAACAAAAGCACGACTTGGTAAGCATATAGCCGATCGCATATCACGCGCAGCCGGTTCAAAAATACAGAGCTACGCCCCCTTAACAGATGTTGAAATTGACACACATATTTTGGACATACTGGTGTTAGACCCCGAGACAGGAGATGTATTGGGAAGACCCTATCTAACGTGCATCATAGACAGAAATACTCGAGTAGTTGTAGGCACATATATCTGTATGTATCCACCGAGTGCGACAACAGCGCTCGCAGCGTTGATAGATATGATTAGCCGCCCTAGTAAAGGGTTACCGGGAGGTATCCCATCCAAAATAACTCCGGATAACGGAGTAGAGTTCAAGAACACAAGCTTTATGCATACATGCGCTCAGCTATCCATAACCATTACCCCTGCTCCAGTCAGAGAGCCTAATGCTAAGTCATACGTAGAATCATTCTTTAGATCATTGACATACGGGATCATACAGAAAATCTCAGGTACAACCTTTTCCAATCCAGTCAAGAAAGGTGATTACCGTTCAGAGAAGCACGCACTTCTTAACCTAGAACAAATAAGGTCGATCACTGAATCATGGATAAACGATGTTTATCATAACGCTATACATTCAAGAACAGGACGAGCACCAATACTGCATTGGAGGGACGAAACAAAAAATTTCCCACCTCTTTATTTAAGCGATAGCGAAGCACAGGCTATAGCACGACGCCCGCTGACTAGATCAATACAGAAAGGGCAAGTGCAAGTTGACCACCTGTTCTACTACTCACATTCGCTGACATTATTGCAAGCGGAAGGAATAACGCGCGTAACTGTTCTAGTAAATGAATTAGATTTGAGCGAGGTACTAGTCAAAAATCCGCTAAACGAAACACAAATGATTACCGCATTATCAACCGACCCTAACTACACCAAAGACTTAACTTGCTATGCGCACGAGGAATGTCAAAAGATAAAGAAGAGTATGAAGCAATCAGACCTCAATCGCCTAGGTCCGCTATCTAATCTTCTTGCCCGATGGGAATTGATGAAAAGAATCCACTCAGAGAGCATCGCCGCCAAAAGATGGATAAAAAAGATAACTAACGGCGGGAAACGAAAAAACGTAGAAATAACAGAAACAAAATATCCAGCGTACCAATGTGAGCAGTGGGAAGATCTAGCCCTTGAGGTAGATACAGAAATATCTTTCCAGGACGAGAGAATTACCTCATACAAATCAGTAAGAGTTTAGCCAATATGACAGATAAAACATTTTTGGCAGTAGTTTCAGAACTGGACAGACTTGTAATTCAACACCCGGAATTTGAGCGTGCCTTCAACGGGGTCAAAGAGTGTGTAGAGAAATCTGAATACTACGCTGAGCCGGTAGGCTGTTTGCTTTCGGCGGAAGGCGGGATGGGTAAGACAACCATTTGCCGCACAATCATGTCAACTATGCCAAGCGGAATTAAAAGGTTAGAGGACTGCGCGAAAAATATCGTCCCCGCGTTTTATGCCGAAGTCCCGTCACCTGCCACCGTGAAAACAGTAGCTGCCAGTATGCTCTCTCAGCTAAACGATCCGAATCCACTTATAGGTAATACCGCACAACTTACGGAAAGACTTTGTAAGTTACTGGAGCAATGCGAAACAAAACTGGTGTTCCTTGATGAGTTGCATAACCTTTTGGACACCAGCAAATCAAGAGCTCGCTTCAACACGAACGTCTGCAATTGGATAAAATCCATAGTTAATAACACATCTGTATCATTTTGCTTAGTAGGACTCCCAGAAGTTTCTCCAATTCTATCTATAGACAGCCAACTATCACGCCGCTTTCCTCTTCACTATAAACTTGGGAGATTGACTATCGGTGGCCAGAACTTAACTGGCACGCTATCACCTTTTTTAGCGACCGTCGCGAACGAGATAAAGCGAATTATGAATTTTCAAGCAACTCCCGATTTTTCTCAACACGAACTTACTCTCAGGATCTATACAGCCACCTCAGGAAACCCTGCATTTATAATGTCCCTAATGAAAGAAAGCTGCTTACTTGCCTTAAAAGACAACCAGGAGACATTAGAAATACATAATTTTAAAACCGCGTGGGACAAAGGGATAGTGGCTAAATCAAGCCTAACAACTAAGAATCCTTTTTGCCTTCCTATCTCAGAGCTATCTAAAGCTTTAGGCCCTAAGCACTATGCCGGGTAAACTCTATCGTTATTGATAATGGACTATCAAATGAGTCACAAACCTCTTCCTATCCGCCCTTTGGCATACGATGATGAGACTGCAGCCAGCCTCCTAATAAGAGCTTCATATTTGAATGGATACTGCAGTAGCCAACAACTAATACGCCATATAGATAGTCGAATCAAGGTAAGTCACGCAGTAAATAACAGAGCAAAATTTTCCCATATAGCAAGCGAGCTTGGAATATCCATCGAAACAACAGACGATATTATTCCCTTTAAAACAGGCCCAACTAAATACTCAAAGAGAATATTTCGACACCATAAAATTCCGGCATCCGCTTTCAGAGATGATGGCTCCGCGCTTTGCCCAGAGTGTTTGCAAGAAAAAGAGTATCTGCGGCAAGATTGGCTTTTAAAGCCATACTACGCCTGCATCAAGCATAGTATCCTATTAATTGACCACTGCCCCAACTGCGAAACTTCAATCACCTCCGCACGTGGAAAAATTTCATTTTGCGAAAAATGTAATCACGACTTCAGAAAAGCAACAAAAGTCGGGGTAAAGACAAACGATATAACCTGGCTACTTGATAGCCTCAGCGAGAGCAACCAAGAATACATCCGTAGAATATTTTTGTTCTGGGATGCACATTCTAAAACCTTTCAAAATCAATCAATTCAATCTGAAGCAAACAGGTTAAAAGCATGCATGCACTTCATGCATAACAGCTCCGAAGCGAAAAACGCAATCATAGGAACAATAAGTACCCAATCACAACCTCCCCACCCGAGGGTATTCCTTCTACCTTTCCTCAAGAGCGAAGACCTTGGAATAGTACATTTTGCCGAGGAAGTTATTTCAGAAATACCGCAAAAGACATATATAAACTCAAAAAACAACAACAGAGTAAAGCTAAACATAACCGACACATGTATAGTTTTGAAAATAAACCAATCAAATCTGCATGAATACTTGAGAGGCACGAACCTAGAAACCTTACTACTCAACAAAAAATCAAGCAGAATCGTATTTTTCCCAACAAGTGAAGTCCTCGGGTTATTGCGTAAAAAAAGAACAGAAATCACAGCAGGCTTAAATGAGAATACTATTTCACCAGAATGGCTTAGCATAAAACAAGCGGCTCAATACCTACGAACACACGAAACCGCAGTACGCTCAGTAATAAAATCAAGTCAAATCAAGACACGAATAGCAAAAATCAAACGCACCACTGCAACGCAGATAAACCGTAGATCCCTATGTATTTTTCACGAGAACTTTGCATGCATAGGAACTCTAGCCAAAGAGTTAAACGTCCCACCAAATAATCTAAGAGACAAGCTCGCTAGCCTGAGTATATATCCAGCCTTTCCGCTATATACCAAAGGAATGAAAACTCCAATTTATCGACGTGTCGAAACCCAAGCCCTTAGCGAAGAAAAAATTAATTCGATAATAAAATATCAAACCAAGTCAGGAAGACCAAAATCTGGAAGCGCCAAACTCGCGCCATATACGAGCCAGTCGGTTCTTTTAAAAGATGTTGCTAAAGAGCTAAAAATCAGCCAACACAGAGCATTAACTCTAGTGCATGAAAAAATCTTAGAAATATCAAATGAACCATATCATAAAATATTAGTAACCAGATCATCTCTAGAATCACTAAAAGAAAATATATCTAAAGATGACTATATATCACTTACCGAGGCAGCCACTATGATTGGCATTAGCCAACAGAATCTAATTCTTAACTACTACAATACTGGAATTGTAGAAATGAAAGACCTCCATCTCTGGAAGCTTATAAGCTTGAAGGATGTCCAAAAGGTCATTTCTATGCGTAAGAATTTCATCACCGCATCAGAGGCCGGCTTCCTTTTAGGATCACACCGAAGCCTCATGACCAACCTTGAAAAGGCCGGCAAAATAAAATCGGAACTGTACCAAAAGAAACGCAAGATTAAGCTATACGACATGGCCGATTTCAATGAGCTGCTTGATAAATTAAACCAGCTCCAAAACTTATCTTGAGTCACAGGAAACTCCTGCCGCGCCTAACTCACACCCTATATAACATCATCTTTATCTTATCCCCCCGCACAACATAGATTCGCCTACCTAACAGCCGACACTGGCCCAACCAGCAAAGCTGCCATCTATTGACCTTTTCTGGTCACCAAATGCCACCTTCCCTCTACAGCATCGCCGTCTGCAAAAAAAAGTAAATACATGCGTCGTAACGAGCAAGCATATCTGTCGCTGTTATGGCTAATCCTCCGCATTACTGCGCTCTCCACAAAGTAACCTCATGTGTCGTCCACCGCAAACCATTAGGACTACTTGAAACGCTTCAACCTGATACGGATTTCGGGGTAGCGAAGAAAGACGAAACCCCGCCTTTGTGCGGGGTTTTTTTTGAGGAAAATTTGGATGGCCAAACAAAAAACAAAACTGCGCGATATCGTAAAAGACCCAGAGTTGGTAAAAAAAATCACTCAAGCCTTCTCTGATCTACGAGCCGACTTTGACCTTAGTGTGGATGCATCGGCAGAAAAAATTAATGAGCTTGCAGAAACACATGTAGATGTAAAAGACAATTTAAATAAACTAATTTCCTATACCGGCTCATCCAGCGGAGTGCTCGAGGGTCTTAGAGGCACAGGGAAAACTCATCTTTTCTTATTGGCTCGACACAAAGTCAATGAGACAATCTTTGAGCATGGAAATCTCGCCATCTATTTGAATTCGAAAAAACTTAGCACTCCAGAAAACCCCACCCAAGAAGTATTTAATAGAGTTTTTTCTAGCTTCTTAATATCTGGAATAATTGAACACCTAAACAAAATACTCATCACTCTTTCCGAAAAAAGCTATTGGCAAAAAATCAAAGAAATAATAAAGCCCGAACCAGCATCAAAAAGAATACTAGAAACCATAGAGATTCTTTTAAACATGCAGACCGCGCTACTTTCCGGGACTCAAGTCATAGGAAATCTAGAGGCAGGCCAACAAAGAATAAACTCACAATACAAAGAGCTTATAGAAGCCTTTGAGGAAATGACCGCAAAGGTAGGAATAGATAGTGCATCCTTCAATCTAGCGGCAAAGAAAAAATCTGCAGAAGAAAAAACCATTTCTAAAGAAGAATCTTCACGATATATAAGCTACTTAGACATAACACACATCTCAGACACCCTAAAAGAAATAATTAGGACCCTCAAAATAAAGTCAATAACCTTTTATATTGATGAGTGGGAAAAGCTCTACTACGAGCAACCCTGCCAGAGATATCTGGCAAACTATATAAACAAAATAATAGACAACCCTATATATTTCTGGATCGCATATGTGCCTTACAGAGGAAGCTTACATCCGCTCTCTATTGGTAATGATTTGCAGCATCGAATAGACCTTGACGAATCATTAATATATGAAACCGACCAACAGTCTTGTATAAAATACTTCCAAGATTTTATAGACAAACGCCTTCAGCACCACCTCCACAGAGGGGATATTTCGAACTCTGTACTTATAAATAACAAAAACAATTTTGTACTGCTTATTATGGGCTCCATGGGAAATCCACGCGACTTTGGCACTATTCTTGTGCACGCTTGGAACGAGTTCGTAGCTTATAGAAGCATGCCACTAAAACGCGGTGGAGCATTCCAGTACGTCAATGCATCAATGATAAAAGACTCCATCAAAGCAGATGGTGAGAAAAAACTCCTAAACTTCAGTTCCACCCCCTATGCCATGACAGCTTGGCGAGACCTAGAAGATTTCGCAATTAAGAACAAAACCAGTCATATTGCAGTAGAAGAGACCCCGGAAAACCATTCAGCTCTTGCAGAAAATGATTTTTCTGAGCTTATCTATCAGCGACTTCTTCATAAGCGAATGGATAGAGTAAGCGCCAAGGAAAGCTCGATTAAAAACAAGCTATCAATTTATGCACTTAGTTACTCCTGCACATATGACCACCATCAAAGAGACAAGAAATTCCAATTCATAACAAAATATGAAGACATACATAACCGTGTCAGGCGATATATTTACAACCCATGCAAAATAATTAAGCTACGCAAGCTTTCTGAAGGAGAAATGTTCCCCTGCCAAAGCTGCGGCTTTGAAATAACCCCCAAAATGAAGCATGCATGGGAGAGGAATATGTGCCCAGGCTGTGGAAACGCTATTACCATAAGCGCAACACAATAGGGCCGACAGTTAAAGCTTCAATGACATTGCGCAATATGGTCACCACCTATTGCGCAACACTTAGATTACGCACATGCCTTATCTATAGAAACAATTAACTAGAAGAAGGATATTTCAGTGCGTAGGGTGGATGACGCTCTTTCCACCCACCAACCGGCGCTGAATACGGCACAACGGTGGATCGATAAAGCGCGATCCACCCTACCGGAGCCTGAACGTCGGGTGCCGGGGAAGGTGGAAACGAACTTCCCATTCGCCTACCTTCCCCCCCGCACCACGGCCAACTCAGGGCGTAGGGTGGATGGCGCTCTTCCCATCCACCAGCCGGCGTCGAATGCGGCACAACGGTGGATCGGTGAAGCGCGATCCACCCTACCGGAGCCTGAACGTCGGGTGCCGGGGAAGGTGGAAACGAGCTTCCCGTTCACCTACCCTCCGCCCGCGCCACGACCGACTCGGGGTGTAGGGTGGATGGCGCTCTTTCCATCCACCAATCGGCCTTGAATGCGGCACAACGGTGGATCGGTAAAGCGCGATCCTCCTACCGGAGCCTGAACGTCGGGTGCCGGGGAAGGTGGAAACGATCTTCCCGTTCACCTGCACCGCCACTGACTCAAGGAGGGGTCATGTCCAATTACCGCCGCGCACGAATGCCGGGCGGCACCTACTTCTTTACCGTCAACCTGCGTGATCGGGGCAGCGACCTGCTAGTGCGCGAGGTTCGCCTGCTGCGCCAGACGGTGGGCTTGGTGAAGGCGCGCCTGCCCTTCCATATTGATGCCTGGGTGGTGCTCCCCGAACACATGCACTGCCTCTGGACGCTGCCACCCGGCGACCACGCCTTTGCCGAACGCTGGAAAGCCATCAAATTCGCCTTCTCCAAACGCCTGCCCGACACCGAACCCCGTACCGAACGGCAACGGACGCGAAAGGAGCGCGGCATCTGGCAACGCCGCTATTGGGAACACCTGATCCGCGACGACCTCGATTACCAGCGGCATTTCGATTACATCCACATCAACCCGATGAAACACGGGCACGTCCAACAGGTTCGGGATTGGCCGTATTCCAGCTTTCACCGAGCGGTGCGGGACGGCATCTACCCGCCAGATTGGGCCGGGAACGGGGTTGATACCGACGGAGCGCAGTGGGGCGAGTGAGGCCTGCGCCGGGCGAGCCGAGCGCGGCACAGCGGTGGATCGATAAAGCGCGATCCACCCTACGGGCCAAGCGCCAGAAGTCGGGCGAGGCGTGATGAGGGATCGCGGAAGCCCGGCCCACCGGCCAAGCGCCAAAAGCCATTCGGGGCGTAGGGTGGATGGCGCTCTTCCCATCCACCAACCGCCGTCGCGCGCGGCACAACGGTGGATCGATGAAGCGCGATCCACCCTACGGGCCATGCGCCAGGAGTCGGGCGAGGCGTGATGAGGGACCGGTGAAGCCCGGCCAACCGGCCAAGCGCCAGAAGCCATTCGGGGCGTAGGGTGGATGGCGCTCTTCCCATCCACCAACCGGCGTCAAGCACGGCACACCGGTGGATCGATGAAGCGCGATCCACCCGACCCCGCCCTCCCGCTTCCGCCTTACCGATCAGCCATTTCCCACGCAGCAACTGCATTGCCACCTTCCGGGTGCGCCCATAGCCTCCGTCCCCGGCGCCTAAGAAACGCTTACTCACCTAGCGGCCTGACCGCTCCCGAAAGTTCAGCGGCTTTTTTGTGCATGCGGCACACTCGCGCACGCTCAAAACCTCTGTATGTCGGGAGTGGGCTAATACAAGACCCGAAAGGGAAATACGTCCGGCCCTCTAGGTGGGGTTTCTTAACTCCCGACGCCAACAGCCCTGAGAAAGCTGTAAGACCTAGCAGAGGTAATGGACATGCCCGACTCACCCCAGCTCCACGACGAGATCCTCATCCCCACCCTGTTCACCCGCCACCGCCGCCAGCTCCGTGCGTTGCTGCTGGACGACGAGCCCTGGTTCGTCCTCAACGACCTGGCGCGGCTGATCAACCGCGTACCGCTCGACGAACGTGCGCCCCGCAACCTCGACCCGGACCAACTGCAGCCGGCCTGGGTGCGCGACAGCAGGGGCGAGTACCAGCGCGAGCTGCTGGTCAGCGACTGCGGCGTCTACGCGCTGCTGATCTTCTACTACCACCCGGAGAACGGCGGCATCCGCCGCTGGATCAGCCGCG
>Ga0247725_1000912_pt1 | contig 17396 bp, 10 predicted proteins | sample OKSTACKMCFT3sol_FD_183021 | JGI IMG/M metagenome (GOLD analysis project Ga0247725, IMG submission 183021) | Subsurface sediment microbial communities from gas well in Oklahoma, United States - OK STACK MC-FT3-sol | ecosystem: Environmental > Terrestrial > Deep subsurface > Rock core/Sediment... | reverse complement strand
CTGACCTGCGTTGTTGTATTCAAACACTGTGGTTTGGGCTTTGGCATTGGTTTGGCTTATCAGCTCACCAAAGCCATTGGTCACATAACTCCAGCTGCCTTTGTCCACATCCGTCATGGCGTATTTGCGGCCATAGGCGTCGTAGCTGTTACTCACCCGGGTCACGCCAGCAAAGCTTGCTGTTAATAAATCACCATAGGCGTTGTAGCTAAAGCTCAGTACACTGCCTTTATGGTCTGTGGTACTGACCGTCTGGCCTAAGTAGTTGCTTTGGCTGCTTTTGGTTTTGAGTAAGGCATCGGTGTTTGTGGTGGTATAACCGCTGTAATCCACCTTTGACACCCCACCATTGGCCATTGTCGTTTGTATGGCACGACCCAGCCCATCGTAACTGACAGTGCTGGAATAGCTCGATATTGCGCCTGTTGCAGGTTCAAACACCTGATACGGCCTGCCTTGCGTATCATAGGTTTTACGGCTGACCGAATACGCGCCCGACACTGGCAGCTTGGTTTTACTGCCCACTTCGCGGCCATATTTATCAATAAACTGCTGCTGCTCCGCGCCAGTCACACTGCTGGTCACTACTTTGATATAGGCGTCCGGAAACAGGGTTTCACAGGAATTACAGAAGCTTTTGGTTACCGTGCCCGTCACCGCTGTATCACTGGCCAGCGCCCCTTTGACGGAGCTGCTGGTACTCTGGCCAAAGGCGTCAAAGTTGGTGGTGCTGCTTTGGTTATTTGGGCTTACCACAGTAATCGAGGTGATCAGTGCTGGGGTAAAACTTGCGGCTGCTACACCATTGTATTTGTAGTTACTGACGTTGCCCATAACGTCTGTACTGCTCAGCAGATAACGGAAATTATCTGTATAGACACTGCTACTGGTTCTGTCTGTGCCTGCATTCACCTTCACCGACGTTTTATTGCCCGCCGCATCATAACCATAAGTCGTGGTACTTTTTGCGGCAGCCAGATTCGGGGCAAATACTTCGGTCTCCAGTAAATAGTCTGCATTGTAGCTAAAGCTGCTTTGCCTGCTGATATCGCTGGTGACAACATTATTCACATACAAACGTTTGCGCACTGTGCTGGCTGTTAAACGGCCATAACGCTGATACGCTGTACTTGCGGTAAAGGTATTGCTGGTGTTCGTCAGCAGCTTGTTGGCTGCATTAGCCGGATCGGAGATAGTCACCGAACTGCTGGTCAGGTTGCCATAAGTGTCATATACAAAACTGCTGCTGGTATTCGTCAGTTGAGTACTGGTATTTAATGCCGCGCCTGAGAGCTGATAGCCCTTTTCGTTACTGGCCGAAACATAGGGATACACCCCTCCATAGGCTGTGGTCAGCTGGCTCACCGTATTGGTGGCTGTTGAAATAAGGTAGTTGCTCCGGCTTTGCAGTGTGGCTTCTGGTACGCCTGTGTAGGGCCACAACTGATAGTTTTTGGTTTCAGTGACCACTGAACTTTGTGCATCTGTCGTCCTGACATGCTCAAATCCCAGCATGCCCCTACCTTTTTTATGGATCAACAGGCCACCATACTGGTAGTTCACAGTTAAGGATTGCCCGGCATTTACCGCCGTGCTGGCTTGCGACACCACATAGAGGCCAGACCTTGGCGAAAAGTAATCGGACGTCGTATTGGCAGATGAAGCGGCTCGGTAATACACGCTGGGATTGACTAAGTTACTGTAACTGACGGATGTCGCTACTCCCCAGCTATTGGTAAAACTTGAAATACTGTAATCATTCAACTGGGAGCGGGCATTTTTATACACCCGCCATCCACTGTCATTGATGGAGGTTAATACATCAATTTGGTTGTCTGCATCCACGTCTCCCAGTTGAATCGCTGCATTAGCGTCAAAACTAAAAGTACCACGGCTGTCGAACACAACCTGGCTGTGGTCTGACACGGGAACAGACAGCATGTAGGTCCAACTGCTGTTTGTGTTTGGGTAAAGCACGTCCGTGCGGCCGTCCTGGTTTAAATCGACAAAAAATGTCAGGGCCAAACGATCGGCGGGGGTACTGAGCGAAGAAGCTCGGGCATCCAACAGTTGAACACCATCCGACAGGCGGTATTGCCAGGCTGTGCCCACCTGAAACATCAGGTCGGTATAGCCGTCACCATTCAGGTCTACTGCTCTTGGGTTTTCAATGGTGCCCAGTGTTTGCTTTAGCTGGTAAGCGCTTCCGGTAGAAACAAACAATTTCCATTGGGTTAAATCAGTCCAGACAAAACCTTCGTATTGGCATTCCTGTTTGGTATCAATGTAAATATTCGAACATTGCCCTTCCTGAACCTTCATTACCAGGTCAGTACGGCCATCGCCATTGACGTCAAAAGACGCAGCACTGCGTAAATTGGATTTATTCAGGTGTGCATTGATATCCATGACTGAATACGCAGTGGCCACAGCACCTAAGTTGATTGCGGTGCTAAAGCCCTGGTGCACACCAGCACTGAAACCAAGGTTACGATAGGCCTGAAATTGACCGGAGTTGACAAACAAAATATCTTCCATGCCATCGCCATCGTAATCCACCACTTGAGACAGCCCCTCAAGCCCAATCGCATTGCGGTTTAATGCCACCACCTGTTTAGTGGCAGTGACCGCTGCAGCAGGACATAAAGCAGACGAGGTGACCGGATTGCAGGCAGCGACTGCAGACTGCTGGTAATAGACCACGGACCAGGAGCTGGTGTTGCTGCTGGCAATCAGTAAATCACGTATACCGTCGCCGTTATAATCAATAAGCTGGCTGTATTCTTTTTTCGTTAAACCAACAGCTGTGCCAAGGTCGGTTTCTGTAGAGTAGGTTTGAGTAGCACTGCCAAACCGTACTTTCCAGCTGCTGGCCCCCGGATAGACCATATCCATATAGCCGTCACCATTCAGGTCAAAAAACTTGTGGTTATATCTGTCGGTTGAAATACCTTTGGTGCTTGAAGACGTAATGATAGGTGCATAGTTATCTGTGGTCGGCTGGTCCCAACACAAACCGTTAGCGCAGACATTGCTGCTTCCACCGGTGTAAGTGGCAGGTTTTGTCCAATTAAAGGTTAAAGCTGGATAACACAAGCTCAGGGCATCGTTGGTGCATTCCTGAATGGCTGTTAAATGGGTTTTGTTTTCAATCGCTTTGGACTCAGCATATTGCAGCTGATAATACCTGTATTGCTGTCCATCGTTATGCACTGTGACGGCTTCAAGCAGTTTGCTTAATGTAACTTTTTGGCCTGCAACATAGCCGTAGCGTTTTTTGTCAGCGTCTTTGTATTTAAGCTCTACTCTGGCATGGGGGGCCTGGCTACCCCTGCCTGTGTAGTAAACATCTGACAGATAATGCAGGCCAACACTGTTGTCTTTTGCATAGTGAAAGGCAATATAGTTCCCTTTGACATCCCTGATCGCTTTTAAGCCCCACTGCCTTGGTGTGCTGGTGCCATTCACTTCCAGTAGTGCGTCAGTTGCAGCTTCGGTGGCGCCCTGATTATTTTTCAGGCTCAGCGCTAAAGCGCCGCCTTTGGTATCTGTGCCGCTCACATAGGACAAATCGCCGTAATAATGAATTTCTCCTGACTTGGTTTCAATGGTAAAGGCTTTGGGTCCTTGCGTAGTGGAGCCATGAGGTTTAACTAAAGCGAAATTATCCAGCTCGGAATGGAATTGTGTCGCAGCCCAATAATTGCTATCTGATACCCCTATGTCGGTACTGCCTGCACCACTGATAAGGCGTTGCCCGTCCAGGCAAAGACGATCAGAAGCAGCAAAACTGACTTTGTCCTGCAGGTTGTCGTTCACGATGTTTTTTGCGCAGCGGCTAATCATGGACGCACCAGACAGATTCCAGCCAACCCCCATTAAGCCAGCTCCAGCACCACCGCTACTGTACTGAAATGCTAATGAAGGTTTAACTCCGGCAATACCTTCAGGCAAAGCCAGAGGCACTGTATAGGTTGCAGCACCACTTTCATCTACTCTGAACTCAGCTGGGCTTTGCCCGGGGTCTAGTGCGGTAGGTGTTGCAAAAGCCATAGCGACAAAGGAAGACCTTGATACGACTTGATACTCTTCTTCAGCCACTATTTCGGCTACACCGTCCCCATCCTGGTCAACCAATCGGTATTTGCGCATAGCATCTGCCATGCTGAAGCCTTGGGCTCCAAACAGTGCCGCATCTCCCGTCAAATTGGATAATGTGATGTACGGAGTGAACTGGTTATGCAAAACCAATAAAGCATCCGGAATTTTGTCGCCGTCCAGATCTGCAAACTGCAGGTCTTTTACCTGGCTATTGCCCTCTTTTAAATTCAGGGCGTTCCATTGTGCTTCGGTCAAGGCTTCAATAAACCACTGACCATCCCGTTCGTACACCCGCAACAAACCATTCTTTGGTCGGACGTGCAGTGGAAGTGTTTCGTTATGTTTAATCAGCACAAACTGCTTGTGGGCTTTTAGGTAAATATCACCCTGCGCGTCAGTGAAAATGTCATAACCTTTTATTGCGGCCACGGCAGGGGTGATCAACAACGCCAGAATCAAGCCAACAAGTGCTTTCCACATACAATATCCCTATATCTCATCACTGGGGGGGGTAAAAATTTTCCGGCAGAATGGTTTAGTTAAGAACCTGGAAGCGGGTAAAAGTTGGGAAGGTATTTTGTTGTGAGTAACATTGGTCTGAGATGGTGAACCTGACTTTTTTACCTGAGAAAAACGCGGCGCTAAGCAAGGTAAAACTGGCTTCTGCATTTTTGTCACTCAGGATATTGAAGCGCACGGAATTGGCAATACATTCAGATGGACCGACAGGTTCACCGTTTATTTCCATAAAGCAGTTGCCGTTTTCTTTATGGCAACCCATGGTGATGATATCCCTCTCTACTGTTTCTTCAGCATAACTTGTGCCAGCGTAAATTGCAGTCACCATCAGGACAGCATTCAAATAAGATTTCATAGACACTCCAGTTTGTTCCTTTAACATGCTAAAAGTAACAATATAGAAACAAATATTGGTGTCAATAGGAAGATTACTAAAACTGCTGTTCGAATTAACGCGAAGCAGATGTTTTAACAATCGATGCTACTGCTGTATTGGCGAGCATAAACCCTGGCCGCTACCTATGTTGAAGCGTCTTGAGGTATAAAGAGCTTACATTTGGCCGTTGGTGAAGAAGATGCAAAAAGGTAGTTTGGTTTGCGTAGGCACAGGTATGACGTTGGGTTCTCATATCAGTCCTTTATCCCGCAGTTATATAGAACAAGCTGATGTAGTTTTTGTATTAGTGGCTGACGGTACGACTGAGCTATGGGTTCAGGGCATGAATGCCGATGTGCGCAGCCTGCAGCCTTATTATTGTGAAGGTCAGTCGCGTAAGATCACCTATAAACAAATGGTGGCAGCACTGCTTGCCGAAGTCCGTTTGGGCAAAAAGGTCTGTGGGGCTTTTTATGGTCATCCCGGAGTGTTTGCCTGGGTGCCACATCAGGCTATTAAAGAAGCTATAGCTGAAGGGTATCGGGCTCATATGGAGCCGGGCATTTCCGCTGAAGATTGTTTATACGCTGATTTGGGTTTAGACCCCGGCACTTATGGCTGCCAGCATTATGAAGCCAGCAACCTGATGTTTTATCAGCGCACCATCGACACCGCCGCTTATTTGATTTTATGGCAGATAGGAGTCGCAGGTGATAAATCATTGGCGAAATTCAGCACAGGCAGTGCGTATCGGGAGGTCTTGGTTGAACTTTTAAGCCAATGGTATCCGCTGGACCATCAGGTGATTTTATACGAAGCCGTCACTTTACCTATTCAACAACCTCGTATTGAGCGAATGGCTTTGTCTGATTTACCTCAAGCCCAAATGGACTTAAAAACCACTTTAGTGATACCTCCAGCCAGTGTTGCTAAGCACAATCAGGCTATTTTAGATAAGCTAAAAGCTGTAGTAGCTCAGGACGCATAAAGTGAATACAGATTGGCATAAGGCGGCAGTTGCAGAAAACTTTGAGATCACTACAGCGCGTTTGTTGATCCGCCCTTTGGCTGAACAGGATTTACAGCTGTACCTGGATTTATACACTAATGCAGAGACTATGGTGTTTGTTGGTGAACCTTTGCCGCCCGAACAGGCCACTCATAGCTTTGAAGTGGCGTTACGATTTAATGCTAAAACCCCCTTTAAGCGGCTATTTCTGACCATTGTTGAACAAGGGCGATGTGCAGGTTTGTGTGCTATCAACCAATGGAGCAGTGAAACCGGCATAGCAGAGGTTGGCATTATGTTGCTGCGGCCCTGGCATGGTCAGGGTTATGCAACAGAAGCTCTGGGTGCATTAATTCAACGAGTGCAGCAGCAGTTTTATGGTGCAGTGATCAAAGGTGATTTAGATCCTAATAATCAGACCGCAGTGCAGCTGGTATTAAAAACTGGCTTTCAGCCTGACGTGCACCATGCCAGAACCTATTGGGTGAAGCCGAACTATGCAATAGCGCCATTGTGATAAAAACTTAAACAGAGAACTGGTTCTGCATGCTTGTGCTTTTAATTTTATCGTTTTAAAGTGGATTTGCGTCAGCACTTCTGGCATCTGATTTTTAATGATGCGTTGTTTTGTAGTTTTGGAGTCGTTATGTCAAAAATTATCAGTTTGTTAGAAAGATTGGGCGAGAATGCAGAGTTCCGCTATGCCAACGCCGAACAATTAGCTGTATTAATTTCGGATACAGACCCTGCGCTAATAGACGCTGTAATTAGCGGAGATCAGCAAGCTTTAGAGGCAATTTTAGGGGCGCGCTCTAATATAGTCTGTGCGATTTACCCCGCAGATGAACCTCATCAAGATGAGCCTGCTGACGATGAGCAGGACGAGGACAAAATACATTTGAAACATTGTGGCTAATTCTGCCCAATGAGGCATACAAGAAGTTCATTTCCAGTCTGCAAACCGCACTTGCTAGTGTGGTTTATTTTTTTATTTGCTTTTCCTTTGGCCCCTGTCTGGGCTGACGTTTTCGTTGAGCAGTTAGTTAAAGCAGATCAAATAAAAAATACTGATTTTCAAATCTTTCGTCAGCAATTGGAGCTGTTAAAAAAAGACTCTGGCTCATTCTCTGATTTTGAAACTGACTATTTGCACTTACTGATGGCTTATGAAGCGGCCTATATGGGCAATACGGAGAAAACAATTGAATTGACAACAAGCCTGATTAGTTCAGGAACTCACACCGACATTAGTTTTCGGGCTAAAGCTCTCGCAATAAATAGTTTAGTGGTCGCCAGACGTTATCTGGATGCGTTTAATTATCTGGAGCAGTTAATTGCTCAGTTACCCGATGTGCGAGCTGCTTTGGCGCGAGAACAAGGTTTGATGGTTATAGCTATGATGTACAGATACATTGACCGCTATGAGTTAACTATCGAATATACCCGTATTCTAGAAGGCGAGAAGCCTAGAAATACGGCTATATGTACAGCAAGACAACTCCGATTAGACGCATTACTGGCTTCAGGCCAATATGATTTATTTGAACAGGAATATGAGCAAGGCATGAGCGCATGTGAATTAAGTAAGAATTTGCTCTTTGCCACTTTGATTCGATTGTACAAAGCGCAATATTTACTAACTCAAAATAAAGACAACGAAGCTCTTCGTCTTATTTTAGATAGTTATCCTGCAGCAGAAAAAACGCATTATCAGCGTTTGATGACTGAGCTAAATAGCATATTGGCGCAGATTTATGCCAAAACGAATCAGAATCAACAAGCCAGGCACTATGCAACACTAGTGGTTAGTCATAATGTTACCGGTGACGATGTTGCTACTTTGCCTATAGTGAATACTCTCAAGGTATTGGCAGAGTTAAACAAACAAGAAAAAAACTACAAGCAAGCATTGGATTACCACGAACAATATATGGCCGCTTTTACTGCGTATATGGATGATAAATCGGCGCAACAAATGGCTTACCATACAGCGCATTCGGAAATTCTGGCGCAAAACCAAAAAATCGCCTTGCTGGATAAAGACAACCAATTGCTACAGTACGAACAAACTGCGCTTAAGCATCAGGCTACGTTTAACAAACTACTGATTGCTGCTTTAATTGTGCTGGTGCTGGGCCTTACGATACTGGCGTATCGTAGTTATGTCGCTCGCCAGCGTTTTAAAGCTTTGGCTGAATACGACGATCTCACCGCTATAAGCAACAGATACCATTTCTCGGCCTCGGCGAAAGGCGCTTTAGCTTTGTGTGAAAAAGGTCAATTACCCGCCGCTCTTATCGTGTTTGATTTAGACCATTTTAAACAAATTAACGACCAGTATGGTCATGCCGCAGGCGATTGGGCTTTGCGGCAGACTGTTGATACTTGCCGTAACTTTATGCGCAATAATGATGTGTTTGGCCGTATTGGTGGTGAAGAGTTTGCCATCTTATTACCTGGTTGCCAAAGTGATAAGGCGCACTTATTGGCAGATATTTGTCGTGATGCCATTAACACTATAGATACGGCAGCTTCGGGTTATGAGTTTAAATTAAGTGCTAGTTTTGGCGTCACTTCCGCTGAACTTTCTGGTTATCATCTGACCAAACTTATCGAAGATGCCGACACTGCCATGTATCAGGCTAAGCAGTTGGGGCGGAATAAGGTGCATTTTTTTAACGGCTAAACGTATAGCGTGCCTGAAGTCTGATTTCTGGTGAAGTAGGAAAAACAAGATTGTGTCGACAAGCGAATAGGGAGATGCGTTGAAAGCATTTTTGTGGTCATTGTGTTTGCACATCGTGTTGTTAGGTTTACTCACCTATCATCATTTTGTGCCGGATGATGCCGCAAAAGTAGTGCCAGAGCCTCCTATTCTGGCTTACGCCTATCAACCTATTAAAGCCAAACCTGCTCCGGCAGTGGTCACGCCTGTCGCTGTTCCTGCCAAAGTGGTGACACCACAACCTCCAGTCAAAGCGGTTAAAAAAGGTGAAACCAAGGCGGTAGTTAAAAAAGCTGCAGTGAAAAAGCCAGCGGCAAAGAAGGTTGTGCCGAAAAAATCGCCAACCAAGGCAAAGCCACAAGTAAAAACCAAACCAGCCATAGTCAAAGCTGCCTCTGTTCAGCCACAGCGCAAACCTTTTGTGCCCGTGCGCAAGCCCGCTATGGTCAAGCCTATGCCTGTAGCAGCTAAACCCTTGCCAAAGCCTGTGATCAAACAGCCAGAAGTGGTCGCAGCTAAACCCTTGCCAAAGCCTGTGATCAAACAGCCAGAAGTGGTCGCAGCTAAGCCATTGCCAAAGCCTGTGGTCAAACAGCCAGAAGTGGTCGCAGCGAAGCCATTGCCAAAGCCTGTGATCAAACAGCCAGAAGTGGTAGCAGCGAAGCCGTTACCAAAGCCTGTGATCAAACAGCCAGAAGTAGTAGCAGCGCAGTCATTGCCAAAGCCTGTGATTAAACAGCCTGAAGTGGTCGCAGCCAAAGCATTGCCAGAGGTTTTACCCAAACAAGCTGATGTTGCGTCAGCACAAGCCATTCAGCTGAAAGCCAATCAAACTGCCACAAAAAACACCGCAGATACTACGACACAACAAGCAGCCACAGCTGTGGCTGCCTCTTTGGATCAGCAGAAAACCACAGCCAATAAAGCGTTACAGGCAGCCAAACAAGGAGATGCTTCAGGCTCTGCCAGTTGGAAGGAAAAACAAAAACAGCTGGCACTGGAGATCACGGCACTAAAAGCTGAACAAAAGCCGGAAATGGGCAGGAAAGTAAAAGCCTTTGCTGACGGCAGCATGCTGATTGACACTAATCCAGGCTGCTGGAAAGTTCCTCCTGCTGAATCTCGTAAAAATGCCATCTGGTTGTCAACCAGTGTGCCTTGTAAAGCCGATACCACAGTGGAACAAATCAACGACATTTTGCAGAAGCGCCGCACTTACTCTAATGATTAGCCTGATACTTTGGTTTGTATTGGCTCAGTCAGTGGCCAGTTTTTGGCGTCCTGTAATAAAGACTGGATCCTGTCCTGTAATTCAAACAACTCAGGCTCCAGTTGCTCTGGTTGTTTACCTTTTTTCAGTTCGGTTTCAATTAATTCTGTCAGTTGTTTCAGCACCGGCAGGCCGGTATAGCAGCTGGCTCCATGTAATTTGTGGATATGTTGCAGCAGTTGTTCTGCGTCCTGTTGTTGCATCGCCTGTTGAATAAGCGTCAGGCTATCGGGTAAAGACTGTACCAACATCCATAACATTTCTTTGGCTAAATCCAGCTTACCGCCTGCTCTTTGTAATGCCAGAGTCCAGTCCAACTGTTTGCTTTGTGGCAGTTGGTTTTCACTGAGTGAAGCCGCCAGCGCTTGCTGAAAATCAGGACAACATTCGCGCAAGGTGTAATGCAGCAGTTTTTCATCCAGAGGTTTGGTTAAAAACTCACAAAAACCTAAAGCTAAAAGCCGTTCTCTTTCGCCTTCTACAGCGTGAGCTGTCACCGCAATAATAGGAGTGGCTTCATTCAGCGAACTTTGTTGAATACGCTGACAGGCCTGAATACCGTCCATCACCGGCATATTAATATCCATAAAAATTAAATCGTAATGCTGTTGGTTGGCCTTTTGCCAGGCTTCAGCGCCATTACGGGCTGAATCGACTTGTTCCACCATTTCAGAAAGCAGGGTATTAATCAGTTTTAAGTTGGCTTCGTTATCGTCCACCGACAGCACCCGCAGGCGGGCTTTAGGTTTGTCCTGCAGCGGGTTTTGCTCAGGGAAATCCAAATAAGGCTGCGCCAAAGTCATCGCCAGTTTACGGTAATGCGCAGGCTTGGATAACACAGCTTTGGCGCCCGAGGCTTGCAGTACTTCGCGTAAATTCGGTGACAGGGTATTGACCAGTAAATACAACTGTTCGCTATGTAGCTGCAATTGTTGCAGTAACTCAATGACCTGATTGACCTGATTCAGCGAAATAGAGCGGCCAATCAACGCCATATCAATGTTGGGCTGCAAGGCAAGCGTCTGAGTCAACTGGCTCATATTGCTACAACTGATGATATTCAGTCCCCACTGATCCAACTGCGCCAGCATAGCTTCGCGCGAGTACTGCTGAGGTTCAAAGTACAGTAAGGTTTTTTGCTTCAGTTCTTCCAGCGGCAAAGGCTCTGCTATGGATAAATGATGGCGTTTACACAGCAAGGTAAACCAGAAGGTCGAGCCTTCACCGGCTTTGCTGTCAAAACCAATTTTGCCGCCCATAGCCGTTACTAAGCGCTGCGAAATGACTAAACCTAAACCTGTGCCACCATAACGACGGCCTATGCTGTTGTCGGCCTGTGCGAAACCACCAAACAAGCTTTTTTGTTGATCTTCAGTAATACCAATGCCTGTATCCTGCACCGAAAAGCGCAATTGCCATTGCTCATCCGGCATAGGACGACAACTGACGCGGATCACCACACTACCTTGTTCGGTAAATTTAATCGCATTACCGGCAATATTGGTCAGAATTTGATTAATCCGCATCGGGTCAGCAATTAAATCATCGGGGCAGCTGTTTTCAATCAGTAGTACCAATTCCAGCTGTTTATCAAAGGCATTGGAGGCTAATAACTCCACACAATCGTTTAATAAGTCGCGTAATGAAAAAGGCTCGGGGTTAATGGGCATCCGGCCCTCTTCCAGTTTGGCGTAATCCAACACATCGTTGACCAGACTGAGTAAGCTATTGGCTGACTTTTGAATAGTGGCCAGATAATCCTGCTGGTTATGGGTCAGGTTAGTTTTCAGTAACTGCCGGGCAAAACCAATAACGGCGTTGAGAGGTGTACGTAATTCATGACTCATTTTGGCGAGGAAGTCGGATTTGCTGCGGTTATCTTCCATCGCCTTTTTACGAGACAGGTCCAGCTCAATATTTTGCATCTCCAGCTGTTCCATGCTTTGTTGTAAGTCGCTGGTCGCCTGTTCAATGCTTTGCTGCATTTCTTCGTCATGGGTTTTAAGAGCTGTCGCCAGCGCATTGATGCCAGTGCGTAATTGTTCCAGTTCGCCTAAAAAAGGCTGTTGTAGCTGGCTTTGGTAATGACCTTCGCGCAGTTGCTCTATGACATCACCCATCTGCTGCAAAGGGCTGCTTACACGCTTGATTAGGCGCATGCTGAAATATACACAGGCGGCAAGCCCAAGCAAAATAATGATCAAGCTGCTGAGCAGGGAGGTTTGCTGTGCCAGCATCACCTTGTCTTTGGCCACCTGAACTGAGATATAACCCAAAGGCTGATCGGCAGGATCTGTGCTGAAATCAGCTTGTTCCGGCAAAATGGGGGTGCGGATCACTAACCAGTTGCCAAGGTCTGTGATGGTACTTTGCTGCGGAATAGCGCTGTCCCGAGCGTACTTCAGCATGGCAAAGTCTTTATGATAATTGGTGGTGACAAACAGCTCGTGGTCGGCATTAAAAATGGCGATACTTTTCACCAGTGCCGAATTTTTTCTATGACTGACATCCAGCAAACGTTTGACGTCTTGTCTGCTGTTGTGTAATAAGGCATGTTCACTGGCAATAGCTAAAGGGACTGCAATGTTTTCAGCCTGATCTTCCAGATACTGGGCCAAATCATGATGGCGGGCATAGCTAAAATAACCCCCAAGGCATAAACTGACCAGCAAGGTCGGCACCAGGGTGGTCAATAAGACCCAATCTCTTAAACCAATTTTCGTCATCTGTAGCGCTGCTTGATAGAATAGTCCGGAGCGAATTTATAATGACACAAGGCTTACTAAAAGCCCACCACAGGTACTAAGTCCAGATGGTCAAAATTTATCAGGCTGCCAAAGGCACCAGAGATAAACCTCAACAGTTAAAACAAATTGAACTACAGATTGAACGTCTGGATCATGAAGCGCAGGGCATAGGCTTTGAGCAAAAGCGTATTGTGTTTGTCAGTGGTGCTTTGCCCGGTGAGCGGGTGAAGGTACAACTGACCGAACAAAAAGACAAATCGGCCAAAGGCAAGGTGGTGAAAGTGCTGCAAGCCTCGCCGTTGCGACAGGCACCTATCTGTAAGCATTTTGCCGACTGCGGTGGTTGTCAGTTGCAGTATTTGTCGGCAGAACACCAACTGGAGCTAAAACAGCAGGGCGTAGATCAACTAATCCGCCATCAAACCGGCTTGGCCAGCTTACCCTGGCAAATGCCGCTGAAAAGCGAAGGTCAGGGTTATCGCCGTAAAGCCCGTATTGGCGTCTGGTTTGATAAAAAAACACAGCAATTTACTGTAGGTTTTCGCAAAGCCAATGACAAAGTCATTACCTCCATTGAGCACTGTTTAGTGCTCAGTCCGGCTTTAACTTCTGTGTTTAGTGTATTACAACAACAGCTGCCAAAACTGCAACATGGCTCTGCTATTACTCATGTTGAAGCGCTGGATGCTGACGGTCAGGTGTATTTAATAGTAAGACATATCCGGGCTTTGCCAGAATCAGATAGGCAGGCTTTGATCCAGTCCTGGCCAGAGGCCATATGGATAGGCGAAGCAGAGCCTGAACTTTATCAGCATTGGCAAGTCGGAACAGCAGAACCTTGTTACCAGTTGCCAGCATTAGGATTAAAGCTGAAGTTTTCTGCGGCTGATTTTATTCAGGTAAATCAGAGTATTAATCAGAAAATGGTGCAACAGGCACTGGATTGGCTCAATCCGCAGCCTGACGACCAGGTATTAGAGCTTTACTCTGGTATAGGTAACTTCAGTCTGGCGTTAGCGCAGCGCTCCAAATGGGTGCATGGGCTGGAGGGTGTCACCACTATGGTGCAGCGGGCAGAAGCCAATGCAGTATTAAATAACCTGACCAATCTGAGTTTTAGTCAGGCTGATTTGCATTTAGCATGGCCCAAAGCCGAGTGGAATAAGCCGAAGTACCAAAAAGTACTGCTCGATCCGGCTCGTGCTGGTGCTGTGGGGGCAGTGGAGCAAATAGCTGCTTTAAGTCCGGCACAGATATTGTACGTGTCCTGCAATGCAGTTACTTTTGCCAGGGATGCAAAAGTTTTACTGGCTTGTGGTTATCAGCTGGATAAAATCAGTGTGATGGACATGTTTCCACAAACCAGCCATCTGGAGTTGATGGCCTTGTTTCACAGGAGAAAGTAACGAATGGTGACGGTAAGGCAATCACATAGCGCCGAATACCACCCAGGCGGCACTCAGAGCTGGTTAACTGCTTTAGGTTTACCTGAAGCAAAAACCAATGCGCTGCTGGATGCTGAACTCTGGTTACATCAGCAGAATTTAACTGACCAGGAACCCGAAGTACAAACGGGTTGGGAAATGGTCGAAATTCTGGCTGATTTGCGTATGGACAAAGATGCCTTAACTGCTGCCTTGTTATTTCCTTTAGTGGACGCCAAGCTGATTGAACTGGATCAGGTAGAAACACAGTTTTGCCCGGCCGTGCTGACCATGCTCAACGCGGTGCGCCAGATGGAGGCCATTCGTTCTATTCCGGTTGGACCAAATCAAAGCAGTAACCCGCAACAAGCCGACAACCTGCGCCGTATGTTGCTGGCCATGGTAGAAGATGTGCGCGCTGTGGTGTTAAAGCTGGCGGCACAAATTTGTTACCTGCGTTCTGTTAAAAACGCCGATGAAGAAACCCGGGTACTGGCGGCCAAAGAAACCAATGCTATTTTTGGCCCGCTGGCTAACCGTTTAGGTATAGGTCAAATCAAATGGGAGCTGGAAGACTTAGCATTCCGCTACCTGCACCCACAAACCTACAAACAAATTGCCAGTTTGCTGGAAGAAAAACGCTTAGACCGCGAACAATATATGCAGGACTTTGTCGCTTCAGTGCGGCAGAAAATGCAGGACGCAGCGATTTCGGTCGAAGTGTACGGCAGGCCTAAACATATTTTCAGTATCTGGAAAAAGATGCAGAAAAAGCAGCTGGCTTTTGATCAACTGTACGACATCCGCGCTGTACGTATTGTCACTACCAAAGTACAAGATTGCTACGCCGCTTTGGGTATAGTGCACACCTCCTGGCGTCATCTGCCTAAAGAATTTGACGATTACATAGCCACACCGAAACAAAACGGTTACCAGTCTATTCATACCGTCGTACTTGGCCCTGCGGGTCGCCCTGTGGAAATTCAGATTCGGACTCACCAGATGCATGACGATGCCGAACTGGGTGTTGCAGCGCACTGGCGTTATAAAGAAGGTGCAGGCCATGCCGCTCGCGAGGGGCAACTGGATGAAAAAATCAGCTGGTTACGCAAACTGCTGGCCTGGCAGGAAGAGTTGGTCGATGGCTCGGATTTAGCCGAAGAATTAAAAAATCAGGTTACCGAAGACAGGGTGTATGTGTTTACCCCTAAAGGCGATATTGTTGATTTGCCAGTCGGTTCTACTCCGCTGGATTTTGCTTATTATGTGCATTCCAACGTTGGCCATCGCTGCATAGGGGCCAAAATTTCTGGCCGCATTGTGCCTTTTACCTATCAGCTGAAAACCGGCGATCAAATTGAAATATTAACAGGCCGCGAGCCGAACCCAAGCCGCGACTGGTTAAACCCGAACTCAGGCTATTTAAAATCCAGCCGTGCCCGTTCCAAAGTGCAGTACTGGTTCCGCCTGCAGGACAGAGATAAAAATATAGCGGCTGGTAAAGAACTGCTGGATACCGAATTAAGCCGCCTGAATCTTAGTATCGACAGTATTCCAAAAGTGTTGGCGCGTTTTAACGTCAATACCATGGAAGAGTTACTGGCCGGTATTGGTGGTGGTGAAATTAAAGTCACCCAAGTAGTGCATTATGTGCAGAGCCAGTCAGGCAAAATTCAGCAGCCTGAAATTGACCCACGCCTGATCAGCAAACCTATGTCGGCCCAGCCAAAAAGTCATGTGGTGGTGCAAGGCGTAGGTAACTTATTGACCCATATGGCCGGTTGCTGTCAGCCGCTGCCTGGTGACGCCATAGTAGGTTATATCACTCAGGGCCGCGGTATTGCTGTGCACCGCGACGACTGCGATCAGTTTAAAACCTTGCAGGAAGCGCATCGTGAACGGGTAGTGGAAGCAACATGGGGCGATAAATATGCCTCAGGTTATGAAGTCACTATTCGTATTGTGGCGCACGACCGTAATGGCTTATTACGGGATATCACCAGCATTCTGGCCAATGAAAAAGCCAACGTGCTGCGCATGAGCAGTAACTCGGATATAGCCCAGCAAACAGCCACTATTATTATGACGATGGAGCTGTATAACCTGGATTCACTGAACAAACTGCTGACTAAAGTCAGTCAGATTGACGATGTGATCGAAGCGAAACGGTTTCATTAATTTTAAATTCAATAGCGCCGGAGTTTTATGCTCCGGCCTCTGCAGGACAAACCGTGTCACAACCTCTTCAGCAATTATTAGCCATTATGGCCAGACTGCGCGACCCAGAAAACGGCTGCCCCTGGGACAAAGAACAAAGCTACCAGACCATAGTGCCTTATACGCTGGAAGAAGCCTATGAAGTGGCCGATGCGATAGCTCGTGAAGATTATGCCGAGTTAAAAGACGAGTTGGGCGACTTATTATTTCAGGTGGTGTTTTACGCCCAGATTGCCAAAGAAGAAGGCCGTTTTGAGTTTGACGACTGCGCTGCCGCCATTAACGACAAACTGATCCGCCGCCATCCTCATGTGTTTGCTGATATGAATTTGGATAGCAGCAAAGCCGTGCTGCAAAACTGGGAAGCGATAAAAACCACAGAACGCACTGCCTCCGGCAAAACCTCTGTGCTGGATAATATCCCATTGGCGATGCCGGCATTAAGCCGGGCTTACAAATTGCAAAAACGTTGTGCTCAAGTCGGGTTCGACTGGCCTGATGTAGAAGGGGCCTGGGATAAAGTGCAGGAAGAAATTCAGGAAGTCGCCGAATTACCTGCAGGTGCGGCTGAGCTGGAAGAAGAGCTGGGAGATTTAATGTTTGCGCTGGTCAATGTAGTGCGTAAACAAGGTTTTGACCCGGAAAAAGTCATGCGCCAGGCCAACAATAAGTTTGAGCGGCGTTTTCGGCAGGTAGAACAGGCGCTGCTGGAGCAAGGCTCTAGTCCAGCGCAAAGTGATTTGGCGGAAATGGATGGGTTGTGGGAGAGGGTGAAGAGGCAGGAGAAGTTGGGGAAAGCATAGGGACTGCGTAGGTTGTACTCATCGCGCAGCCGCCTTACAGCAATAAATTCAAATTCACCTGAGCATTTGGGCTAAAGGTTTCGCCTTTGGCGAGATACTTTGCTTTTGCTTCGCCAAAAGAAAGTACCCAAAGCAAGTAAGTTCAGGAAGCACTTTCTAACAGCCGAAGGCTGGCCCGCAGGGTGAATTACATGGATGTAATTCA
>Ga0247725_1000909_pt1 | contig 17445 bp, 20 predicted proteins | sample OKSTACKMCFT3sol_FD_183021 | JGI IMG/M metagenome (GOLD analysis project Ga0247725, IMG submission 183021) | Subsurface sediment microbial communities from gas well in Oklahoma, United States - OK STACK MC-FT3-sol | ecosystem: Environmental > Terrestrial > Deep subsurface > Rock core/Sediment... | reverse complement strand
ACTATAAAGTCTGAACTATCTTGGAGAGAATTCTGGTGAAGTTAGAAAAAGTGGTTATACCTGTCGCAGGACTTGGCACCCGTATGTTACCGGCCACTAAGGCTATTCCAAAAGAGATGTTGCCCCTGGTAGACAAACCGCTGATCCAGTACGTGGTCAACGAATGTATAGCGGCCGGCATCAAACAAATAGTTTTGGTGACTCACTCGTCAAAAAACTCAATTGAAAACCACTTTGATAAAAGTTTTGAGTTGGAATCCATACTGGAAAAAAGGGTAAAACGCCAGTTACTGGATGATGTGCAGCGTATTTGTCCAAAAGACGTCACCATCATGCACGTGCGACAGGGCGAAGCTAAAGGTTTGGGTCATGCTGTGTTGTGTGCTTTACCTTTGGTTGGCGAACATCCGTTCGCAGTGGTGTTGCCTGATGTACTGATCGACCATTACGACAGCAACTTAAAAACAGAAAACCTGGCTGAAATGATTGCCCGGTTTAATCAGACCGGCGCCAGTCAGGTGATGGTAGAGCCAGTGCCTGAACAACAGGTGAGTGCCTATGGTATTGTCGATCTGAGCAATGAACAAATCAAAGCGGGCGAGTCGCAAGCTATTAAAAGCATTGTGGAAAAACCTGATGTCGACAGCGCGCCTTCGAATCTGGCCGTGGTGGGACGTTACGTGTTCTCAGCTGCTATCTGGAATTTATTAAAACGCACTCCTGCAGGTGCCGGTGATGAAATCCAGCTGACAGATGCTATTGAAATGCTGATCCATAAAGAAAAAGTGGATGCCTATCACATCAGAGGCCGAAGCCATGACTGTGGTAATAAAATTGGTTATATGAACGCTTTCGTTGAGTATGGTTTACGGGATCCGGATCTGAAAACCGAGTTCGCCAAAAATCTGAAAGTTTTGATCAACAAATATCAATAATAGGGATGTTATGAGTTATGTACTTCTGACCGGTGGTGCTGGCTACATTGGTAGCCATACTGCATTAGCTCTGCTAAACGCCAATGAGCAGGTGATTAGCTTTGACAACTACCATAACTCTAGCTCCGAATCACTGAAACGTGTGCAGCAGTTATCCGGCCGCTCTCTGATTGATATTCAGGGCGATGTTCTGGATAGCCAGGCTTTAGCACAAGTTTTCGAGCAGTACCCTATTAAAGCCGTGATCCATTTTGCAGCTCTCAAAGCAGTGGGAGAGTCGACAGCCAAGCCACTTTGGTATTACGAAAATAATGTGGCAGGCACTATCAACTTGTGCAAAGTGATGAGCCAGTATGGGGTGAAAAAGCTGGTGTTCAGTTCTTCCGCTACTGTCTATGGCGCTGCAGAGCAGATGCCTATTCATGAGTCTGCGCCACGCTCAGCCACTAATCCTTATGGCCAGAGTAAGCTGATGATTGAGCATATACTGGCTGATCTGCACTCGTCAGATCCTGACTGGAAAATTGCAGTGTTACGTTACTTTAACCCTGTAGGTGCTGATGCCAGTGGCATGATTGGTGAAAATCCCAATGGCATTCCTAACAATCTGATGCCGTTCATTACCCAGGTTGCTGTTGGGAAAAGGGACAAACTGCAGGTGTTTGGTTCTGATTATCCAACACCAGATGGCACAGGAGTACGTGACTTTATCCATGTCTCTGATCTGGCACGCGGCCATTTGGCAGCTCTTGGATATCTGCAGCAGGTTCAGGGCATTGATTATATCAATCTGGGCACAGGGCAGGGCTATTCAGTGCTGGAGGTGATTAAAAGCTTCAGTGCAGTCAATCAGGTGGATATTCCTTATGTCCTGACTGAGCGTCGCCCTGGCGATATAGCGCAATGTTATGCTGACCCGGCAAAAGCAGCCCAGCTGCTGAAGTGGACCACAGAAAAGACTCTTGAAGACATGGTGCGCGACAGCTGGAATTGGCAAAAAAACAACCCAAACGGCTACAACTAATTTTTCGTTTTATAACATTTGCTGAATTTGCTCTTTGATGAACTGATATCTTTTACGTTGGTCTTTGGGTAATTCTGCGTCATCTATCACGTTCATACATTTGTGCGCCAGATAGATCAAATCCTCATTCAGACGGCCACGCTGGCTGATAGCTTGTAGCAGATTCATCGCTATGCTGGCATTGGCAGGCATAGTTTTCTGCGCTTCGATAAAATAGTTAATTGCCTCAGAATATTGCCCCAGGCTATAGGCTTCCATACCCGCGTTGTGACTGGCCATCATAGTGGCTCTTTTGCTGCTGTATTTATCCTGCTCAGATAAAAACATCATATTCAGAGCTTTGTTGTATAAATCTGAGCTTTGCGACAAAGTATTCAGGCTACCCATATAGTGGTCACTCATCGCCAGATTGCCGCTTTCAAAATAAGCTCTGGCTCTGTCCAGCAACGCGGAGGGCGATAAAGTTTTTCCCAAACTTAATTCTTCACTTTGCTGCAACAGGCTTTTAGCTTTTTCTGTTTTACCTTCCAGCACTGCAGCTCTGGCTTCGATCACCAGCTTGTCATGTTCGTAGGTCGCAGGGTTAAAGCGCTTTTTTACATCCTTTAAAAAATAATCCACTTTGCCAAGTACTGTGCGTCTGTCCCTGACCGACATATCCTGAGCGTTTTGGATCATAGCTCTGGCGTAATTCAGCATATTGTCAGCCGTGTCGTACATCGAATATTTGGCCGCCTCAAGTAGTTTTGCGTGGATGCGAACCGCGAGATCCGGCTGATTATTAATAACAGCTAAATTGGCTAACACATGTTGGCGCAGGTAATTCTTAGGAGAAGCTTCAGCCACAATACGCACTGTATTAAAGGCTTCTTCGGTCTTGTTCTGGCTCAAATACAAACGGGTCAGCCAATCCAGAGCTTCAATACGGGTTTCGGGCTGGTTCACCAATTCAGTTAATAAGCCCTCTGCTTCGGTATCCTGGTCCTGATAGCCCTTAGCTACTGCTATTCCCAGCCTGGCCCAGGGTAGATCCCGGAACTCCAGTACCTGAGTGTACAAATCTTCAGCATCTTTAAAGCGGCCTACTTTGACCAGCAATTCACCTTTTAATCTATTGATATAAGCGTGATGCAGTGGGTATTGCTCCAAAGCCACATCACAGGCCTGAATGGCTTCCGGGTAATTTTCTTCAGCTATCATCTGATATGCATATTTCAGGGCTCTTTTCACCTGGAAAGCCCGGCCTATGCGACGCTCTAATTCGGCATAACTAAAAGGTTTTAGCAGGTAATCGTCTGGCAGGAACTCAATCATGCCATAAACAGCCTGGCGGTGACGTTCACCACTGACGACAATAAAACAGCAACTGTGCTTGAGAGAATGTTCAGCTTTTAAGGCTTCAAACAGCTGATAACCATCCCGGCCAACGCCAAGATTGTAATCACAGAGGATAAAATCGAAATCCGTCTTACGGCAGGCAGACATGGCGGTTTCAGCATTACGGGCAACTACAACATGGTCGAAACCAATCAGCGCTAACATGCTTTTCATGTACGCTATAACTTGTTCGTAATCTTCAATGACCAGAACTTTTTTTGACCTATAAAATGCTTGCTTGGAAACCACTTAGCTCAACTCTCACACTAACAGTCGCTAGCCTATCACAACACAAAGCGACTGCGCTTGTAAGAATATTGAACTTAAATTGCGATTATTGGGCCAGCCAGAGTGTGGCTGCGCCTTCACCATAAATTAAGTTGTCGCAATTCACTGGGGCAGGCCCCGGCTCGGATCCACTTAGCTAAGGCTAAAGCCACATTGGCGTATTGCACTTTATGGCCTGTTTCCGCTGAGCTTAACCAGTTTGAAATCACCTGGGTACTCAAACTGCTGGCGCTTTGTCCGAGTTGTAACTGAGTCAGTGCCAGCGCATTGGATTCTTGCTCCATCTGTCCTTGTAACGCCTTTACCAGTATGCGTTTTTGTAACTGCAACGCTTCACTGACTAATTCAAAGCCTGCGTTACTGAGCACAGCATTGGAGTTGAGCAAATCACGCTTAAAATCTTCGACGCAAGGTCCTGAACACTGAATATGGCCATGCTGACTTTTACTCAGTCCAGGGCCGTACAAATAAAACTGATACTGAGTTAAAGGCTGAAGCCAGCGGAGCACTTGTTGTTGGTCTTCAAATGGCAGGTAAACCAGCACTTTATCCGGGTCCGCTGTATTTGCGGCTGGCTGCAAATCTACGATAGGGGGCAACACAGGCTGATTAAAATGGTGCCAGTGCAAACCTATTTGCTGCTGAGCCGGGGCAAAATATTTAAAGATACTGCGGCTTAGCGGGTTGGAATGAATCTGGGGGATCTGATGTAAAAATGCATATTGATGACCAAAGGCGATAGAGCGTTTTTTCTGACTGCGTGCAGCCCAGGCAGTGACAGGTTCAAAGTCGGTCAGAACCAGATCATAAGCCGAACAATCTAATTGGCGGATGTCACGCCATAGCTCTACTGGCTTGGCTCTGAGCGCAGTTTTTACATAATTGATATGGCCTTGTTCGGTGACAAAAGTCAGGCCTGTTTTCACCTGATAGTCACCAAACTGCTGCATATCAAAGAGTTGATCTGCAGGTCTGCCAGAAAATAAAAAGTCGACCTGGACACCTTCGGCTTTGAGGTACTTGCCCATAGCCCGGGCTCTGCTGATATGTCCGTTGCCTGTTGCCTGCACACCATACAAAACCCGCATCCACTCACTCCTGTCAGTCCCTCCAGACCAGCGCTTTAAAGTGAGCACGGCACATGGAGACATATTGATTATTGCCGCCTATCTGCACCTGGCTACCCGCTGTGGCCGCATTGCCGTTTTCATCCAGCCGCACCACAAAATTGGCTTTTCTGCCACAATGACAAACAGTCTTCAGTTCTACTAACTTATCTGCCCAGGCCAGCAGCGCCTGGCTGCCGGCAAAAGTTTCACCTAAAAAGTCAGTTCTTAAGCCAAAAGCCAGTACCGGCACATGCAGATCATCAACCACATAGGTCAGCTGTTTAACCTGAGCTTTGGATAAAAACTGCGCTTCATCAATCAGTACACAATCCAGAGCACCTTGCTGTTTCAGCGCCTTGCAAGCTTCGATAAAGTCAAAGTTGGCATCAAAAATTTGCGCGTCCATCGACAAGCCAATGCGCGAGCTGATTTTGCCCACACCAAATCTGTCATCAATAGCAGCGGTAAACAGCGCCACTGTCATGCCTCTTTCCTGATAGTTGTATGCACTTTGCAGTAAAGAGGTCGACTTACCTGCGTTCATCGCTGAATAATAAAAATACAATTGCGCCATCTGCGTGGTCTCATAATGAAAAGTCCAGCGCAGTATAACTAAAAGCCGATCTGTGTCGTAGCCTAACGGCCAAAGATGACAGTAAGAAGACAATTGGCGTACACTCGCCTTTGCCACGCGCTGCCTCTGACCTTTTATATTGCGGCCGCGTCAGAACTTAGGTTACTCTCTGATATATTTACATTTTTTGATAATGGGGTCTGAGCTTGGGCCTGATCCCGGAAGGGGAAACAATGGATAAATTGTTATTTGGTTCAGTGCTGGTGCAGGTGATATTGACTCTCGCCATGATGGTACTGATGGGGAGACGCAGGTTTAAAGCGGCTAAAAACCGTGAATTGCCTTTCAAAGCCTTCCGCGTCATGGATTTGACGGGTGCAAGCGAAAAAGTCATTACTGCCAGCCGCAACTTTGACAACCAGTTTCAATTACCTGTGCTGTATTTATTCGCCGTGGTTTTTGCATTCCAGTTTGGCGTTGCTGATCTTAGTCTGGTTATTTTGGGGTGGTTATTTGCCGTCAGCCGCCTGCTCCACGCTTATATCCACGTCGGCGCTAACCATGTACGGATGCGTTTTGCTGTGTATGTTTTTGGTGCTCTGATGTTAGTGCTGTTCTGGTTAAGATTAAGTCTGCTTTATTTTTATAGCTGATGGCAGATCTAATCTGGCCTTATCTGAGTCTGGCCGTTAGCGCTTTTATATCAGCCACTTTGCTGCCATTTGGCTCAGAGTTGGTGCTCATAGGTCTGATAAACCAGGGATATCCGGCACTGTTGCTCTGGAGTATAGCGACAGTGTTTAATACTTCAGGTTCTCTACTGAACTGGTATTTAGGCCGGCAATTACTCAGGTTTCAGCACAAAAGCTGGTTTATGTTTAATGCGGGGCAAATTGACAGAGCCAGCAATCAATTCCAGCGCTGGGGCTTAGTTTCCTTGCTGTTTGCCTGGCTGCCAGTCATCGGTGATCCTTTGACTTTAGTGGCCGGGGTACTCAGGGTTCCTTTAGTCTGGTTTGTACTGCTGGTAGGAATTGGCAAAGCATTACGTTATGGTGTGTTGATAAGCATGTTTCCTGCAGTTTGAATGGAATTTTGGAGATTTGATGAAAGCTTTATCTGTTTGTACTTTGTTGCTTGCGTTAAATTCGATGCTGGCCATGGCACAGCAAAGTCCTTCAGCCAGTGCTGCTGCGGCACCTGCGGCTGTGGTTAATTCCTCCTGGCAACTGCTACCACAGGAAAATCTGCTGTATCTGGAAACTGATCAGGGACGTATTGTTATTTTATTAGCACCTCAATTTGCGCCACAGCATGTGAAAAGGGTCAAAGAGTTGGTGAAAGCCGGTTTTTATGATGGCGTGACTTTTTATCGGGTGATTGAAGGTTTTGTTGCGCAGTTTGGAGTGCCAGAGCATGAGTGGGGCAACAGAGCCAAGCTCGCACCTATGAAAGCCGAATTTAGTTGGCCAGTCCGTAACAGCGATCCATACCTATTGGTGCAGCGGCCGGATTTATTAGCTGAGGAAACAGGATTTAATCAGGGCTTTGCTGTTGCTCGCGAGCAAAATCAGGAATGGTTGGTGCATTGTCCTGGTGTAGTGAATATGGCCCGCGCCAATGAACCTGATACGGGAGTTGCCGACATTGCAATTATGATGGGGCAGGCGACACGACACTTGGATAAAAATATGTCGGCTTTTGGTAAGGTAATTTGGGGGCAATATGCCATCAATCGGATCCGTCGTGGTGATACCGCAGATGGTGGTGTTATAGGTTCAGTGGCCGCCCGCACTACGATCAAGCAGGCAAGGCTGGGATCGGACTTAGCACCTGACCGCCAACTGCAACTGGAGTGGCTGAGTACCAGTAGTTCAGAGTTTTCGCAGGCACTGGCTGAGCGACGTTCTCGGACTCATGTGTTTTATCAGCATAAAGGCAACGGCAATATGGACGTTTGTTATCCGCAGGTGCCGGTGCGTGAGGTAAAGCCGCTATAAGGCCTTGTTATGCTGAAGTGACTTGAAGGGGTCCTGACGGCGCAGTGAATAGCGCCGTCGCCACAGGGACAACAGCGATACACAAAGAATTTACTGGTCGATCACGGTCTTTTCAGTCATTATGTGCGCCTTTTCCGTCAGGCTCCAAGGGGATAGCAATGAACTACGAATTAACAGCTGATGATTTAAATAAACTCAGTTTATTGGACGCTGAACAGCGTTACGATTACTTCATTCAGGCCGTGGCCGATCTGGAAAAGATCTGGATCCTGGTAGATGAAGAAGGTTTTGTATTGGTTGATGCTGATGAAGAGCGCTGCATCCCGGTATGGCCACATGCTGAATTAGCAGAACTATGGATCAATGGCGACTGGGCTCAGTGTCAGGCGCAGGCTGTAGATATAGCAACCTGGTTAGACAAATGGACCAGTGGTTTAGACGGTGACGAATTAGCTATAGCTATATTCCCGCATGCACAGGAACCAGGTGTAGTGATTGGCCCTGAAGAGTTTGCAGAAACTCTGATCGAAGCCACACAAGACAACGAATAACAACTTAATTAGGGGCAGAGTAAAATTAAATCATCGATTTAATTTTACTCTGCCCCTAATTATTTTCAGCCCTTATTTTTCCTCTTGAAGCTATTGATAACAATTCTTGATTAGATTATGATGCACGCAGTTTAATTCGCAGGTGCATTTATGTACGTTTGTCTTTGTAAAGCCGTCACAGATAAAGCCATTCGCCAACAGGTCGAAGCTGGTGCTTGCTCTATGCGTGAGCTGAAACAAAATTTGGGTGTAGGCACTCAATGCGGCAAATGTGTCTGTCAGGCCAGCGATATTCTGGATGCTGCGCTATCTAAGCACGCATCACAACAACGTATTCCGGTGTTGATGATCAATAACACTCGTCCCGCTGCTTAATTTATTCCTGAATCTCTAAGCACTATTCTTCATTTTTATGCATAAAATCAGCATTTAAAGTTAAATGGGCTGCATTTATTGCTGTGGCTAGGCATAATGTTGCCATCTTTTCCTGAGGTAAACCTTATGACTAAAATTGCTAAGGTTGCGATAGTGGGCGGGACCCACGGCAACGAATTCTCCGGTATCTACGCCATTCGTCAGTACCAGGCCAATCCCGCGTTGATAAAGCGTGCAAGCTTTGAAACCAGCACTTTGTTTGCTAACCCTGAAGCGCATAAAGCCAACAAGCGGTATATCCACAGCGATTTAAACCGTCAGTTTAAAACTGTCGATTTAGCCAATCCAGAGCTGACTAATTACGAGCAAAGCCGCGCCAAAGTGATCAACGACATTTTAGGCCCAAAAGGCAATGCCAAAACCGATCTGGTGATTGATTTACATAATACCACCAGTAATATGGGCGCTTGCCTAATCATGACGCAAGCGGGCCCTTTTTATAATCAGCTGGCCGCTTATGTGAAGATGAAAATGCCAGAAGCTATTATCTCCCGCGATGAGGATCATTTAGCTGCTGAAGATCACGCCCTGATGTGTACGCTGGGCCGTTATGGGGTGATCGTCGAAGTAGGGCCACAGTCTCAGTCTGTATTGCGTCAGGACGTGCTGGAGCAAATGCATGAAATGACAGCCCATATTCTGGACTTTGTGGAGCTGTACAACACCCAGAGCCTGCCTGCGCTACCAAAACGCACTGAAGCTTATCTGTATCTGCACAGCATAAAATTGCCAATGAATGAAAAAGGCGAACGTTTGGGTATGGTGCACAAAAATGTGCAGGACAAGGACTATCATCCTATTCATCCTGGTGATCCAATCTTCACCTTATTTGATGGCACAGAAGTGCCTTATGACGGTGATAAAGTAGTGTATCCAACCTTTATCAATGAGGCCGCTTATTATGACAACAATCTGGCGATGTCGCTAAACGACAAAATCTGGATTGAACTGGAATAAACCAGCGAGTAATTAAAAAAGGAGCCAATTGGCTCCTTTTTACTGTCCGCTACTTACAGCTGCACGTAGCTGGCTTTTTTCTGGATAAGTTCTATGGCGTAGTTGTCCGGGTCGCGGACAAAAGCGATTTCTGTGGTTCCGCCTTTCACCGGACCGGGTTCACGGCTGATCACTCCACCTTTAGCGCGGATAAGCTCACAAGCTGCATAAATATCATCTACTTCCAGAGCTATATGTCCGTAGGCTGTGCCCAACTCATAGCTGTCGACGCCCCAGTTGTAGGTCAGTTCCAGCACAGCACCTTCGCTTTCATCGCTAAAACCAACAAAAGCCAAAGTGTATTTGTACTCAGGATTTTCTGAAGTACGTAACAGTTTCATGCCCAATACTTCAGTGTAAAAGGCCAAAGAGCGTTCTAAGTTCGTCACACGAAGCATGGTATGTAAAATGCGCATAAAATTTCCTTAATCGACTTTTTCACCGATTTTAGCATGCGGATATGCAGGGGAGCACAGTCGCATCGCAAAAACAGGACGGGCAGTGCCTCTGCTTAGATAGTCTGTCGTGCCTCAGCCTTCTTGATAGGCTGCACGCTGCAGTCGGTTTTGCACTGCAGCCCATTCATCACCCGCTGGGGGCAGTTCCAGCAGTATAAGTTCAGCACCACTCTGATCGGCCAGATAAAGTTGTTTATACAACACACGGCCATAATCTTGCGCATTCGTTGGCATAATGAGCTGCCAATGCGGTTGTGCATTGAAAGACAAATCACTGAACGATAGCACTGCAAGTTTTAACTTTGTGCTAGTCAGTAATTCAACAAGCTCATCGGCTGAGACACAACGTAATCTGGTTTTTGGCTGATAATGCGCAGCCACATTGCCTGAAACTTTTACCTGATGCTGCAACGGGCTCTGTACCTTCTGCCCCAGCACTGCTTCTAACTGAGCTGGGCTGATGGGGCCTGCGCGCAGTACCTGAATCGCGCCATCAACCAGACTGACAATAGTAGATTCAAGGCCAAACTCACAATCTCCACCGTCCAGCACGGCATCTAATTTACCTGCCATAGTTTCCATCACCTGCTGTGCGCTGGTGGGGCTTAATTGTTTGTATGGATTGGCGGATGGCGCTGCCACCGCAAGCTGATGGCTGGCTAACAGCTTGAGTAACACCGGATGAGCAGGTACCCGTAAACCTATGGTATCCAAACCTCCGGTCACAACACTGTCCACATGGTCGGCCTTTTTCAGTAACAAAGTCAGAGGACCAGGCCAAAAGGCTTGGGCCAGAGCAAAAGCCTCTGCAGGTATATCTTGTGCCCAGTCATGCAGTGCGCTGGCTGCATGCATATGTACAATCAGTGGATGATCGGAAGGTCTGCCCTTGGCGATAAAGATGTTATTCACAGCACTGCTGTTTCTGGCATCGGCGGCCAAACCGTAAACTGTTTCGGTTGGCACAGCAACCAGCTTGCCCTGTTTTAGAAGCCTGGCGGCGGTCTCTAAATCGTCGGTCAGCTCTGAGGTTAACATCAAGGTATTCAACACAATTTAACTCCGGTACTTCGTGGTCATTGATTAAGGATTACAAAGCGGGCAATGGGCTGGATCAGCAAAAGCTTCAGATGGAAACTCCTGCTCGGTATGGCCACAGCAATCACATTTTTTCAGATAGTATTTCACGCGCTGCGTTGGATAAGTGCAGGCGGAGCAGGGCAGACCTAATTGCAGCTCCTTGCGCCAAAAGTCGGGTGATTGGCACTTCGGGCAAAGGGCTTGTAAGCGATCCGCCAGCTGTGCTGCCGCTTGCTGAATATACTGCCGCCGGGATGGACAAAAGTGCGCGCGTAAATCTGGGGAAAGACGAATACTTTGGGCAAGCTGCGTTTCTGATTTCAGTAACTTCGCCTGCTGCAAAGCCTGAAGGACTGCGCTAAAGCCTGTCAGGCCTTTGATCACCCCTGTGCTGTGATTGATGATCCAGCCTTGTGCAGCATCATGCTGCAGCAGATGCTGATGGAGCAAATTAAGCTGGTCTGTTTCGAGATCAGACAAGGGAACGAGGCCGGCGGCTGAGGCAATGATGTAGTGATCCCTACTGCTGTCATACCAGCACAAGAGTTCATGGTCCCAGTTGATTAAACCTGGTGCCGGGCCGCCACCAAAACTGCCCTCACTGCCTATACCAAAGCTCAAACCGCTGATTTGACAAGCCAGCTTCGCTTTGGTTTTTACGCAATCCAGCGGGCTTAGTGTGCGTGGTACTTCACCGGAAAAGGTGCCCAAAGTATCTGTATCAAAGCAGTCCGTCAGCTCTGCAGTCACACCAGCCTTCGCTAAAGCTGGTGCGATCAGAGGCAACTTATGGTGTTTGGTCAGCAAGGACGCCCGTTGCTCTTTTTGCGTCATCTATTGTCCTTGCCCTAAAGTGAACCCCAGCTCTCCGTTAAAGCTGCACAGGTTTTCGGTTTTTATTACATCCAGATTGTCGCCCGATATTTGGCCAAGCAAACGGATAATGTCACTGTAAGTGAGCTCAGTTAAACCTGCTCTGAGCATAAAACGACAGCGCCAGTGATCGGTGCAGAAGGTTTCAGGAAAGCCTTCTGGCCAGACTTTGACTCCTCTGTTGGTGATCATTTGCAGTTCAAGTTCTTTGGTTTCCAACTGCTGCAGTCGTTGTGCCAGCTCATCGGCACTGTGCTGGTGCTGATGTAAAAAAATATCAACGCCGACAAGGATTTTCTTTGCAGCTGGCTGTGGTTGGTAAGCGACACTGACAGGTTTTTGTGGTTGGGTAGAATGTTGATAACTCACAGTTGTAAATCTCTGAGGAGTAGTTCCAAGTCGCGCTATAACCGCTTCGGCAAATTGGTCGGTTGTTACAAGCACTTTGGTGTGTTCACTTTTTAAGTCTTTGGTATGAATGCCATCTTCTATAGTTTTTAACCAGGCGTTATGTATTTTTTCTGCTACATCTGCCTGGCCTATGTGCACCAGCATCATTACTGACGCTAGCAATAAGCCACTTGGGTTGGCGACATTCTGACCTGCTATGTCAGGAGCGCTGCCATGAATAGCTTCAAACATTGCGACATGCTCGCCAATGTTGGCGCTCCCTGCTAAGCCTATACTTCCGGACAGTTCAGCCGCTATATCACTAATGATGTCGCCGTATAAATTGGTGGTAACTATCACGTCAAATAGTTCAGGCCTTGTGGCCAAACGGGCACTACCAATGTCAATGATATAACGATCTTGGCTTATCTCAGGGTACTCTGCACCTATCTCCTGAAATACCTTATAAAACAAACCGTCGGTCATTTTCATGATGTTGTCTTTCACCATGCAGGTGACTTTTTTACGGCCATGAGCTCGGGCATATTCAAAGGCGTAACGGATTATTTTTTCACAGCCGGGCCTGGTGATCAGTTTCAGACATTGGTAAACCTCATCTGTTTGACGATGCTCTATACCGGCATACAAATCTTCTTCGTTTTCTCTGATAATCACTATATCCATAGCCGGATGTAAGGTTTGCACATAAGGCGAGTAACTGATGCAAGGCCTGACATTGGCATAAAGTCCAAGCGTTTTACGTATGGTGACATTCAGGCTTTTGTATCCGGAGCCTGAAGGTGTTGTGATAGGACCTTTGAGGAATACCTTAGTCCGGCGCAGGCTTTGCCAGGCTTCCTGTTTGATACCTGAGCTATAACCCGCCAGATAAACCTGTTCGCCAATATCAATAGATTCAGTTGTGATCCGTGCTTTGGCGGCGCTTAATACTTTCAAGGTGGCCCGGGTGATTTCCGGACCTATGCCATCTCCCATCGCCACAGTGATAGCGACATTTTCACAGTTGACGCTGCGCTGTTGGCTACTGTGGTGTGTATTGTGTTCGCGATAAAGGCACTCGTTACTCATGATTTGACACTCCATTTTGCGATTGAGCGCACTTTATGTCAGTAGATGTATAAATAAAAATACTTTGTTCTAATTGAATTCATAGCTTTAAAGCTATAGATTGTGGTTGTGTTTTATCTGATTGAGCTTTTTTGATGCCTGCTTTAACCCTTGCCAGATTTCAGCGTATTACCCCACAGCAACTGCGAGCCTTTGAGGCTACCGCGCGTTTGTTATCAGTGACCAAAGCAGCGCAGGAACTTTATGTCAGTCAACCTACTGTATCAGTGCAATTGCGGGAGTTAGCCGTCACTACGGGACAACGATTATTCGAGACCACAGGCAGACAAATTCGCTTAACTCAGGCAGGTGAAGAGCTTTATAAAGCGGTTCGGGAAGTGGCTGCCTGTTGGCAGCGCTTTGAATCCAGAATCGCTGAAATTAATGGTCTGGTCAGCGGGCGTTTGCGTATAGCCGCGGTAACAACGGCAGAATACTTTGTACCCGATCTATTAGGGCCATTTTCTGCCGCACATCAGGGGGTAGAAATTGAGCTGGCTATTGAGAACAGAGACAGAATAGTAGGCCGGCTTACTCAAGGCATGGATGATCTGGCGGTGATGATGATGCCTCCGGATGATTTACCTCTGGATCGGATGCAGTTTCAGGTTAATCCGCTGGTCATTATCGCATCTTCAAAACACGCATTAGTTAATAAGACTATTGAGCTCAGTGATTTAAGTAACGAGCGTTGGTTGATGCGTGAACCTGGCAGCGGGACCCGTATGGCTGCGGAGCAGCATTTCACAGAACAGGGATTCAAACCTAATGTGGTGATGAGTTTAGGCAGTAATGAAGCGATTAAGCATTCGGTAGCTGCTGGTTTAGGTATCGCAGTGCTTTCACAGCTTGCTGTACAACCTGCCTTATGGTCAGGCAGTTATAGTACTACTGTTACAGCCCAAAACACTTTGCCATCAGACGCAGGAGCCTTGCTGCAGGCAGGGCTTGGCATTATGCAAGTGAAAGACTTCCCTATTCTGCGGCATTGGTCCGTGGTCTGGCGAAAAGACAACCCGCTTTCAGCAACTGCCCGGCATTTTTTAGACTATCTTCAGGCGTCGCAAGCACAGCCAAACAGCTGAACGTACTGATTTTAATCGACTTTGTCTTTAAACTCGCACAGATCTTCAATCAGGCAGCTGCCGCATTTAGGTTTACGGGCTATGCAGGTATAACGACCATGCAGGATCAACCAGTGATGCACATCCAGCTTAAATTCGGCGGGCACCACTTTCAGTAATTTCTGTTCCACTTCATCGACATTTTTGCCAGGGGCAAATTTGGTTCTGTTACTAACACGAAAGATATGGGTGTCGACCGCTATAGTAGGCCAGCCGAAGGCTGTATTGAGCACCACGTTGGCGGTTTTGCGACCTACGCCAGGTAAAGCCTCTAAAGCTTCACGATTTTCCGGCACCTCACTATTGTGTTGGTCAATCAGAATACGGCAGGTTTTAATCAGGTTCTCTGCTTTTGAGTTAAATAACCCAATAGTCTTGATGTACTGCTTGACGCCATCTACGCCTAAATCAAATATAGCCTGGGGCGTATTGGCAACAGGGTAGAGCAGACGGGTAGCTTTATTTACGCTGACGTCTGTGGCCTGAGCCGACAACAACACAGCCACCAGCAATTCAAAAGGTGAATTAAACTCCAGCTCAGTGGTCGGCTTGGGGTTGTTTTCCCGCAGCCGCTGTAATATCTGAATACGTTTTTCTTTGTTCATTAAGTGATGTTCAGTACTCTGGCGACTTTATTGGGTGGACACATGAGTGACACGTGCGCGGCTAATTTTTTGTTCTACAGGCTTGGCTTTGGCTGCGGCTCGGGCATCTATAGCGTTTTTACCTGCAATCAAAAAGCCCATAACTAAGAATGCGCCTGGTGGCAATATCGCTAATAAAAACTGGTGGTCGGCCTGATACAAATGGACGGTCAGAACTTTGGCCCAATCGCCTAATAGTAAGTCGGCACCAGCAAATAAAGTACCTGCACCCAGTACTTCGCGCACTGCACCTAAAGTGCACAGCACTAAGGCAAAACCAGTACCCATCATTAAGCCGTCAAAAGCAGCAGGTAGTACGGCATTTTTTGAGGCATAGGCTTCAGCCCGGCCTATCACTATGCAATTCGTGACAATAAGCGGGATAAAGATACCTAAGGCCTGATACAAATTGTACATAAAGGCATGCATCAACAGCTCTATCACTGTGACCACTGAGGCGATCACCATAACAAAGACCGGAATACGGATCTCATTGGGTACAAAGTTACGGATCAGGGACACTACAGTATTAGTGCTGAGCAATACCAGCATAGTGGCCAAGCCTAGGCCTAACGCATTGGTCAGGCTGGAGGTCACAGCCAATAAAGGACAAAGACCCAGCAACTGCACCAGACCCGGATTATTTTTCCATAAACCCTGACGGACTATGTCCTTGTAGGGGCTTTGTTTAGTGTCCACAGCAGTAGTTTCCATAAAATCAGGCTCCACAGTCGGCTGGCAAGCTGGCCAGCTCAGGATGTTGCTGAATATAAACCGCAGCGTTTTTTACCGCTTTGACTACAGCTCGGGGCGTAATAGTAGCTCCGGCAAATTGATCAAACTGGCCACCGTCTTTTTTCACTGCAAAACTACGGTCTTCGCTTGAGCCTACAGTCTGACCATTAAAGCTAAGCACCCATGGTGTTTTTCTCAGCTCAATTTTATCGCCAAGGCCAGGTGTTTCCTTGTGACTTAAGATCCGTACTCCTATCACTTCACTGTCCGGACTAATAGCCGCCAATACTTCAATAGCGCCACTGTAGCCGTCTGGTGCAGTGGTCTCGATCAAATAGGCTTTTAGCTTTTCTTCAGCGCGGTAACGGTAAATTTTCTGTTTGGCATCTTTACCTAACAAACTGGTATCAAGCACAGCTACGCAATCTTTTAACACTGCGGTATTGCCGGCAAGCTCCGGCATCACTTCCACCAAAGTACGAAGCTTGTCGTCAAGTTGCTGTTGTTCTATTTCGGCCTTGGTGATTTCATTCACCGCTGCCACAGCAAAAACACAAAGCACGGCCGCAGTGCCTAACAACAGCGCATTTTTAGCTACAGAACTTAACATCAGCGTGCTCCCTTATTCTTATGGCCATAAGTGCGTGGCTGGGTGTAATAGTCAATTAAAGGCACTGTCATATTGGCCAGCATCACAGCAAAAGCAAAAGCGTCAGGATAACCACCATAGCTGCGGATCAAAAACACTAAAACCCCAATTAAGGCCCCAAAAATCAACCGGCCTTTTTCTGTGGTCGAAGCGGATACCGGATCTGTGGCAATAAAAAAGGCGGCCAGCATAGTAGCGCCTGAGAACAACTGAAAGAGTGGGCTGGCATTAGTATCTGGTGAGATCAACCAGGCCAGTAAACTACAGCCAAATAACGAACCCAACACAGCAACAGGAATACGCCACTGAATAACTTTTTGCTGCAGCAAAAATAAGCCACCCACTAAATAAGCCAGATTAACCCAAAACCAGCCTTCGCCAGACAACCAGCCAAACACAGGCTTTTTCATACTTTCGGCTGTGGTATAGCCTTGTGACAAATCAGTTTTCAGGGTGTCCAAAGGGGTCGCCATACTGATGCCGTCGGCATCCTGACGTAATTGGCTGACACTGTAACCTGTGCAACTAAAGTCGGTAAAAATAGTACAAACAGCGTCCAGGGGGCCAACAGCTAAATTTTGCACCGGGGCTGCCGGTAACCAACTGGTCATAGGCAGAGGAAAAGATACCAGCAGCAAGACATAAGCGGCCATAGCAGGGTTAAACAAGTTGTTACCCAAGCCACCGTACAGCTGTTTTACCACTATTATCGCAAAAGCTGTTCCCACTACAATAAGCCACCAGGGCGCATAAGAAGGGATAGCCACTGCAAGCAATACAGCGGTCACTAAAGCACTGTGATCCAGCAGTTTTACTTTCACTTTTTTACCGCGAAGTGCCAGTACTGCAGCTTCACAGCTTAAGGCTGTAACAATAGCCAGCAGCAATTGCACCAGCACTCCGTAACCAAAAAAGTAAGCCTGCACTGCAATACCTGGTACTGCTGCCAAAGCCACCAGTTTCATCAACTGGGCTGTACTTTTTTGACTGTGCTGGTGTGGGGAGCTGGCGATTTTAAAACTCATAACGGCTCACTGTTTTGTTGTTTTTTGGCTTTGGCGCGGGCTATGGCTGC
>Ga0247725_1000908_pt1 | contig 17445 bp, 16 predicted proteins | sample OKSTACKMCFT3sol_FD_183021 | JGI IMG/M metagenome (GOLD analysis project Ga0247725, IMG submission 183021) | Subsurface sediment microbial communities from gas well in Oklahoma, United States - OK STACK MC-FT3-sol | ecosystem: Environmental > Terrestrial > Deep subsurface > Rock core/Sediment... | reverse complement strand
CTACAGCCCCGCCGCGACGCTGACGCGCTCTTCGTCCTCGGCCTCGGCGCGCGGGGCTTCGGCGTTGGTCAGGTCCAGGCGGATCCAGCCGGGGCCGGAGCGGCGCGTCAGGCCCTCGGCCGCCATGGTTTCCAACTCGCGACCAACCGCCGTCGGCGTCACCGGGCGGCTCCAGCGATGGTCCAGCTGGCGAGCGATCTCGGCTTCGTTAAGGCCCGGCGACTGGGCCAGGGCCATCAGGATCATGTCGCGCGTGGTGCGGCCGCGGCGGCCGCGGCGGCTGGGCTGGGGCGCGGCGAACGGCGCCGGCTCACCCGACGACAGACGCTCGGCCATGCCGGCCTGCTTGAGGGCGTCGAGCGCCAGCACGATGGCGCGCAGCTCGCTTTCGAACGGCGCCTGGGCGCGTCGCTGCGCCTCGATCATGCGGTTTTCGAGCTCCGACTTGCGGCGCATCAGCATCTGATAGGTGGTCGCCATAGTCCCTAATCCAGCGAATGGCAGGGTTCACTCTGCGCCGAGCCAGGCCCAAGGACCCGTGCGCATCGAGGGCGGGCCGCCGTGAGCACGCGACCCGGAACCCTACGTCCATTAAGACTTTAAACCATTACAATCGTTTGTATTTTCTAGGCGTATGATTACCAAGGCCTTAACGCGAAGGGGCGAACGGCGGTTTTTGGTAAGCCTTTCGGGAATTATTTAGGGTGGCGTCGAAAATCACGACACACGCCATCCGGGTTGTGTTCAGCTTCCTCCGAAGCGGCGATCACTCATCGTCCTCTGGACGCGACATTTCGCGGCGCGCGGCGCGTCCGAAGCCGCCGCCCCGACGCATCGGCTTGCGGGCTCCCTTGGCGTCAGCGGCCCCGTCGCCCTTGGCCTTGGCGGCGATTTCCTTGAGCTTGATGGCCTGGTTGCCCGACAGGGCTTGGCCCCGCGCGCCCTTCTCGGGGTCGGCGAAGGCGCGGCCGTAGGTCTCGACGCGCTGGGCGACGCTGGTCAGGAACTCGCCCTCCCACTCGGAGAGCTCGACGCCCGACTTCTCGGCCGCGCGGCGGGCGCGCTTCAGCGCGTTCAGCGCTGCCCGCTTGGCTTGCTCCTTGGGATTGGGCGGCTTGGCGCGCATGGCCGGGACGCTAGCGCGATCCTTCTCCCATGGGGAGAGGGGCAGGGGTGAGAGGGTAAGGCGTCAGTCGCCCAAACCCCTCACCCTTCCCATCGCCGCGCGATGGGTCCTTCCCTCTCCCTCTGGGAGAGGGACGCATTCCTAGATCTCGCCGATGGCCGACAGATAGAGGTCGAGGATCGCGTCCTCTTCCTGGCGCTTGGCGCGGTCCTGCTTGCGCAGGCGGACGACCTTCTTGAGGATCTTCACGTCGAAGCCGTTGCCCTTGGCCTCGGCGTAGACTTCCTTCATCTGCTCCATGATCTCGGTCTTCTCGACCTCGAGGCGCTCGACGCGCTCGATGATCGACTTCAGCTGGTTCTGGGCGGTGGAGTTCAGGACGTCGGCGTGGGGAATGGCGTCGTCGGCCATGGGGCGGTCTCGCGGAAAGGCTGGAAATCGGAGGCGCGGAACCTAGTTCGAAGCCGCGCCGCTGGGAAGCGCGATTCAGCGACCGTCCACTACCTTCCTTCCACCCGTCCGCGCGCCACCTCGGCCAGGGCCGCCAGGTCGAGATCCTTGTCCTCTCCGCCGAGCAGCATCTCCAGGCTCGCCTCGGCCAGATCGGCCTGCGGCATCGACAGCCCCTTGGCCTCGGCGGCGTCGAGCACGAGGCGCACGTCCTTGAGGCCCAGCGCCGCGCCAAAGCCTGGCGGGCTATACCGGCGCTCGGCGATCATGGCGCCGTAGATCTTGTAGATCGGCGCGGCGAACAGTGTGCTGCTCAGCATGTCCAAGAGCTCCGGCGCGGGCACGCCATAGGCCTCGCCCAGCGCCACGGCCTCGCCCATCGACTCGATGGCCGAGACGATCATGAAGTTGCCGGCCAGCTTCAGGGCGTTGGCGCGGACGGGATCCTCGCCCAGCGGCCAGACCTTGGCGGCCAGCATTTCCAGCACCGGCATGGCGGTCGCGACGGCGTCGGGCGCGCCGGCGGCCAGGACGTTCAACCCGCCGGCCTGCGCCACCGGGGGGCGGCCGAACACGGGGGAGGCCACATAGCCGAGGCCAAGCTCGGCGTGCAGCGCGGCCAGCTCGCCGGCCAGGGCGGTCGAGATGGTGGCGAGATTGACGTGGACCACGCCCTTGCGCGCGCGGGCCAGGACGCCGCTGTCGAGCAGCACGTCCTTCACCGCCTGGTCGTGCGCCAGCATCGAGAGGACGATATCGGCCTTGAACGCTTCATCGACATCGGCGGCGGGGGTCGCGCCCTCGGCGGCCAGTGCGTCGACAATGGCGCGCGAGCGGTTCCACACCGTCACTTTCACGCCCTTGGCCAGCAGATTGCGCACCATGGCCGCGCCCATGGCGCCGAGGCCGATCATCGAGACGTTCATGGGAGGCTCCGCACTGTGTACGGGCCCCAGATAGGCGTCTTCGCCCCACCGCGCCATGGCGGCGGGAGGCCTTTGTCAGATCAGGCCGTGCGCCGCGACCGCGCCGCGCAGTTGCGCGGGGTCGGTGAAGTGGTGGGTGTGGAAGCCGATGGCGTCCGCGGCGGCGATGTTGGCGGCGCTGTCGTCGATGAACAGCAGGTCGCCGGCCGACAGACCCGTTCGCTCCAGCACGATCTCGTAGATCCGGCGGTCGGGCTTGATGACCTTCTCGTCGCCCGAGACGATCGCGTCGCGGAACAAGCCGAAGTGGGCGGGCGAGATCGCCTGCACGCCCGGCCACTTGCTTTGCGGCATGTTGGTCAGGGCGAACTGCGGCACGTCGCGGGCGGCCAGCGCCTCGATCACGGCGGCGGTCTCGGGGATCGGGCCCGACAGCATCTCGTCGAAGCGTTCGTCCCAGGCGCGGATCTCGGCTTCGTGCTCGGGGAATCGCGCGATCAGCGGCGCGGCGTTCCGGACGAAGTCGACGCCCTTATCGTGCTCGACGTGCCAATCCAGGGTGCAGACATGCGAAAGGAACCGGTCGATATCGGCCGGTTCCTTGAAAATCTTCGCGTAGAGTGCGCGGGGGTCCCAGCGCACGATGACATTGCCGACATCCCAGAGAACGGCTCTGGGAGACGCGGCAGTCGTCATCAGCCCTGCTTGGCCTTGAAGCGCGGGTCGGTCTTGTTGATGATGTAGATGACGCCCTTGCGGCGAACCATCTTGCAGTCGCGGTGGCGACCCTTCAGCGACTTCAGCGAGCTGCGAACCTTCATGACCGTCTCTGTACTCAGCGGAGAGGTTCGGGCGCGCCAAGAGAGCGGCCGGAACATCCGGGTGTTTCGGAGGCGGTGCGTATAAGTGCGACGGGCCGTTGAGTCAATGCGCTCCAGGGCTCTCACGCATGTTTGAGGGAACTTACCCCGGGCCGCGCGCTTGTGATTGAACCCATCGTCCGAACGCCGGTAGCTTCCCCCGCATGGCTCTTGATCGTCGCGTCTTTCTTGTCCTGTTCCTTGCTGGCTGCGCTGAGACCGCTCCGCATCCGCCGATGACCCCGGCGCCGGCGCCGCAAACCGCGCCGCAATCCCAAGCGCCGCAGACGCCCTCCGACGCCCCGCCGACGCCCGCTGACGCCGAGACTCTGGCCTTCGACGCTTGGCTGTCGGACTTCAGGCCTCGCGCCATCGCCGCCGGTGTCTCGCCGCAGGTGTTCGATCGCGAGCTCTCTGGCGTCACGCCCAATCCCAGAGTCATCAGCCTGGACAGCCGGCAGCCGGAGTTCTCCAAGCCCGTGGGCGCCTATATCGCCGGCGTGATCAGCGACGACCGCATCGCCATCGGCCGCGCTAAGCGCGAGCAGCTGGCCTTCCTGCCGCAGATCGAGGCGCGTTATGGCGTGCCGCGCGACATCTTGCTGGCGGTCTGGGCCATGGAGTCGGCGTTCGGCAAGCTGCAGGGCGATTTTGACGTCGTCCGCTCGATGGCCAGCCTGGCCTACGACGGTCGCCGACGCGCCTGGGCCGAAGGCGAACTGATCGCCGCCCTGAAGATCATCGAATCGGGCGAGGACACCCGCGAGCAACTGAAGGGTTCCTGGGCCGGAGCCATGGGTCAGACCCAGTTTCTCCCGTCGAGCTACCGCGCGACGGCCGTCGACTTCGACGGCGACGGCCGGCGCGACATCTGGGGCTCGGACGCCGACTCCCTGGCCTCGGCCGCCAATCTTCTGGTCAAGGGCGGCTGGAAGCCCGGCGTGGGCTGGGCCCAGGAAGTGATCCTGCCCGCCGGCTTCGACTACGCCCTGGCCGAAGGCCCGCGCGAAATCCCGGCCTGGTGGGAAGAAAAAGGCGTTCGTCGCGCCGACGGACTGCCCTGGACCGAGGCGGACGCCGCCCAGCCCGCCGGCCTGATCCTGCCCGCGGGCGCGGCCGGTCCAGCGTTCCTGGCCCTGCCGAACCACTTCGCGATCCGGACCTACAACAACTCGACGTCCTACGCCCTGGGCATCGGCCTCTTGGCCGACCGCTTCGGCGGCGGCGGACCGCTGGTTACCGCCTGGCCGCAGGAGACCGCGCTGTCGCTGTCGGACCGCATGGCCGCCCAGATCGCCCTCGCCCGCGTCGGCTTCAATCCCGGCCCCGCCGACGGCGTGATCGGCGCGGGCACCCGCAAGGCCTTGCGCGCCTGGCAGCAGAGCCAGCAGCTGCCGGCCGACGGCTACATGTCGAGCGACATGGTCGCCCGGCTGAAGGCCCAGGCCGGCATCACGCCGTAGCGATCTCCATCCAGATCGAGCGGCTTTCGCCCGGCTGCAACACGACCATGCCGGTGTCGCCCTCGCCGAACGGGTTTGGGCGGCTGGCGCAGGGTTCGACGCATAGGAAGTCCTCGCCCGGCGGGACATAGACGTGCAGCCAGCGACATTCCGGCGAGGCGGTGATCACCGTCTCCGGCCGCCCAGGCGCGCGCAGCACCGCCCGCTGGTCCCAGCCGGTGTAGCAGTGGTCGATCAGGCCATGCCCCTCGACCGCCGCGCCGGCCGCCCAGTCGGCCTCCCACGGCCCCGGATGATGCTCGGTCGGCAGGACTTCGGTGTCGATCAGCCAGACGCCGTCATTGGCGGCGGTCAGGGTCTCGCCCTGGCGGCGCGGGAAATAGGGATGGAAGCCCAGGCCCGCCGGCATCGCCGTGTCGCTGGTGTTGATCACCGTCAGCTGGGCGCGGAAACCTGAGTCGAGCAGATGGAAGCGCTGCTCGGCGCGATAGGCCCAGGGCCAGGCGTCCGGCGCGTGCTGGTAGGACAGCAGCGCCTCGCCGTCGGCGGCGTGTTCGACGGTCCAGGCCGAGCGCCAGCCCTGGCCGTGCAGCGGGTGCGGGTGTCCCGCCAGGTTCGGCGGCAGCACAACCTCGCGCCCTTCGAACACGAACCGGCCGTGCGGGATGCGATTGCAGAACGGGACCAGCGGGAAGCTCGCCGTCATCAGGGCGTCGCTCGTCCCAGCCGCCGCGGGCCGCAGCACGTCACGACCGCCGACCGTGAAGCCCGAGACGGCGCCGCCGACCTCGGGAACGAACGACAGACTGGCCTGGCCCTTGTCGATGACGGTCATGCGGCGGCTCCCGAAGATTGACGCCGCATCGGTAGGATCATTCGCCGCGGAGGCCAAGCGCGATGGGAGCGCTACCGTGACGATCGTGGCGGCGGCGACAGGCGCTGGCGTCAGACAACCCAAACACGACCCGCGCGACATTTCGCCACATGATGCAGAGCCTATTCGAGCAAGGTTACGCCCTTCGCGGGTCCCTGTTCGTCTCGAGACGCGACGCGACAGGGCTTTTCGCGCTCAAGGCGCAGACCCCGGAGACCTCGCCAAAGAGACGTTGCTCGACACCGGTGTCCTGCAGTCGCAACAAACGATCGTCTTTCCGCTCAAAAGATGGATATTGCTGCGGCCTGTGGGGGACAGCGTGGTGTGGAAGCGGGTGATCTTTTGAGCGCAACAGGCTCGGACAAGGCCGTGCTGTTGAGCCTTTATGAGGAGAAGCGGGCCAATCTGGTGCGCTTCTTCGCCGCGCGACTGAGCTCGCGCGCCGAGGCGGAGGACCTGGTGCAGGATCTCTATCTGCGGCTTATGGCGATGGAGGCGGACAGCGCGGTGGACAACCCGTCCGCCCTGCTGCACCGCATCGGCTCGAACCTCATGCTGGATCGCCTGCGCAGCCAGAAACGCTCTGGCGCGCGCGACCATGACTGGCGCGAAGCCAATACGACGGTCCTGGCGGGACACGAGGTGGCCGATGAGCCGGCGGCCGATGAAGTCGTCCATTCCCGGCAACGCCTGAGAGCCCTGGTCGAGGCCGTGGACGACCTTCCGGAAAAGACCCGCCACGCCTTCCAACTGCACAAGCTGGAGGGCCTCAGCCATGCCGAGACAGCCCGTCGCATGGGCATCAGCACCAGTACGGTGGAAAAGCACATAAGCTCGGCCCTAAAGACCCTGACGAGGCGACTGCGTTGATTTATGCATCTGTCAATGGAGGGCGAGGCATCGTCGCGACGTCCTTCCCGTGGGGGATGATGGATCCTCGTCGGAGCAAAGCCGGATGAGCCGGTCAGCGCAGCACCTGCAGGAGGCGGCCGATTGGCTGACCCGATTGCAGCGGCCGGAGGTCGATGAGACCGACTGGCTGGCGTTTGACGCCTGGCTTTCCGAGCCGGGCGCGCAGGAGGCGTATGACGCCATCCAGGCCGTCGACGAGGAGATCTTCCAGCGAGGGGCGGCCGTCCGGGGGGAATTGGCCGAACCCAGGCGCGCCGCGGCCAAGCCGGCGTTCACGATCGACTGGCGTTGGCTGGGCGGTCTGGGCGCCGCCGCCGCCGCGGCCGCCATCGCGATCACGGTGGCGCCGTGGGGCGAACTGCTGCCCCAGCCCGATACGCTCTACACCACCGTCAAGGGTGAAAGCCGCACCCTGGACCTGGCCGACGGCACCCGCATCGACCTGAACACCGACTCGCACGTGTCGGTCCGTCTGGAGAAGGACGCTCGTCGCGTCACGGTCCACGAGGGCCAGGCCCTGTTCGACGTGGCGCATGACAGCGCCCGTCCCTTCCTGATCACCGCCGGCGACGAGACGGTGCGGGTGCTCGGCACCAAGTTCGACGTGCGCCGCCGCGACGGCCAGCTCAGCGTCACCGTCCTGCGCGGCCTGGTCGAGGTCTCGACCGACGGCGAAGACACGCCCGTCCGACTGCGTCCCGGCCAGATGCTGGAGCATGTGGAAGGCGCGTCCGGCGTCTCGGTGCGGTCGGTCGCCGCCGAGGATCAGGTGGGCTGGCGCTCGGGTCGCTTGGTCTATCGTGACCAGCCGCTGGCTCGGATCGTCGGCGACATGAACCACTATTTCGACCGCCCCCTTCGCCTCGAAGGGGAAAATACGGCCACGCTGCGGTTTTCCGGCGTATTGATCGTGGATAGTCAGGATGCGATGGTTCGCCGCCTGACCAGCCTGATGCCTATTTCGGCGACGCCGACCGATGATGCCATTGTCCTGCGCGGAAGGCCGTCCGCTTCGAACTGACGCGCGTAGGCGGGCCTGCTCCTGAGACGGGCCCTTCTCCTTTTCGCCGCCAGCGTCCTGGGACTTGGCCTTAGCGGACGCGGCGCCGCCGCCGCTGTCGATGGCCGCGTGCGCCTGGACATCCGCCAGACGACCGCCTCGGAAACCTTGATCGAGCTGGGCGTCCGCATGGGCGTCAGCGTCGGTGGCGTCGAGGCCTGCAAGGGCCCAGGCGTTCCCCTGGTCGGGTCGTTCACGCTGCGCGAGGCCCTCGACCGCGCCGTGGCCGGACGCGGTTGCGCCTACGCTCTGGTCGACGCGCGCACGGTCCGCCTTTCTCCGCTCAAACCCCCGGCCCGCCCTCAGGTGGTCGCCCGCCCCGTCGCGCCGACCGCGATCGAGCCTGTCGCCCCTCTGGCGCCGCTGATCATCACGGCCGGCAAGCGTCCCGCGCGACTGGGCAGCCTGCCGGGCGGCGTCAGCGTCATCGGCTCGCCCCAACTGCAGGACACCGGGGTCGGCGAGACCGGTTCGGTGGCGCGCCAGACCGCCGGCTTCATCACCACCAACCTGGGCGCGGCGCGCAACAAGATCCTGCTGCGCGGGCTGTCGGACGGCACCTTCACCGGACGCACCCAGTCGACGGTGGGGACCTATCTCGACGACCTGCCGGTCAACTACAACGCCCCCGACCCCGACCTTCGGCTGATCGACGTCGAGCGCGTCGAGGTGCTGCGCGGCCCGCAAGGCGCGCTCTACGGCGGCGGCTCGCTCAGCGGCATCTACCGCATCGTCACCCGCGCGCCCGAGCTCGGCGCCTATTCCGCCTCGGCCGGCGCGACCTTCGCCGACACCGAGTCGGGCTCCAACAGCTATCGCTTCGAAGGCGTGGTCAACGTGCCGACCAGCGCCCAGTCGGCCCTGCGGGCGACGCTCTACCACGACGTCGACGGCGGTTACCTGGACGACGTGAACCTGCGCTTGTCCAACGTGGACAAGACCACGCGCCGGGGCGGCCGCGTGGCTTGGCGGGTCGAGCGGGGCGAATGGGAGCTCCGGCTGGGCGTCGCCGGCCAGAGCGTCTCGTCCAAGGACACCCAGTACGTCACCCTGGCCCCCAGCGGTCCTCGCCGCGCCAACCAGGTGCGCGAGACGCATCGCAACCGGCTCGGCCAGACCTCGCTGAAGATCAGCGGTTCGGGCGATTGGGGGCAGTTCGAATCCGTGACCGGTTACGTCGCCCACAAGTTCGCCAGCCGTTACGACGCCACCCTGGCCCTGACGCAGTTCGCCGAGGCGGGCGTGGAGCTGGGCCTGTACGACGAAAGCTCGCGGGTGCGGATGGCCGTCCAGGACGCGCTCTACACCGGTCCGGAGCGAGGCCGGCTGCGCTGGATGGTCGGCCTTTTCGCCGCCAACAGCATCGAGGAGGGCGACGCGGGCCTTCGCGCCCGGAGCTCGAACGTCACCCGCACGGTCTATAATGAGAACCGCAAGGACCTGCTGAACGAGTACGCGGTCTATGGCGAGGCCAGTTACGACCTCGGGGCCGGCTGGAAGGCCTCGGTGGGCGGACGCCGGTTCAAGACCACGGTCCACACGCGATCCCACGTGCTGGCGCCGTCTCCCGGGACTTCGCGGGATCTCGATCGCAAGGCGTCGTTCAGCGGCTTCTCGCCCAAGGTCTCGCTGCAGCGCGATCTGTCCGGCGGCGGCATGATCTATCTGCTGACCTCGGAGGGCTATCGCGCCGGCGGGTTCAACTCCGGGGGACTGGTGGTCCCCGCGCCGACGCGCCGCGTGTTCCACCCCGACCACCTGCGCAACTACGAGATCGGCGCCACCCTGACCCCGTTCCGAGGCCGCCTGAACCTGCGCACGGCGCTTTTCTACGACGACTGGCGCAACATACAGACCGACCAGTACTTCCCCTCGGGCCTGTCCTACACCGCCAATATCGGCGACGGCCGCAATCGCGGGGTCGAGATCGAGGCCGCCTGGCGCGCCACGAACCGCCTCACCGTTTCGGGCAACGCCCTGTTCAACGAGCCCAAGCTGACCCGCATCGCGCCGGGCTTCGGCATCGGCGCGGCGGCCAGCCTTCCCGGCGTGCCGGACGTCTCCTTCGGCAGCCTGGTCACCTACCATCGGCCGCTGACGACCGAGGCCACGCTGATGCTTACGGCCGAGACCGGCTATATCGGCCGCTCTCGCCTGACCTTTGACCCGCGCTATTCCCCGTCCATGGGCGGCTATTACACCGGCAAGGTCTCGGCCCAGGTGATGACCGACCGCTGGCGCGCGGCGGTGTTCGTCAGCAATCCCTGGAACAGCTCCAGCGACACCTTCGCCTACGGCAATCCTTTCAGCTTCGGCCAGGTCCGCCAGGTCACGCCGCAACGGCCCCGCACGTGGAGCCTATCCCTGTCGGCGAACTTCTAAGCCCGGCCGTCGCAAAGCTTGCATGTTTCTTAGCGCCGGCCCCGGGGGGAGACCGCGAACGGCGCCGTCATCTTCTGTGAGAGCGGCCGCTGGGGCGCGGGACGCTCGATCAGGGATTTCGAGTGATGACCAAGCTTACCGCGCTGCTCTGCGTCCACAACGAGGAACAGCGCCTGCCCGCCTGTCTGGCCGCCCTGTCGTTCTGCGACGAGATCGTCGTGGTCGCCGACCGCTGCAGCGACGGCACCGAAGCCATCGCGCGCCAGTACGGCGCCCGGGTGGTTTCCGGCATCTTCCCGATCGAGGGCGCGCGCAAGGACGCCGGCTTGGCGCGCTGCACCGGCGACTGGATCCTGGAGCTGGACGCCGACGAGGGCGTCACCCCCGCCTTCGCCCAGGAGGTCCGCGAGACCATCGCCCGCGGCGGCGCGGCGGACTGGTATCAGGTGCCGATCGACAACTACATCGGCGACCAACTGGTCCGTCACGGCTGGGGCGGCTCGTTCGGCACGTCCTCGGCCGCGCGCCTGTTCCGCCTGGGCGTGAAGTCCTGGAAGTCCGAGCGCGTGCATCCCGGCGCGAAGCTGGACGGCGTCTACGGCGGTCGCCTGACCCAGCCGCTGCGCCACATGGTCGACGAGGACATCGGCGACATGTTCGCCCGCCTGTCCCGCTACACCGCCCTGCGGGCCCAGGACCTGGCCGACAGCGGCAAGGTCAAGGGAATCGCCGACGACGCCTTCCGCGGCGTTCGCCGGTTCTTCAAATGTTACGTCTCGCGCAAGGGCTATCGGGAGGGCGACCTGGGCTTCCTGATCTCGCTGATGGCGGGCCTCTATCCGATCCTGTCGAACCTGCGCGCTCGCGAGATCCTGCGCAACCGCGCCCGCGAAGCGGCCAAGCCGCCCCCGCCGGCCGCCCTGCCGCTGCGCCGGGCTGAAGCCGCCAACCAATAGTCCCACGCCATGCGGCGGCTCGCCCCCCTCGCCTTTCGCCTGATCCTTGGCCGCGAGCTGCGGCTTTGGACAAAGGCCGGACGCGCGCCGGTCCTGTGGTGGCGCGACGACGACGCGCGCGCCCCCAGCGAGGCGCTGGACAGGCTGCTGGCGCTGTCCCGCGGTCACGCGGCGCCGCTGACCCTGGCGGCGATCGCCAGCCCGCACCTCGACGCCCTGGTTCGCCGCGTCGAGGTCGAACCGACCGTCGAGATCGCCGTGCATGGGTTCAAGCACATCAACCGCCAGCCCGCCGGCCGCGGCTTTGGCGAGGTGGTCCCCGAGGACAGCCTCGAGTGGGTCCGCGCCCAGCTGCGGGCGATCGTCATGGCGTTCCACAAGGCCGGCGCGCAGCCGACCCTGTTCGTGCCGCCCTGGAACAATCTGCAGCCTCGGCTGATCGAGGCGCTCGGCGACTCGTCCATCACCGCCGTCTCCGCGTTTGATCAGGCGCGCGGCGTCTCACAGGGCGTGGCTCGTCTCGACGCGCACCTCGACGTGCTGCGCTGGAAGGGCGGCGCGCGTTTCCGCGGACGCTGGCGGTTTCTGACGCGCATGCGCCGACTGATGGCGCAGCGGCGGGTTTCCGAAAATTGGGACGAGCCGATAGGCCTGTTGACCCATCACCTTGATCACGACGCGGCGACCTGGGCGTTCCTGGATCAGTTCCTGGCCGCTTTCCCGATCCAGGCGCGACAGGACCTGACGCCAGCCAGTCCCCGCGCGCCTGAGGCGCTCAGCGCCTAGAGCCTTCTAGCTTTAGGCCAGTTCGGGACGGTCGCGCAGGCACTCGCCGATGGCGCGGGCGCAGCCCGGCAGGCCCAGCGCCCCCACGAACGACATGGCTACGGCGCAGACCAGCATGATCGGTTGGAAGATGCGCATCGGGAATCTCCGCACGGCGTTCGTCGGTGGCACTGTGCCGGAACAGTAAGACGGAACCTTGACGATTGTTCCGGGCTCGAACGGAAAAATTCAGCGGGCGGCTTTTTCGCCACGCAACCTTCCCAGCCCGTAGGCTCGCCGGGCGGCTTCGATCCGCTCAAGCTTGGCGTAGAAGAGCGACCAGTCATCCGCCTGATCGATCGGCGCCCAGAGGGCTTCGACCTCGTCGATGATCAGCTCCTCGGGCTCTGGACGCTGGAAGATCGGGTCGGCTAGGCGCTCGGGACGGTCGGTGGAATAGTCGGCCAGACGCGCGCGGAAGGCCTGGAACGCCTCGCTTTCATAGAGGCCGGCGCGCGGGCCCGACAGCGCCCGCCCCTCGGACGCCTCGCCGCCGAACCAGTCGAAGAAGAACGGCTCCCAACGCAACGCCTCGCCCCCGTCGGCCAGGGCCCGGAAGGCGGCGTTGACCAGGCCCACGTCCGCGTCGGGGCCCTGGCTCCGCAAGCCCAGCCGATCCAGGATCGCCTCGCGCAGGGCCGTGCGATAGGCGTCGGAGAAGCCGTTCAGCGCCGCCAGCAGTCCAGCTTGCTCGCCCACCAGGGTGAAGCAGGCGGCAAGCTGTTGCAGGTTCCAGAACACCGCCTCGGGCTGGCGACCGAAGCTGTAGAGGCCCGACTGGTCGAAATAGGCGGCGACGAAGTTCGGGTCGTTGCGTGGCAGGAAGCGCCACGGGCCGTAGTCGAAGCTCTCGCCCGTGACGACCATGTTGTCGGTGTTGAGCACGCCGTGAACGAAGCCGGCCGCCATCCAGCGCGCCAGCAGGCGGGCGCTGGCGGCGACCACCCCCTCCAGCAGCGCCGCCGGGCGATCCGGCGCATCGGCCAGGTGGGGATAATAGCTCTCGACGACATGGTCGATCAGGATGGTGATCAGGTCACGGCGATCAAAAAAGGCCAGGCGCTGGAACGTGCCGAAGCGGATATGGCTGTGCGACAGCCGAGTCAGCACGGCCGAGCGGGTCGGGCTGGGCTCGTCGCCTCGGGTCAGGGCCTCGCCCGTCTCGATCAGCGAGAACGCCCTGGACGTCGGGACGCCAAGGGCCTCCAGCAGGCTGGCGGCCAGGACTTCGCGGACCCCGCCCTTCAGGGTCAGCCGGCCGTCGCCCGAGCGCGACCACGGCGTCTGGCCCGAGCCCTTGGTGGCCAGGTCCAGCAGGCGGTCGCTTCCCGCCTCGCGCAGCTGGGCGAACAGGAAGCCGCGGCCGTCGCCGAGGTCGGGGTTGTACACGCGGAACTGATGGCCGTGATAGCGCATGGCCAGCGGAACCGGCTGATTGTCCGGCAAGGGCGCGAAGCGGCCAAAGTGCGCGATCCATTCCGCGTCGGTCAGCCCTTCCAGTCCGACGCTGGCCGCCGCGCGATCATTCCGATGGCGGAGGATCGTCCGCGGGAAGTCCGCGGCCTCGACCGGATCGGCGAATTCGCGGCCCAGGAGCTGGAAGCGCGGGGCGGGACGGTAAGCGGAAGACAGCGGCATGGTCGCCAGATGAGGCCGCCGCGCTCACCGCGCAACCCTTCTTCGAAAGTACGCAACGGTCAGCGAACGTTGTCACATCCTGGCAACACGATGCGCTAGGCCGTTTTGTCACAAGGGATTTCGCTTGCCGAACACCCTTGCGGCGCCTAACCCTTGGTCATCCATTCGAACGATCGTTCGAGCGGGGCAACGAAAAACAAGCCTGGGGGCGGGCAAGCGTCTCCGGGCCAACGAACCGAGGTAGGAAATGCGCTTCACCCAGGTGCTCTGCGGCACTGCGTCCGCTGTCGTCCTCGCTGGTCTTGGCGCTTCGAGCGCCGCGCAGGCTCAAACGAGCGACGTTCAAACCGTCGATAGCATTATCGTCACCGCTCAGAAGCGGGAACAGAACCTGCAGGACGTGCCGGTGGTGGTCACCGCCGTCGGCGCCAAGCTTCTGCAGGACACCGGCGTCAAGGACATCAAGGATCTGACGATCCTGACCCCCGGCCTGACCGTGACCTCCACGTCTTCCGAAGCCTCGACCACCGCCCGCGTGCGCGGCGTCGGCACGGTCGGCGACAACCCCGGCCTCGAAAGCTCGGTCGGCGTCGTCATCGACGGCGTCTATCGCCCGCGTAACGGCGTCGGCTTCGGCGACCTTGGCGAGATGGAACGGATCGAAGTGCTGAAAGGCCCGCAGGGCACCCTGTTCGGCAAGAACACCTCGGCCGGCGTCATCAACGTCATGACCAAGGAGCCGGAGTTCGGCTTCGGCGCCAACGGCGAGCTGACCTTCGGCAACTATAACGCCAAAGGCGCGGCCGCCTCGGTCACGGGGCCGCTGTACGAGGACAAGCTGGCCGGCCGCCTCTACGTCGCGGCGCGTCAGCGCGACGGCTACAACGACGTCATCACCGGCGCGGGTCCTTCCAAGCGCGACCAGGACGCCGACCAGAACTTCTACACCGTCCGCGGCCAGTTGCTGTTCATTCCGGACGATCGCTCGACCTTCCGCGTGATCGCCGACTACAGCCGCCGCGACGAGAACTGCTGCGGCGCGGTGCAGATCCGCACCGGCCCGACCTCGGCCATCCTGGCCGCGGCGTCAGGCCAGGCCAACCCCGTGGCCGCCACCGCCGATCCCTTCGACCGCGTCGCCTATTCGAACCGCGGCGCGCCGGCCAAGATCGAGGACAAGGGGATTTCGCTGCAAGGCGACATCGACCTGCCCTTCGGTTCGCTGACCAGCATCTCGGCCATCCGCAACTGGCGCACCGACAACGGCCAGGATGGCGATTTCAGCACGGCCGACATCACCTACCGCAACAAGGACGGCTCGAACTATTCCGAGTTCACCACCTATACGCAGGAGCTGCGTCTGGCCGGCCGCAGCGAGAAATTCGATTGGCTGGTCGGCGCCTTCCTGGCGGACGAACGCCTGGAGAACCGGGCCAACTTCTATTTCGGCAACCACTACGAACAGTATCTGGGCCGCCTGCTGTCGCGCTCCGCCGCCAATCCGGCCGGCGTCCCCAACTTCATCGCCCTGCTGCTGAACCGTGCGCCCAACACGTCCTTCGCGCCGGGCCAGGGCCTGCGCGACCGCTACGACCAGCGCGCCACCACGATCGCGCTGTTCACCAACGACACCTGGCACGTGACCGACGCGTTCGAGATCACCGCCGGCCTGCGCTACACCGCCGAAAAGAAGAAGCTCGACACCTACCAGACCAACACCGACGGCGGCGTCGGCTGCGGCACGGCCTTGTCGGCCGCCGGTCAGGCCCGGATCGCCAGCATCGTCGGCGCGGCGAACACGGGCACGATCATCGGCAATCTCTGCCTGCCCTGGGCGAACGCGCTGTTCAACGGCCGCGGCACGCACCAGGAGCGCACCGACAAGGAGTGGAGCGGCACGATCAAGGCGTCCTACCGCTTCTCGCCCGAGGTGTTCAGCTACGCGTCCTTCGCGCGCGGCTACAAGGGCGGTGGTTTCAACCTCGACCGCACCCAGTCGTCCAATGGCCTGCCGTCGGGCGGGGCGGGCGTGACGCCGATCTATGACACCTCGTTCCCGGCCGAGTTCGTCGACAGCTATGAAATCGGCCTGAAGAACACCCTCTTCAACCGCACCGTCCTGTTCAACGTCAGCGTCTTCCAGCAGAAGTTCACCGACTTCCAGCTGAACACCTTCCTGGGCACCTCGTTCGTGGTGCGCTCGATCCCCGAGGTGAAGTCCAAGGGCGTCGACGCCGACTTCCTGTGGTTCACCCCAGTCCACGGCCTGACGGTGCAGAGCGGCTTCACCTACGCCGACACCAAGTACGGCAAGCAGCCGATCCCGAACGATCCGGGCAACGCCCTGGCCCTGCTGCCGGGCAGCCGCCTGTCGCTGGCGCCGAAGTACTCGGCTTCGGGCTCGCTGACCTATGAGACGCCGGTCGGCGACAACATGAAGGCGCGTTTCAACATCGGGGCCAAGTACTCGTCGTCCTATAACACCGGCTCGGACCTGTTCCCGCCAAAGGTCCAGAAGGCCTTTACGGTGGTGAACGGCCGCGTGGGCATCGGGTCGGCGGACGAGCGCTGGACCATGGAGCTCTGGGCCCAGAACCTGCTGAACGAGAAGTACATGCAGGTGGCCTTCAACGGCCCGCTGCAAGGCTCCTCGGGCCTCAGCGCCACCCAGAGCACCTACAATCCGGCGCTGGATAGCATCACCTACAATGCCTTCCTGGGCGCGCCGCGCACCTACGGCGTGACCCTGCGCTCAAGGTTCTAACCGGGAGGGGGAACCCTCGGGCCGCCAAGGGCCCAGAGGGCTTTCGGAAGAGGGAAGGGCGATCCGGGCGACCGGGTCGCCCTTTTCCTTGCCGGGCTCAACTTTTCCGATTTCAGGTCTTTCGGACGACGCCGCATCACCTCAGCATGGCGCGGGGGTATCGATGGACGCCGGGAGACCAGCATGAAGACGATCCGCTTCCTCGGAGTCTGGATCTGCCTCGTGATTGGCCTGGCGCTGGGCGTCTGGAGCCTGCGGACGCCGGCGCCCCTGCCCGCTAACGCGCCGCCGACGGCCTTCTCGGCTCAGCGCGCCATGGCCGATGTCACGGCCATAGCCCAGGCGCCGCATCCCACGGGGTCGGCCCAGATCACCAAGGTGCGGGATCATCTGCTGACGCGGATGGGCGAGTTGGGCCTGGAGGTCTCGGTCCGCCCCGACCAAGGCTTCTACGCCAACGCCAGCAACCCGCGCTTCCTGACCGTCGCCTCGGTCCAGAACCTGGCGGGCGTGCTGCCCGGAAGCCAGCGCGACCTGCCCGCCGTGCTGGTCATGAGCCACTATGACTCGGTCCATAACTCGCCCGGCGCGGCCGACGACGCGGCCGGCGTCGCCGCCGCGCTCGAGATCGCCCGCGCCCTGAAAGCCGGCGGCCCCGCCAAGCGCGACGTCATCTTCCTGTTCACCGACGCCGAGGAGGCGGGCCTGCTGGGGGCGGAGGCCTTCTTCGCTCGCGACCCGCTGGCGGGGCGCGTCGGCCTGGTCGTGAACCTCGAGGCCCGGGGCGACGCCGGCCGGGCGTCGATGTTCCAGACCGGCCCTGACAACGGCGCGCTGATGACCATCTTCGCGCGCGCCGCCAAAGGCCCCTCGGCCAACTCGCTGGCGTCGGCCGTCTACGCCAAGATGCCCAACGACACCGACTTCACCCACGCGGTGCGGAAGGGCTTTCCCGGCCTGAACCTGGCCTTCATCGACGACCAGCTGGCCTATCACACGCCGCTGGCCAAGCCGGCTCATCTGGAGATGGGCAGCCTGCAGCACGTGGGCGACCAGACCTTGCCGACGATCCGGGCGCTGGCCGACGCGAACGAACTGCCGCCGCCGGCGCCGGACGCGATCTATTCCGACGTGCTGGGCCAGTTCCTGGTCAGCTATCCGCCGATCGTCGGCTGGGCGCTGCTGGGCCTTGCCGGCGCGTTGCTGGCG
>Ga0247725_1000907_pt1 | contig 17457 bp, 16 predicted proteins | sample OKSTACKMCFT3sol_FD_183021 | JGI IMG/M metagenome (GOLD analysis project Ga0247725, IMG submission 183021) | Subsurface sediment microbial communities from gas well in Oklahoma, United States - OK STACK MC-FT3-sol | ecosystem: Environmental > Terrestrial > Deep subsurface > Rock core/Sediment... | reverse complement strand
ACCAGTAGTCCTGCCAGTGCGCAGAACGCAGTGGCGAAAATCCCGGTGTTCTTATTTACCGTTGGTTTGCTGGCCATGGAGCCTCCCGATGTTCCTTCGGCCCATGGTGGTGAAATTTTTTTTCTGAATCCACTCAACTACCTGCCGTTTTGGGGGGCTCCCTCCACGCACTAGGAGACATACACCCAAGAAACCGTTCGAGGTAGTCGTGAAGAAAACTCTAGTCGGCCTTGCCGTTGCCCTCTCTGTTGCCAACGCACACGCATACAGCGATGCAGCGATGGCGAGCGCCGAAGGGCTTTCTGTCTTTGACCGCGTATACGAGGCTGGCAAGGCCCAGAGCGTTACCGGCAACGTCAAGTACCACAAGACCGAGCCAGCACCTGCTGCTGTCATCGATCTGTCGCTGGATGCTCCAGTGATTTCGGTGGAGGAAACAGAAACAGAGCGGCGCTATCGCGAGGTTCTGGCCGAGCTGGAGCAGAACCGCGCCAAGCTCGAATCTGCTCGTGCGGATGCTGAGCGCGTGGTTGAGAACGCCCAGGCAGAAGTCATTTCCAAGGCTAACGAGCGAGTCTCGATCCTCGAACAGCAGCGATCTGCTATCCACGGACAGCTCGCGCAGATCAAGGAGCAAGAGCAGCGTATCAATCAGGCTTTGGCGCTCAATGAAGCGGCCATGGCCGAGGCTGCGAAACTCAAAGATGAAGGCGCAAGTCAGGTTGCTTTCATCAAGCAGGAAAGCCAGCAAATTCTAATGATGGCCGAGAACAGTGCTGTGGCCATCGAGTCGGCAGCGAAGAAGCGCGTCCAGCTGGAGCGAATTGATCCAACCGTAGTTCTTAACGAGCCGGTCAAGGCCGAGTACCAGTCGGCCACGATGGAAGAAATCGCTCGCGGGATGATGCCGGCAGGGTGGCGTGTTGAGGTCGAGTTCAGTAATCGCCCTGAGCTGGCTGACCGCCGCTACCAGTTCATTTCCACCGACCCCCGTGACCTCGCGCTTCGGAAGCTCACCAGCTCCGTGCGTGATGCTCGCGTTCGTTTTGCCTACTTCTGGGACTTGACCGATGCCAACGGCAATCCCGCACCGATGCTTCTGATCACCGACCGAGACAAGTAAGGGACTCCCACAATGATGCTGAAACAATCACCGCTGGCCCTGGCTTTGTCTTTCGTTGCAGTCCTGAGTGGGTGCGCAAATCAGTTTGATATAGATGCTGAAACCCGCTATGGGGATTTGTCGCCGGGCAGGGAAGCCGCTATGCAGGCCGCCCGAGGCACAACCTTTGTGCGCGAAATTCGGACCGAAGACCTGGCTATGCAGCGCCCGATATTCCTGACAGCTCAGGGTATGTCGCTGCGATCTGTCCTCCAAGAAACCCTGCCGGGCTACTCCATCATCCCTAGCGGATCGGTCAACTTGAACGATCCGATCGATGTTGCTGCCCAGGGCATGAACCTCAAGGACTTCATCGACTACATCGAGGGTACGCGTGACCTCAACATCGAGCTGGAGGGTAAGCGCGTAACCATTTCTGACTTCGAGACGAAGCAGTGGAATCTGTCGGCGTTTGCCACGACTCGTAACATCAACAGCATCGTCACATCGAAACAGTCTCGCGGTGCGCAGGCAGGCGATGACAGTTCCCAGGCTGAAAACAACATTACTGGCTCCACCATTGGGGTGAATCTCAGTGAGGATGAGTGGCTGACCATCATGGAGGGTGCTCGTCGAATTATCGGCGCACCTAAGCCTGATGAAGCCTCCACTCAGCGTGGTTCTGGCGGCGCTGATAGTACCTCGGTTGGTCAGGGCGGCATGCCCTCCGGTGCCACTCGCATGCCTGACGGCAGCACTATGGTCGGCCTGAACTTCGGCCCATCTATGGAGCAGATTGCCCAGCCTTTGAATGATGGCAGTCAAGCGTTCATTGAGGGCATTCGGTCGGTTGGCATCGTGACCGCTGGCGGCAAGCCTTCTCAGATGCGAATCCTCGACCGCTACCTCAAGAAAGCGGTCGCTGACGCAACCAAGATCGTGAACGTGTCGGTTAAGGCCTACGATGTTGTTCTGAAAGACGGCAAGCAGAAAGGCATCAACTGGGATGCACTTAGCTTGGGCAGTATTTCTGGCAACCCGTTTAGCGTTGGGCTCGGCAATGCCTCTCAAATCCTAACAGGCGGCGGTTTTTGGAACATTACCGGGTCGTTCTCAGGCGACCGTGGTAATGCTGAGGGCATCATCAGTCTCTTGGAAACCTTTGGACGAGTTGAACTCCAAGATCAGCCTAACCTGACTGTCCGCAATGGCGTGCCGGCTCAAATTTATGCCGGTGAGGAACTGACCTATATCTCTGACGTAGAGCAGAGCCAGGACAGAGATGGAAACGTCACCGTAACGCCCAAGCTCGCACGGTTGAAGGTCGGCGTAACCCTGGCGGTGACAGTTCGCGTTCTGGAGGATGAGCGTCTTCTGGTTGATGTAACGCCCGTTATCGCAAACCTGAACTCGTTCGACACTATCCAAATCGGCGACTACAGCTTCGAAAGCCCGCGTATCGCACTCAAAGAGTTCTCGACTCAACTGATCGTCAACTCCGGTGAGTCTATTCACCTCGGTGGTTTGATCACTGAAAAACTTGAGAACGCTCTCGAACAGCTGCCTTGGCAGAACAAGTTCACCAAGGCTGTCGTGAACCCGCTGTTCCAGAACATCAACAACCAGCTGGAGCGGCGTGAGCTTGTTCTGGTTGTCACCCCGACCGTGATCGAGGGTGTTCGCTGATGGCTCGGTTTAGCCTCGGTAAACCGATAACAATCGGTGGAGAGGAAGTCGTTGTCGTTCGTGACGTTCTGGGCTCGCTGCAAGCGGATAAGGCATCGGAAACGTTTGCGATTGTGGAACCGCGAGGTGCTGATGGGCGCCCCGCGATCTACGTGTCCGAGAACGATCTGACTCGCTTACGCGACGACTATCCGGGCATGAAGGTCTACGGCCTTTGGCAGATTCTGTTTTACAACGATGCCGTTCGGATGGGGGCGCCGCTCGTAACGTTCCCGCTATCTGATTCAGGCGGTCTGTATCTGCTGATGGATGCGGTTGCGGACTTGAACTCGCCAGAGAGCATCGTTTCTTCCGGCGAGTACCTGAACGGCTACATCCCTGACAACTACGACGTTGACATAAAAACCGCCAACGTCATTCAGGTAGACCTACAGAATCTCAAGCTTCCGCCGCAGCCTGCGTATACGCGCATCGAGCAAAGCGGGAAATTGAAGGCTGAGAACAAGCGACGCTGGTTTGTTGTTGCGAGTCTTTGTGGACTGATCATTGTCGGTGCAGCTGCCTCGAATTACGGGTTGCAGACTATCTACAAGAGCCGTATGGCCGACTATACGACCAAGAAGACTCTCATCGACGAACTGGATGGTCGAGTCAGGTCGTTAGCTGCTGAGCGGCTTATTACTCGGCCTGATGACTCAATAATGTTGTCCCAGCTGTTCAATTTCTTCGAGCTGTATCCGCAGGCAAAGACGCCTCCGCTTGCAGATGACATGAAGATTGGTTTTGCCGGGACTCATGTCCTTGTCACTCCGGCCAAGGCTCCAGTCGATCCTGCATCGGTGATTGCTGGTGCTGATTCGGAGCTTCAACCGGACCTCTCCTACATGGTCACTTTGACGGAGCCGGATGGAACTGATGCGGGTCATTCAGATGGGGAGGGCGATCAATGAAGAAGCCATCAGTATCAGTTCTAAGCGGAATGAGCAGCGGGATGATTGCCGCCATTCTGGGAACTCTTGTGCTTTGTGTGTTTGGCACACTCAAGCTGGAGGCACGCCGAGAGCTTCCAAGCGACTACGACCGCCTTGATCGCAACATCCAGGAATCCCAGGCGCTGATTTCTGATTACGTTGCTGCACCAGTTCTGCCCCCTCTTGAGGAATCGTGGCGCGAAGTTGCAGCTGCGCTGGAGTTGAATGGGCTCGAACTCAAGCCGGATGACGGAAGTATGGCCAACGGCTCAGTGAGCACTTACGAGGGGCCATTGAAGCACTGGGGCGGCATGGTTGATGGGGATGCAAAAACCATCCTGGCCGTGATCAAGAAGGTTCAGCAGACCGATCCTGTCTACCTGCTCGACTACAGCATGGGTGACGGCGAGTTCAAATTGTATTTGGCAGTTGTGGGTATCTGAGCATGAAGAAAGTAAGCGTATTCGCACTCGCTGTAGCGGCAACCATTTCGACCGGCGCCTTTGCTGAGGGGGCTGAGGATAGTTTGCTGTCCCGCAATCGAACTCTCCAAGAAATGGAGTTCAACAGAGACAAGCTCAAAATTCAGGCCGAAATGGCAAAGTCATTCAAGGACATGAGTGACGCCGGATTTATCGTGGATCAGCAGGGTGTCCCGAAGGGTATCGGTGACATGGAGCGCTTGGCCCTAGAGGTGCGCCGCAGAGGCGGGGCGCAGGCAAGCCAGGGATTCAATCCGTCCGATCCTTTCAATGGAGCCGATCCAGTCATTCCCATGCCTGCTGGCCAGGGGCTGTTTGGCGAGTCGGCATTCTCCGCCCCCTTGCCGGCGCCCGGTCTGCCTGCCGAGGCTGCTAAGCCCGCCGAGCCGGAACCTGAAAAGGTTGAGGTCGTAACAAAGCCTACCGAGCGAGAGAAGTCCGAGGGCAAGAAGCTACTGCGGCTGGTTGAGCTGCGCGGAAACAGTGCGTTGTTCTTCACCAATGAGGGCTTCCAGGAGGTCAAGGTGGGGGACAGCATCTATGACCAGAAACTCACCAAGCTTGGGGTGGATAACGCCACCTTGAAAGGTAAGGACGGTTCTCGCGTCGTTCGCATCGACTGGACCAAATCTGTGCGTTACGCGGACGACTGATCATGAACCCCAACACTGACAAAATCCGATTCGCGCAGGCCAAGGTCTACGAGCACCTTGTCAAACACGGCAAAGTCACGCCTCAAATTGCGGAGAGTCAGCCAGTCTCTGAGTCGATGCAATCGATCATCATTGACGCGATTCGTGTGGCCAAGGATGACGCTGCTGTTGCTGCGGCAGCGGCTGCGGCGCTGAACATGTTCAACCTGATTGTGCTGGAAGAAGGACTTCCCGTGCATTGTGCCGGCCCGCAGGATGGCTGGTTGGCATACAGCGACTACCTCTGCGTCACGAATCCGTTCGACTCGCAGATGGTGAGTAGCGCCACTGCTTGGGCTCGGCGAGAGGACATTGAAGTCCATTCTATTGCTGTCGTCTCCAATAGCTACCTCTCACAGATTCGAGCGGTACACGGTACGGACAGCAATGATCAGAGTGAGGCTGTCGATGACAAGCTGGCCTTACAGCAGGTAGAGGACCTGATCCGCCTTGCGGCTCAAATGGACGCGAGCGATGTTCACTTTGTCCCGAACCAATCGGACAAAGTGGACCTCCAGTTTCGTATCGACGGCATCCTCCGCGCTCAGAAGAAGATCGATCTTCCTCTCTACGAGACGATGGTCCGTGCCGTACTGGAGCAGCGCTGCCAAGTCCCTCTGCACAGCCTGGATCAGCAGGATGGCAAGTTCGAGCTGCAACTGGATAGCAACAAGTCGATCAACCTCCGGGTATCGACATTGCCGGTTAGTCGTCGCTCTGAAACCTCATCGAAGATGGTCATGCGTCTGCTTGGTAACAACACCAAGCTGGCCAACCTTGGGCGGTTGGGAATGTCGGCGTCCAACTACGACAAGCTGGTGCGGTTCGGGAACTACCCAAGCGGCCTGATCGTGATGACTGGCCCTACTGGTAGCGGTAAGACCACTGCGCTGTATGCCCAGCTCATTAACATGCAGAACACCAACCCCAACCGAAACTTCCACACGGTTGAGGACCCGGTTGAAATGCAGCAGCCGGGGATGAGTCACACCGAAGTCACAGACATTCTGACTTTCGCGAAGGCACTTCGCGCACTGCTTCGCCAGGACCCAGATGTGATCCTGGTTGGCGAAATGCGTGACGAAGAAACTGCCGAGCTTGGCTACAAAGCAGCAATGACTGGCCACCTCGTCTTGACCACCCTGCACACCAACAACGCTCATGAATCCATCGGTCGCTTGGAGCGAATGGGCATCGGTATCGACCTGATCGTCTCCAATACAACTGCGTTTTTGGCACAGCGCTTGGTTCGCTGCCTCTGCCCGCATTGCAAAGTCGAATACCGTTTACAGGACGATGCTGATCGACTCAAAAAGTACGGGCAGAACCCTGCATTCTCACGCGCCAAGGGTGAGACAAAGGTATTCAAGGCGAAGCTCGGCGGCTGCATCGAGTGCAATGCTACGGGCGAGAAAGGCCGGCACAGCATCATCGAAATTCTCGAAATGACCGCTGATGTTCAGGTAGCGCTTTTGAACGGGGCCAATCCTTCGATCCTCCGCCGCAAGCAGATCGCAGAAGGTTCGTTTGAAGACCTTTGGGATGACGGGCTACGCCTCATTGCAGAAGGCGTTATCGGCTTCGATCAACTCGAAGCACAGCTCAAGCCATACGAAGTGGATCGTGTTGAGGTGAATGCCCCCTTGGGTTCGGGGCAAGCTATCCCGGTAGCTGTTCGACCTGCCGATTCTCGCCCATCGACCAGCGCTCAGCCGGACCTGACCACGCTTTAACGTTTGACCACCAGGAGAAAGACCATATGCAACAAGTAACTGTCGAGCAGGCGCAGCAGATGATCCAACCGGATCGGATGATGAAGGCCAAAAAGGGCCAGCAGGGTTTCACCCTTGTCGAGCTGGTTGTCGTACTTGCCATCCTCGCACTGATTATCGGTGTCATGTCCTCCGGCCTGTTCCAGTCCAAGGAAGATGCCAAGGTACAGGCCGCGAAAACTCAGCTGCTCAAGGATTTCCCGAGCGCGATCACCCGCCTCGTCACCATGTCCAACAAGTGCAACAACACCACCATCACCTACGACAAGATGGTAGAGCGCGGCGCTCCAGAAGAAACCGTTTTTGGTGGCGCGTGGACTGTGGCCACTTCTGGTGGCAACACCGCGACCGTGACCTACCCGCTCGACCTGCAAGACACCGCCTTGGCCACCAGCTTGAAGGACTCGCTGGTAACTGCGCCAAACGTCAAGTCCGCAACTGGCACCACTGCCCAAGTGGTAGTCGCCTACCGCTGCAACTAAGTTGGGTAACTGGGAATGGCTTACTTCGTAATCAAGCACATTGGTCCTGATGGCACCTTTCAGGCCAAGCCAATCGAAGCTCTGACCAGGGAGGAAGCCATTTCCAGGTCCGGCTTGCAAAGTCGGAACATCCATAGCGTTGAGGTGGATCACCTTGGCGCACTTCGGGCGGCGCTGACCGAGAAGCGCCTTCCCCTAACAGAACAAGTGCTCGCGCTTGTTACTGTTGCCTCCAAGCTCGAAGCCGGCAAAACCCCAGGTCGAGCTATCACGGAGGCCGTTGACCTTTCTAAGCTTGGCTTGGCTCAAGCAGACCTCAGCGGATGTGAGCGTCCATCGGACTATCTCAAGCTGATGCGTTTTGATGAGACAGCAATCCTCCTTGCGGATGCCGGCGACAAGGCGGGCAACCTTTCGGATTCCTTGAAGCGTGCTGCATCTGTACTGCGCGACCGCATGAAGACGAAAAAGGAGTTCGCAAAGCCGATGAAGACGGCTGCGATCAACTTCGTTGTGGGTGTGACTGCTGGAATCGGATTCCCAATCTTCGGCGGGAGCATGCTGCGAGAGTTCATATACAAGCAGAAGTTCCCGATCACACCTACGTCGCTAAGTCATTTGCTGATGTGGCTCGAAAACTTCTACATGACCTACTGGCCAGTCATCGTGGGCTTGTTGGTCGCTGCATTCATTTTCCGAAACCAAGTTTGGGAAACCTGCCGTAGATGGCCGGTTTTCAATCTGTTCGATGACCGTCTGCGCTGTAAGAGGGGTTTGGAGTTCGTTCAAACCTATCAGCTTTTAACGGCCTCTGGATTAACGACGCCACAGGTGTTGCGGTTCATGCTGGAGCGTTCCAATGGTCGCCAGCGCGTCTTGTATGAAGAAGCTCTGGAACGCAACAAAGAAGGTCGCGAACTGGGATTGGTATTCGACAGCGAGGAATGGCCTCAGATCATCCAGCAGAACCTAAAGGGCTTCGAGCAGCAAAACATTGATGGCCGTGGCCGGATTCTCTCCAACCTCTCCGAAGCGCTGACGGAAATGTTCATCCAGTATTCGGAGAAGATCGCCACCAGCATGTCTCGGGGAGCAATGGCGGTCCTAATCAGCTCGATCCTTCTGTTCGCTCTCGGCTTCTATGTGCCGATGATGACCATGCGGATGAGCATGTGATGAGAGTCCGGCAAGCCGGTTTTACAGCCATCGAAATGGTGGTGGTCCTCGCGATCATCGCCATCATTCTTGCATTCATGCTGCCGGTGATTGCCGAGCCGATTGATCAGGCCAAAATCAAAGGCGCTGTGTCTCAGGCGAAGGAAATCGTTGCGGCATGCAATGTTGCCAGGGTGTCGCCAGCTTCGACCTCACGGAATAGCACAACGCTGGTTGTCACCAGTACATACGGCCCTACATACAGCAGCTGGACGAATGTTTCCGTGCTCAAGGGGAAGTTGTCGTCGAACTACGTGATCCCTGACGAGAACCCTTTCGGCAACCCGTACTACTTCAAGATGACTGACAAATCCTGCTCGGTAGCCGTCGAGCTGGATTGGAAGGTCGATGGCTGGGAAGGGTATGACCTGGAAACGGTAGGCACCCGGTCAAGAATCATAGTGGCGACGCCTGCGAGAAGTACGGCTGGGCCAGCCTGGGTACAGCATCAAAAACGGCTTTTGACTGGTGAGTCCATTCGGTAATGGTGGTGAGGTTCAAATGAAGAATTCAATGGCACGGAAGCAAGCAGGTTTCACGCTCATTGAGCTGGTAGTGGTCATGGCTGTTATGGCGCTGATTGCAGCCCTCATGACACCCAACATGATGGAAGAATTGAACCTGCGTCGGGCAAACCTTACAGCGGAGGACACGACCGCGATCCTCGACGCTGCCAGAAGTTATCGAGTGGCGACCGCATCGTGGCCGGGCGGCGCCACCTGCGCGACCGCCATAAACGTCCTGAAAACAGGCGGCTACCTGGGTGCGATGAGCACTAGCAACCGCTACAACAACGCGATCACCACTACTTGCGATACCAGGACGTTTAGTGTTGTCCAGGCGGCAGTCAAAGACTGGGATGGCTATCTGGTGAACAGTATTGCCGGAACGGAAATCACCGCCGCAGCGACGAACACAATCAGATCGACGATTGGTGTGCCCGGCAGCGAGCCCGCGCTGAGCAACAAACTGACGCGTGTTGATACTGGTAATCCAGAGGATAACCGCATGCGCACCACCCTCTTGATGGGCGGCCGGCAGATCAACGAAGCAGGCAACATCAACTTCTCCCAGGCAAATCCGACTTTAAGCGCCCAGTCAGGAAGCTTAACGCTGAGTGCGCAGAATGGTCAGGTGATTATCCCGGCAGGGCAGACCCTCACTGTAGATGACGTGGTGGTGCGTTCTAGAGGCAACCGCCGCCTCTCGGCTAGCCTGCCCAATTTCGTCCACATAGGTACTTATATCGTTCGAGACGGCTGGCTTGTTCAGCAGCCCACTTGCGCAGCAGGCGGAGTTCCCAAAGGGGCTCTCCGTCCAGCCGCAATGCGAGGCGGATATTCGGGTTCGTATGATCCGGCTTTCGTTGGTCGTTATGGTTTCAACTACCGGCTCACACCAGTAGGCGCCTACTGGAGCGTGACAGCTGTAGCGGAGGGGTACGCAGTTGACTACGCGAACCTCGACTCGCTTGTTGATGTTTTCTGCTACTACCCAACGTGAGATTTCGTAATGCCTTATTCGGTGGTAATCGCTAAGCCTACGAAGGAGTGCAATGCTGATTGCACTTACTGCTCTGCGCCACCAGACGGGGCTTCGCGCTGGTCCCTTGATGACTTCAAGATCATTCTGGATCGTCTCCAGGGGAACCTGACGCCGCAGGTGGATTGGATTTGGCACGGTGGTGAGCCGATGCTCATGGGGCCTGATTATTTCCGCGCATGCGCGGAGTACGCCAAATCCCAAGGCGTGAATCTGAACTTTGCCATCCAGACCAATCTGCTGGGCTACAACTCAGGTCGCTGGAAGGGTGTTTTCGAAGAAGTCTTCGGCGGACGAATCTCCACAAGTTTCGACCCATACAAGAAATACAGGACCGTGAAGGGGCAGGCCGAGACATACGACCGCATGTTCTGGCGGGCGATGGATGAAGTCATTGCTGACGGCTTTCGCCCACTGGTAATTGGGGTCTATGACGAGGGCGCTGCTGATCGAGCTGCGGTTATGTTTGACCGCGCCAATGCCTACGGAAATTTCGGCTTCGACATTCGCTTCAATTACGCCTACCCCGCAGGTCGGGTGCGTAACGCCGGCATGCTGATCCAGCCTCAGACCTATGGGCAGATGCTCATTGACCTCTATAACCGATGGATCAGTGAGGTCCCGAGCTTCAACATTACTCCGCTAGATCAGATGCTTTCGAAGGTTGCGGGCTTCCGAGCACTTCTTTGCCCATGGACAAAATCCTGTGGTGGCAAATTCCTGACCATCGACCCTGACGGCACCGTTTTCAATTGCTCGGAGTTCAGTGATCTTGGGGACCCGGCGCATCGTTTTGGGAACATCCTAACCGGAGCTGTCCAGGTGGCAGCCCAGCCAGTGCAGGTCCAGTATTACTCTGGGGCTGACGTGGTTCCTGCTCTGGCGTCTTCGCCGGCCTCACGCGAGATTATCCAACGAAGCCGCAATGTCCCCCCGGACTGCAAGACCTGCCGGCACTTTCAAGAGTGCCAGGGCGGCTGCGCCCGCGACGCCGTGCTGTTCGAGCGCGGAATGGGGGGGAAGTTTGCCTACTGCCAGTCGTGGAAGATGGTCTTTGATCGGCTCAAGGAGTCGGTGCTAACGGGCGAAGCTGACAGAGTGCTCTACCGGCTAGGTATTGACCCGGTTGCTGCTCGATACAGGCTACAAGCTGGGCAGGGTGCTGCCTAATGTTGACCGTGTACCTCAAGCCCACGAACTACTGCAATGTGGGTTGCGACTTCTGCTATTTGCCCGAGGATGTTCGGGCCAACAAAGCACGCATGCCTGCTGACACCCTTGATGCGACGCTAGAGCTAATTCACGACCTTGCCCTGCGCGAAGGGCATGATCGCATTGCCATCCTCTACCATGGCGGTGAGCCGCTAAGCTTGAACGCTGATGCGTTGACTTGGTACTCCGACAGAGTGAGAGAAGGCCTCGGTCGTTTTGAGGTCCAGGAGGCTATTCAGACGAGCCTTATCCCGCTTCGCGAGAGCCATATCGGCTTCATCAAAGATCGATGCGATTCCTTTGTTGGATCATCCCTGGACTTCACAGGACGCACGCTCAACGGCTCCAATGAGAGGTACGTTGACCTCTGGTTGCGCAAAGTGGATTTAGCCCGGAGCAACGGCATCGCAGTAGGACCGATCATGGTGCCCACCACGAACGAGACTGCAAACCCCGCAAAGGTCTATGAGTGGTTCAAAGGGCATGGGTTCGAGCAATTCAACATCGAGCGTTACAACGCCTATGGGGCGGGTGCTGACCGCCCTGACAATCGTCAACATAGCGATTTCCTGAAAGCGCTTTTTGATTTGGCAATGGCAGACATTGCAGCTGGCAGGCCATTCGTGGCCAACAACGCTGTGGCGGCTTCGATTGGCGGCGTGCTTCATGGTCAGCCCGGTGAGCGCTGGGGCGGAAAGTGCCAGCGAGATTTCCTCGTCGTGAACCCAGACGGGTCACTCAATACTTGCCCTGATCGTATCGAGTACGAGCAAGGGCAGTGGCCGAAGGCGCAGGACGGGATCGATGCCTTTCAGGCAAGCCCTGTGCGCAGGAGCTGGATCAAAGTCCAGATGATCGAGCATGTGGCTAATCACTGCCAGACGTGCCCATTCCGAAGCTTCTGCAAGTCCGGGTGCCCGATCACTGATCATCAGGTACATACCGGCAGCGGCGAGTGCGCTGGCTACCGCTCTCATCTGCACCATGTACAAGCTTATGTGAGCACTCCCATTGGGAGGCAGCATGCGTCGGCATACCTCGCCGCAGCAGGACACATTGCATTCGACCCCTACACATACGGAATGGAGCGCGTCCGTTGATTCAGGCCGGCAAAGAGTTCGATCAGATGATCTATGTGCGCCTCATCGAGGCGTGCAACTTGCACTGTGAGCATTGTTTCATCCCGAACAATCCGAAGCGGATGCAATGGTCGGACATAGAGGCTATTCCCCAGCGCATTCGTGGTTTTGCAGCGCCAGGGCAGACTCTCCTGTTTCAGTTTCACGGTGGAGAGCCGACCCTTGTGGGTGCGGAGTTTCTTCGCAAGGTCTGCGTTTACCTCCGAACCGAGCTGTCGGACTATGAGGTGCAGTTCAGCATCCAGACCAACCTCATGAATTTTGACCTCCGTTGGGCCGATCTGTATCTAGAGTTCTTCGGTGGTCAGGTTGGTGTTTCGTGGGATCACCGCATCCGCCTGATGCGCAAGGGGCGCCCTGAATCCAATGCCGAATTCGAGAAGGCGTTCTGGAAGCACGTAGTTGAGTTGCAACAGCAGGGCCTTTCCCCTTACATGGTCATCACGACGACTAGACCTTTGCTTGAGCGATTCAAGAATCCCCGCGAGCTAATCGACTTTCTCCTTGAGAAAGGAATCAGTCTTGTGCATTTCGAGCGCTTGACCAAAACGGGGTACGCGATCAGCAATTGGGACTGGCTGGGTGTTTCCAACCGTGAGTACAGCACTTGGATAGGCCGTTTTGCTGTAGCCTACATGCGCTTTGTGCGGGAGGAACGCAGTGGCAAACAGCCGCTGAACATTTCCCCTCTCGACGGGCTCATCGAAAGTGTCCGCAGGCTTCGAGCAGGCAAGGCCGGGGGGTACGGATGTTTGTCGGGGAAGTGCGATACGCGCTTCCATACTTTTGATCAGACGGGTTACTACGCGGCGTGTACGGCTCTCACATCCGAAGTTAGCAATCGGAATGCAGTAGGCGCGGCAGTTGTTGATACGGCAGGTCTAAGCGAGACAAGGCAGGTTAGGCAAATGAGTTGCCTTGACTGCCGGTTTAAGCCGATCTGCTCTAGCGGGTGTATGGCAACACCTAAGACAGACGAGTCCGGGGAGTGTTCCGGGGGCTATCAGGCGTTCAAATTACTGAATGCCTGTTTGGCCTCGGCTGAGAGCCCTAGCCTCATAGCTGTTGCAGGGTGAATCGATGGCCTCCGGGTCACATTGAACAGGAGAAGGGGTATGAAGGGTAAGGCCGTAAACCGCGTGCTCGTCGGTTTGGCTGTAAGTGCTGCTGTGTTCGCACAGCACTCTCAGGCATCGACCAAGATCACGCTCGACAAAACAGTTGCCGAGCTGGCTTCGGATGCCGAAATCAAGCGTTACCGTGCGATGCTGGAACTGAATCCCATCAAGCCGGTGGTCGATCAGTACCAGGATGCACTCCAGAACTTGGTGGTCGATAAGGAGCCGATGGGCATCGACAACCTGCTTCTGGCTGCCACTGCCACAGCTAAGGACCGAGACTCGACGAATGTCGGGGGCTGGGGCTACTGCCACACCGCATGCCATGGTGCTTGCCATGGTGCTTGCCATGGCGCTCGCGGCTGGAGGTAACGAGCTATGACAGCGATTATCGGTGACGCCCTGATGGGGGAAGCACCCGCCGAGGAAGTGTCGGTACAGCCCGAGCAACCGTTCGTGGTTGGTAAAACAGCGTCTGAGTTGGATGCTGTTTTCCAGGCGCAATCCGAGGCTATCAAAGCCGACCCTGGCTTGAAGTTCGAGCGCACTGTTCACTACGCCTTGGTCGAATGCGACACCGAGTTGCAGCGCATCCCCCTCGATGCACTCTCGCTGGGTTTGAGTGTGCGTGCGAGCCAAGACGACCCTGACGCCCTCGACGAAAATTTCATTTTCAGCCTGCTGCTCGCAACAGGCACGCTGAGCCGCTGCACTATCGACGTTGGTCCAAACTGCACTGTTGATCCTCAGCTCGTCCTGAATGAGGCAGAGGCACAAGGGCTCAATGTCCGCTTGATGCTGCCACCGTCCCCCGAAACGGTTGATGCAGTTGTCAGCTACGTTGATCGCCTGGAGTCCTACTCGGCGCTATGGCTGAGCATGAGCAGCGGCAATTTCAGCCTGACGCCTCTCGACGGCTATCTCGAATACAAGTTCTCCGTCGCGCTCGGCCATACCCCGAAGGAAATCACCAACAACCGCGAAATGAAGCTCCTATTCACCGACGAAGTGCCGGTGGAGGTCATGGACTACATCAAGGCTAGGCTCGATCAGGTGATTGAGCGCGAGCTGGGCGGTGACGACTTCTTCGTGTCTGAGGCGCAAAAGCTCGGCGGCGCGCTCCGCCTGAAAGAAGCCGAGCTTCGTGAGGCGCGCAAAAGGATGCTGGAAGAAGAACTGGATGCCAGGACGCCAGTTCCGAACCTCATTCGCGCAACGAGCAAGATGACTGGCCTTTCTATTCCTGATGCTGCTGGGCTCATCTACGAGTTGAAGAACAGTTTCCACTCTGTTCTGGACAAGTACCTGCCCAAAGAAGCCGACGAGAACCTTGAGGACTACACCCCGAGCCGCGCTCAGAAGGCTTTTGCTCACAACCTAGTCAGCGCATTGGGCGGTGCCTTTGGTGGGGCTGATGGCTTACTGGGGGCGTGGGATCAGCTCAGCGCCAAATCACAGCTCAAGCAGCTGGTTGACTTAGACAGGGGAGCGGTCGAGCCTTCTCCCTCTGCTCGCGGCGCAGCTGAGGTGATAGGCGTGGACGGCAAAGTTGCGGCTCTGGCGGCAGCCGAGTTTGTTGGCATGCTGGGTTCCATCCTGAAAGCAGGCGGGGCAATCAGCGAGATAGGTCTGGAGAAGCCTCAGCCTGTGGCTGAGCCAGTATCTGTTCAGCCGGCCAGCAACATCATTGCTGTTGGCTGACGGTACTGCGCTCGGCTAATCGAGCGCTCCGAGGTGGTATGGACACGAAAGAGGCAGTTGGCTTCATCAACGTAACTCGGCAATGCAATGTCGATTGCAAGCGCTGTTATTTGACCGAGGCCCACCGGGCTGCGAAAGAGCGCCTGCCGTTGCCAACCCTTGAGCGCTTCCTGGATTCTGGTTTCTGGCTTGGGAGGCCCGTCACCCTCATATGGGAGGGTGGCGAGCCATCTGTGGTTGGGCAAGCGGCCATGAAGGCCTATTGCGACACTGCACGCAGCGCCTTGAGTCATGCGCACCAGACCATGGTGACGAATTGCTTTAACGTGTCCAGCTGGCTGATCGATCTTGCTCACGACGAGTTTGAGGGCAGGGTCGAAACTACATACGCATTCGCCCACAAGTATTCCCTCTCGGGCGATGCAGCTCACTATCAGCGCAAGTTCCTATCGGGCCTCAATGCGTTCTGGGATGCAGGGGTCGAATGCCCTGTAAACGTTGAGCTGAACATAGAAACGATTCAGGCCGGTCCAGCAGCACTTGCCGCGGTCATTCTCGGCTCCAAATGCCGGGTCTGGGAGTTCGACGTTTCGGTAGATTTCCGCTCTTTTTTGTCGGCGCCGGCCTATGCCGCTTCAAGTGTTCCTCTGCTGCCACTTACAGCAAGCTACGCGCAAGTTTGGGATTTCTTGATGCGCTTGCAGGCTGAGTGGGGGGCGGCATTCCAAGATCAAGGGATTGTGATTGGAGCGTTTCACCAGCAAGTCGGGCAGCCAAACAATCAGTTTAATGTCGCCTGCGAGAGCCGCTTCCTGACGCTTAATCCTGACGGGATAGTTACAACAAACCCTTTGTACTCAGACCTCGCCGGCACGTTCCTGGGGAACGTCAATGAAGGAGGTATGGAGCCCATCCTCTTGTCATCGCGTCGTAAAGCAAGGGTGCTGGCCGACAGGGCGCGCACTACGCCCTGTCGCAACTGCATTCACGCGCATTACTGCAAGGGCGGCCCCTCGCACGTCCCGGTGAGTGACGGTTCAGGCGAATGCTCAGGTGGTCGCTCAATGTGGGACAAGATTCTGGAGCGAAGCTGTGCATAAGGCTCGGACTGTCAATCAAGCAAACGTGAGCATCACCGCAACGAGGTGGTGTAACAGGCGCTGCACCCACTGCTACATCGATCCGAAAGAGCTGGCCAATCGCTCTTTCATGCAGCCAGAGACTTTCAAGTCAATTTTCCCGCGCATGCGCGAGTTGCTGGCGCTGGACAAGGGGCTTGAAGAAATCGAGTGGGAGCTGATTGGGGGGGAGATTACCAGCTTGCCGGTCGAGTATTGGCAGGAGAACCTTCCATTCGCACTGGACCAATGCGCTGACTTCAATAAGGTGCTCAAGACGCCGGGCTCGATCAACGTGCTCTCTAACCTCATCTTCGCTGATGAGAAACGGCGGAGTGATTACCTTGACCTGTTCGCTAAATATGGCGACAGACAGGAAATGTGCCTGTACACCTCCTGGGAGCCTGAGACTAACCGCTTCGGAAAGAACATGGCTTTGTTCGACCGCTGGAAAGAAACGGTCAGAGAAGCTGGCGTCCGTCAAAAAATTCTAGATGTGATCCTCACGCGGACAGTCGTTGACCTTGGCCCGGAGTATCTGCTGGAGACTTTCCTGCCGCTTGGGATCAAGGACTTCTCAATCAAGATGATTAGTCCGTTCGGGTCTGGTCGGACATTCTGGCAACCGAATATGGTGGAATTCGAGAGGATGAGTGATTACCTCATTCGCCTTTTCGACATGGTGCCCGAGGGCATCACATTCACGCCTGCGGATGAAATGAGCGGTGCGGTGTTCAGGGGGACAAGCTATCAGTGCATTGGAAACTTCCGTTACGACCTAGCGATTGAGCCGGACGGGCTGACTACTTTCAATGCCAACCAGACAACCGACGAGGCATCGCTCGGTTCGGGGCTCATCTACCTGGATGATCCAGATTGGAGCTGGAAGGTCTTGAGTGACAACACTCAGGAGCTGGATAACAAGCTATCCGCGTACCACGATTACTGTTTCCAGTGCGAGTTTCATTCCTCCTGTGCTGGGGGCTGGTATCACTACCGAACCGCTGCGCCGGAGGATGTACGTGCCTGGGATGCGGGTGACTGTCCTGGCTACAAGAAGCTTTGGATCAAGATCAAGAACAAGTACGGCGCATTCGACCGCCCGGTTCAGGTTCACCGTGAAGAAATGTCCAGGCTCCGCAGCGAGCGCAATTCTGTAACGCGCTCTACGAGCCTTTCCCTGGAGCCGACTGATGACTCTCTTTCTCATGCCCAGTGGCTAAAG
>Ga0247725_1000905_pt1 | contig 17492 bp, 22 predicted proteins | sample OKSTACKMCFT3sol_FD_183021 | JGI IMG/M metagenome (GOLD analysis project Ga0247725, IMG submission 183021) | Subsurface sediment microbial communities from gas well in Oklahoma, United States - OK STACK MC-FT3-sol | ecosystem: Environmental > Terrestrial > Deep subsurface > Rock core/Sediment... | reverse complement strand
GCAAAAGAACAAGCGACAGAAACGCTTGGACAGAGTGTGGATTACAGATTGCATTCAGCGGTCATGGCCGCAGTTCGGGATCACCTGAATGTGAATTGCGGTCGCCATACCGTGGTGCAGCACGGTATCAGAAGTAAGGGGAGTATATTGCCGTGAAATTGCGGATGTTCAAACCATGCTTTACAGCGGCATCTTTTGGGGAGCGGAATTATGCTTTTTGATAAAAATGTAGAATGTCACTCGTTCGTAATGGGAGCCAGTGGTAAGGGTAAGTCTGTCTTCTCCGAACAAGTACGGAAGAATGCGAGACTACGCGGAGATCTGCTGGTGGATACTGATATGCTCCGGGAAGGGCGGGGGTTGAGACCATACGAGCATGAGTACGCTCGCCGCTTAGTTCTGGGGCTAAGTGGACCCTTGCCGCGTGAACTGCGTGGGAAGCTGGTGACGCTTATCTCTGATGTATCCAGGCCTAAGAAGGTAAAACGTCAGTCAAATCAATTTGTTAAGACTGCGAATGGAGTCGCCCTTGACCGCCAATTGGTGGCTGATGCAAGAGAACAGTTGGAAATGCAAACAGGCATCTGGCTCAAACAGCCGGAGCTCATCGCGCTGATGGAAGAATCTGGCATAGATGAAACATTGGCCGAGTTTGGTGAGGCTGAGACGCAGATCAGAGAAATGTTGGCGGATGCGTTGGCTATGAAACTGGTGGGCCGCTCCTGGCCTATGTGTGGCGCTCTTTGTAATGCAGCAGATAAGTCCAACGTCAGTTTCTCCGCCGAACTTGATGTTGCTGCCAAAAAAGCTGGATACATGGTTCGTTAAATGGGATTCGGAGTGGACAAAATAGATCGGCAAAGTTGGCTTGTTAAGTTCAGGAGAGCGAAGTGTCAAGACACCTTAAATACTATGAGGGACGCGGCAATTCGTAACTACGAAGGGAATTTTCGTGTAATTGCGGATATTATATTGGCCCATGAAGCAAGGGAGACCGAGATTGAAAAAGGAGTTTTTTGCCAGGTATCTCGATGCCCCAGCTTTATACCATAGGGGGGAGGGATGAAAAAACGAATACTTCATCTGCCAGTAAAAAAGATTTATTTTGATCAGATTAAGTCTGGAAAGAAATTAGATGAGTATCGCCTCGTTACCGAGTATTGGAAGAAGAGGCTTGAAGGTCGTGACTATGATGAAGTCCATGTTAAGTGTGGTTATCCAAAGACTGGGGATGTGTCCAGAATAGAAGTTAGGCCTTGGCGAGGTTTTTCTAATATTGTTATTACGCATCCTCACTTTGGGTCTGCCCCGGTTGAAGTATTCGCAATTCATGTGAATTAGAATTAGTTGCTACGAAAGTTGACAGAGGGGAAATAAATGAGCGAGTTTTTTTTCAAGGAACCACTAGCCGGTAGTGCGGCCATAGCTGCTGTTATTTGTCTAATTCTCAGGATATACATAGGTCGAAAACAGATGGATCCGCTTAAACCAAAACAATCTGAACCTGAGTGGGCGGAAATGTTAAATAAAAATATGGGAGATAAACAGCAACGCAAAGAAACTTTCTGGCGCAATGCTGTTATCTTTTTTGTGTTGCTGGGGATTGTTCTGCATTTTTTTGGGAAATGATCGAGGAAGCGAAATGAGGCAGTCAGATCTGGAATACCTAGGCAAGCTCGATGGTCGGCATTCGTGGTCGTGTGGAGATGACTGCTTCTATTGGACTGATGGGGCCAACATTGTGACCAGTGATCTTGCTGGTACAATTCCGTTTTGTCGTGTCACTCTCGCCCCACGACAGAGCTTTAGACCCAGAACTATTAAAGCCTTGACTAGGGCAGACGCAAAACGGGCGATTGTCGAGGCGCTGTGTTGATCGAGGAAAAACGGCCTTCTCACACTGACGTCGGCGCCCAGCAATGTGGCTATCAACGGCAAGGCGCACCGGGCGCTTGCTGATGTACAGATGACGCTAGGCGTTATCAGGGCTATGGTTCAACCGTCAAGTAAGGCTTGACGGTCCGTATTGGTGCCGAACGTAAGGCCGAGGAGCTCCGCCGCGTCCTGGGTGTTTCCACTGCGGCCTGAGGGAGGGGAAAAGCGTGGTAGCGACAAGGCGTATGCGATGGCAGGGGGATAATGCAGTTGATGTGGCAGACCTTCTACCAGACCATAATTTTCACCATAAAGATGGAGAACTGATCATTCACCAGAACTGCGGTGAAGTCAGGATACCGAAAGGGGGATGGTTCATCGTCGATGATGCTGGCTATGCCCATAAAGATGATTAAGGAAAACAGCATGGCCGCTCATATAGAGGTAATCAAGACGCTCACCATCCCAGACTATGACGTTGAAATGTGCATTGTGTCTGTGAGTGGCGAGCTGTTCATCATGTCACCTGATTTTGATACACGCATCCCCTATTGCGGGACACTGGATCTTGATGATGGCGTCATTGCGGTGATCATGGCTGAGGCATACGAAAAGGTTCTTGAACTGTCTATGGCTGAGTTTGAACTCCAGCGCACTTCCATTTTCGGGGCGCTAGAAAACGCACTCGGGTCTGCTGACCAGTGCATCAAGCACTGAGATAGGTAAAACGACCATGAAGGTAAGGGATCTGAAAGCTCTGCTTGAAACAATGCCAGGTGAAGCAGATGTGGTTTGGCAAAACGATGATAGCACTGAGGATGCCATTCGCTGTGAGAGTGGCATGTACTCAATCGTGGATAGCGTTGAAAAGATCACCAACTCCAGACTCACGCAGGTTTTTTGGGGCCCTGTTGTGGTCCTAGGTAAGCAAAGGAAAAACACCCCATGAGTAAAGAGCTTTCTCTGGCGGCGGAGAACGGGGCAGAAGTGAGCGAACTCCCTAATGGACTATCCTTTAATGCCTCAACAGGCCAGTGGCGGGCGCAGTACAAGGGTCAGAGGATCACTTACAGCACTGCCCGCTATGGGGACATGGCTAAGGATTTGGCGCATAGTGCGCTGAAACGGATGCTGGCCGGGAATTTTGACCCAGTAGCTGATGATCTACTTCTCAAGTATTCATGGCGCATGGACGATGCGGCTACGCAGTTGGGCCTATCGCTTGGTCAGCTTAGACAGTGGATGCTGACGGGGATAGTCAACGGTAAGGAGATTCGCTCCCCCAAACGTGATGTTCAGGGGGTAGACCGGATCAGCGGGCATGAGCTAATGATGGCACAAGAGCGTTTGCGGCTTGAGTAAGAGGAAAATACAGGGGCCGTCATAAGCCCCCCCTTTTTTAATTTTCTAAAAGCGAGCAGTCGAGATCGGATAGCGCCTTTTCATAGGCGCTTTTTTCATTTGCCTTCCGCAGCTCTGCCATTTCAACAATGAATGGTGCGCAATCTTACCTAGGTTGACCACCCAATCGCATCAAGCTTGACCAGCGATTCTTATCAAGTTTGACCACCCATTCTTATTGAGGTTGACCACCCTCGATCAAGGATGGCCAACTGGGTATTACACTCCTTTTGCTTTCAGTTTCCGGATTGATTCCCCTTTCAGCTCAATGACGTGGGCTCGATGCACAATTCGGTCAAGAATGGCATCCGCAATTGTTGGATCATTAAACAGGTCATACCATTTACTACCGGGGAACTGACTTGTGATAATCAGAGAGCCTTGCGCCGACTGCTGGTCGATGATTTCCAGCAGTATTGGGCCAATATTGATGTCGATCCCTCCAATGCCCAAGTCATCAATGATTAACAATTGGGTGCGTATCAACTTTCGCCGCAATTTTGGCAACGCTCCCTCTGCTTGGGCTGACACTAGGTCTTCAAAGAGTTGTGTTGCGGTTGTGTAGTTGACGGTATAGCCGGTTCGACATGCTTGCTTTCCAAACGCGCAGGCAAGCCAAGATTTCCCTGTGCCTGTGGCTCCAGTCAAGATCAGGTTTTGCCGCCGGGGTATCCAGTTACAATCAGCCAACGCCATCACGGTCGCCCTGTCCAAGTGTCTGGCCGGTCTGTAATCGACATCCTCGAGGCATGCTCCTCCTTGGCGTAATCGAGCCGCTTTGAGTAATCGGTCAATCCGCCTTGTATCACGCGAGCTGATTTCTGCATCCAGCAACAATCCTAAGCGCTCCTCGAACATCAACTGACTCATTTGTGGTTGTTCTAGCTGCAACGCCAAAGCTCTTGCCATGCCATTCAGCCCAAGATCGTGCAATTTACTGTGGGTCAAGTTATTCAGCATGTGGCAGCCCTCCAGTTGACTGATAGTATTCAGGACCTCGTAAGTTACTATGGTGCTTAACCCAAGCAGTCGATTCAGCCGAAACTCGCTGGTCACTTCGATTGTTAATAATTGATTTCAATCGAGAAAATGAAAAAACGCCTAACTTTATTGCGAACTGACAGCCGGGATCGATTCGCTCATGGTTCTGCTCTTCTCGCGCCCATCGACGTAAGTTGCGCACGGATTTCAGGCCATTGGCAAAGTCTCGCCGTTGCTGAATATTGTGACGAACCCATTCCGCTACATTGGGGCCAACGCTTTGCGCCCACGCCAACAGAAGATCTGGGTCTTGGTCACTTTGACGTTGATGCTCTAGCGGCATGTGATCTATCAGGGTTGAGCGGCCCGAAGTCGAACACAGTTGGTGACTAGCGATACGTTGACGTTGTAATAGCACTTCCAGCGTGGTTCTGGTCACTCGCAAGTCCACCAGATGACCCCGATACTGGTATGGGATCGAGTAGTAATTGCCCGCATATTCAATGTGATAATCATCGGGAACTCTAACCCTATATCGCCAGTCCACACACTCATAGCGCTGTAGCGGCAGTGGACGCAATGCAGGCTGATCAATCTCTATGAAGCGTTGTCTTCTACTTTTCTGATAGGTTTTAGATACCTTGTCGTTCAGCTGATGGATCCGGGTAGCAATCTGTTTATTCAGTTCATCTATGCTGAAAAATTGCTGCTTTCGCAGTGATGCCAATACCCAGCGCTGCACGATCTGAACCCCAACTTCAGCAAGCGATTTGTCCTTGGGTTTACGACTTCGAGCTGGCGCTATCAGAACGTCATAATGCTCCGCCCAGTCAGCATAAGCGGCATTTGTAATTACCTCGTCCCGATTGTGTTTGATGATGGCCGATTTCAAATTGTCGGGAATAACCTGCTGTGGTACGCCGCCGAAAAAATCAAACATTTTGATATGGCACTCAATCCAGTCATGGGTTTTCTGCGATGGCACCGCATAGGCAAAGGTCAATCCGGAACCACCGAGTACGCCGACGAAAACCTGAGCCGGGTAACTCTCCCCCGAGTTTGGATCGATAATTGGCATTGTGCGGCCACAAAAATCGACAAAGACCTTATCCCCCGGTTTATGGAACTGTCGCATGCTGATCCGTTGCTGCTTTAGCCATTGTCGAAAGCGTCTGGCAAATTGCGAATAGGATAGGCATCGCTCTAGCTGGTTCTGATTGGCCAGACGATATTCCTCCCACAGCAGGGCAAGAGTAATGTCGCGCTTTTGCAACTCAGTTTGGAGCTCATGCCATTCCGGGAGCAATGTCTCTGTTTGGGATGGTTTTCTTGTTGTTCCCAGCGCACGAGCAAAAGCATCATCGGTCTGCGCTACTAGCTCGCAATGCGAAAGCCCAGTGACTTGCAAGCGAGAGCGGATAACTGCAACGGTGTTGTGTGAGATCGACAACTGCCTGGCAATCGCTCGATTGCTGAGTTGTCGTTGTTCCAGCAATCGCACGATTTCGCGTTGTGTGAAAATTGGTGTTTGCATGTTGATCAATTCCTTGCCGTTTCCCTGTTGAAAAGAAAATCCAGGAAATTGGATAAAAAGAGGCCAACCGACTTGACGTCAGTGGAGCGGGCAAGGAGAATTTACGCGTCAGGAGTGAAAATTGACGCTTCTCAGAAAGGGCACTGGACTCCACTCTAGTGCCCTTTCTTCGTCATGGCCTCGGTAGTAGGTTATTGCTCATTCGATTTAGTTCATGGTCAACCTCCCGCTATTCGATTCCGAGGTGTAGGTGGTGTTGCGCGATGCAACAGATAGTTGATTTCGAGGACTGGCATACCGACCGGATATATCGGCGACCTGAAAGCACAAGCGTTTTTCTTTCTTACCCTCAGCGATGAACTCCTGCTGCCAGGTTGACGTGTGCTCACAATAACAGCTCGCTTTTGGTATTTACCTTTTCAACGGCATTAACTCTTGCCTCTGCCATCCATGTGGCAACATCCCGTGATAGAGCAAAGTACCCACTGCGGCCAGCCAATCGAAAAATTGGGATGGGAACCGAGCCCCGACTAATCGATTGCCGCCAGGCGGCCGAGCTGGGGTAGCCAAGTACTTTCCAAAGCACTCGGCTCGGTAGCATCAATCCATATCGATCAAGCAGCTCATTTTCTAATTCAGCAGTCAAATCACCGAGAGATAGCATATGTCACGGTCCGTTATGGTTACGCAAAATAGCCTAGCAAGGCGTCATTCTGCTGGCTATCCCATAGAATTTGGCTCAATTATTACTGTATGTTGATAACCTAACCATCTGTTTTATCGGGGATAGTTGTTATGGCGCTTGATTTCGCATACGCAATGCAAATCTTCCGCAACGAACAGTTACCAGAACCCAAAAATCCCAATCGTCATCCAGCCGATGTGTTGCGGGTTAAATATTGGTTTCATGAGGTAGCGAAGGCATTGAACTGTAGTGCCGCATATCAACTCGAAAAGCTATTCGAGCCCGAACATTTTCGACGTCAGAATCAGCGGACTTCGTACCCCAACAAATGGGGTCGTTATGCGGCAGGGGACAATACTCCACAACTGAAATTGCTCCAGATGGTTGAGGCGCGAGCACCCGGAACACAGCGAGAGCTTCAGCATCCCTTGTGGCATTTTTTAAAACGCCAAGGCTCCACTCGACCGCTCACATCTAATGACATGAGCAAACTGGATCCGAACGTCCAGACGATTGTGTTTAAGCCACTCCACAATGCTCATTTTGGTGCACCGCGCTGCTGGGTACCCTTTAGCCGACAAGTGGCGAATAAATTGTTACGGCATGGCGACTTGGATGCTTTAGCTGCTCTGGTTGTGTACTGGGGGATAGCAAAATCGCAGGGTTCGGCCAAAGAAATAGAATACGTAGCAACCGCCATTTATCGCATGTTGTTGGTAGTAGGTGTGCTGTTCTACCACCGAAAATTACATGCTGAGTTATTGATGCTATTCACGACTGTGATTTTTGATCACACACCGTGGGCTGTTGGGCGGTTCGGTATCGACACAGCCACATTTCACTTCAGCATTTTGGTGCTTCACTCTTCTTTTGAGCCAAATCGAGAAGTTATGAGCTCACAAGCCTGGAAGGCAAAGTTAATAAAAATCAATAATCTATTATCTGGGAAAATGGGGTTCGATATAAAATTTGCACTGGAGCCATTCTGCCTACCCACATGGGAATTGGGGCCGCCTACCAGGCAGGATTGGACGGCATGGGAGCAACAAAGACGGTATTGGGCTTGGGGTTGGCACTGCATTTTTCATCAAAAAATTGGAAAGTTTCCACCGATGGAAGTAGCGGTTGATTATCCAGTGCAACAAGGTAACCCTTGCTGCCAAGGCGAGGCGTGGTTATTAATAAAAGATAGATTCCCAAAATCGAATCCGAGTTCCGCCGTCATTTTTGAATACGGACAATGGCCTCCAACCGAATTCATAAGCGAACGATTTTTATCGTGACATATACAGTTGATTCGGTTTTTTCTATTTAACGCGCGAGTGTTCATAACCAATGTTCACTCGGAGTAATTTCATATGTTATCCAATGAATCACCTACAAGTTCTTTGCAGGTGATTTTTACGTTGAGATGCGGGTTTAATATGTTATGGATTGCAGGTGGGTTTAACAGTAAATGTTTTTGCTGAATCAACGGCACCAAGCTTTTCAAGGGTCAGTCTTCCGAGTAATACGGGGTATAACATCTGTGCTCTATTTTTCAAAGAGAACTCTTCAGATAGAATTTTATTGCCAATACAAATATCCATCAGAACAACTGGACGATGTTCAGTTCCTCCTGCTCCGCGAATCTTAACTTTTCTTTGAATCTTTCTCTCGATATATGATGTGAATTGCTTACCCTGATGGCCACTTTTAACCTCAATGTTAAACCTTACCCACTCTTGTCCATCCTTTTTAAATTCCTCTAAATGCTTGGCATCAAGGGATGATGTTTTTGCTCCTGTGTCCAGCTTTACCTTGACCGGGATGTTTGCAGGCAAAATGAGGCCATTTTCTACCCATCCAAATATTTTGGATTGACTATCTTCGGCAAGTACTTGGCTGATTGGCATGCCCATCATCACAGCTGCAATTGACCAAGAAATTATCATATGTTTAAGCATAAACTGACTCCACTTGCCGAATTGATCTATTTAATCAATAAATTTAATGTTAAGCATGCCCATAAGGCTCAACATGGATAAGAACTACAGAATTTGGTAGTTTTTCTTCAATTCCTCTCTCTATCTGATCACATATAGCATGTGATTGTTCTACTGTCATATTAGCTGGCACTGTCAGATGGAAATCTATATGACGCCGACGGCCTGCTCGCCGACTGCGTAAGGCATGGAACCCTTCTATACCTGGACAACATTGATGAATAACCTCAGCAGTAATATTCAACTCTTCCTCACTAAGACTATGATCAACCAATGGCTTGAATGCATGATTTAGCATTTCTATGGCTTCTTTCAAAATAAATAGAGCAACACCAATTGCAACAATAGGATCTAAGAAATATAAGTCATAACCAAAATGACTGGCAATCCAAATGCCCAAAAGTCCGAACCCAACACCAAGAGATGTTAAAACGTCAGCCTTTAGATGCAATGCATCTGCTGCCAATGCGACAGAGTCTTCTTCATTTGCAACTCGGTATAAATAACTTGACACAATCCAGTTCACTGCCGCAGAAGTTAACATCACCGCGACGCCTAAACTGATTTCTTCCACTGGCCCTTCAGGGAGTAATAATTTCTTAACGGCCTCAAATATTATCCAGCCGGATGCTATAAGTATCAATACAGCTTCCAAAACACCTGAAACATTTTCAATCTTATCATGTCCATAAGGATGGCGTGGATCAGGGGGAATATCTGACTTACGAACTGAAAACCATGCTATTAACGCCGCGACTAAATCCATCCCCGAGTGAATTGCCTCTGAAATAATACTGACAGAGCCGCTAACCATTCCGACGAGTAACTTTATAATAATAAGGCATGTATTTGAACCCACGGAGACAAGCGCTGCCCTAGACTTTCTGCTCATGACATATCCACCCTGATTGTTTAACTTTTGTTAAATCGCCAAAACACACTCTATTGAGCTGAGGGCCGAAGTATCCGTGTTATATTTTGTTAAATCCAGCTTATTTGATTTTTTAACTATAAAAATCAAGGTACTTACATACATTCTCATTTGCACCTGCATTTGATAATCAATCACAAACATAGGAATCGGTCATGCATCACAGTTGGTTGCTTCTCTGCGGTGTTTCTTTAACACGCATGCTCTTTTAAGTTACAGTAGCTAGAATAATTGTTTTATTTGTTCATTAAGTTGAATGTGGACGAGGATCGTTCTCAATGGAAATGTCGTTACGTTCGAAGCAATGGCAATGGATTCAAAAAGAAGCAACCATTAATGAACTCATAGATAAATACCCACAAGAGTGGGAGGTCGTACATTCTGAGCTATCTAATATTTATGCTAATGGCGATATTAATTCATTGCAAAAACATATTAAAAAAGAGTCTATACAATCATTTGTATCCATTTCAAGTATCAGCGGCGGCAATATAAATCATAAGTCATGGCAGGCAACATTATCAAAAGCAATTAGAGCTCGTATGCTCACTCTTGCTGTTAAAAATCATCTACTGAAAACCTCAACCGGGGTTTCACACGGAAAGATAAAGTTTAACTATTTTAATGGATTTCTAGCTCAAAAATTATTGTTTTCACATGACTTAAAGAGGAAGCCTGTTTCCAACATATGGTTTCACATTGTTTGGCCATGCCTTTGGCAAAAACGCTTCCTTATGCCTTTGGTTCAGCCCAAAGGCATATATTGTTTTTACTCTAAACAACTAATTCATGAATTGGCAAAAGTTATGCGAGGGAAGTCATGCATTGAAGTGGCTGCTGGTGATGGATTGTTGTCAGAGTTTCTTATCGGATCTGGGGTTGATATAAAAGCTACTGATAATTACAGTTGGGAACATGCAATTGAGTACCCTGAGTCAGTTTTTAAAATGGATGCTTATTCTGCTTTAAAAAAATTCAAACCTGAAGTTGTTGTGTGCTCTTGGCCTCCTGCAAATAACTCTTTTGAAAAGAACATATTCGATTCAGGAAGTGTAAATTTATATATATTAATTGGTAGCCGCCATAAGTTTGCCTCTGGCAATTGGATTGATTATCTCACTCAAAAAAATTTTTCGATGGAGGAAAAATCAAATCTTAGCGCGTTGGTATTCCCGCCTGAGTTAGACCCTGTGGTGTATTTTTTCAAACGAATAGAGGCCGATTAATCTCGGAATTTAAAAGAGATGATATATTATCATCTCTTTTACAAAATTATGTGCAATTGACTAATGCTTGTTTTGGTTAAAAATCAAATAAATCTTTGATGAATGATTTCTTCCGATCGGTATGTTCATATCCATGCTTTGAATCACGAGAGTGGTGGTCATCATGGCTATGTTGTGTATGTGCCGTTGAATGTCTCTGGCTTTGTTCAAACTGATTAGCTTGATTCCCAGGTTGCGGAATAGCAACGGTATTGCTACGTTCGATAATTTTATCCAACTCGCCTCGATCTAGCCACACCCCCCGACATTGAGGGCAATAGTCAATTTCAACACCAGCACGATCTGCCATTACAAGATCTTTATCTGTGCATATTGGACACTTCATAATTGGAGTATTCCCTAATGAATTAATGTAATTGTTGCGTTCATTCATTTAAACTGACAAAAACACATTGCAAGCCCAAGTGTTACATGCAATCACGAGTTATCTTTTAGAAAACTATACAATACATGACAAAATAGCAAGCATAGAGTTCATCACAAACCACATGATAAACCATCTCAGTTGCATCCTCAGTTAATTAATAACTCCAAACGAAATGTTAGATGTGAAATATCATTTTCCAAAAGTGACTAATACACTCCAAAATATAAATATAATGCTACCGATTGATATTTATTCTGCTAGCTTTCTTATCCCACAGCATTGAAGGAGTCCGAGCTCATGATACGTACGCATGAAATTGAACAGATGTGTGTTGTTGCAAAGGGTCCCAATCATGGCCCGGCACCCATCCCACAGGAAGGTAAATGGATAAAGGTTAAAGAGGTCAGCGACATTTCCGGTTTGACCCATGGAGTAGGCTGGTGCGCACCGCAACAAGGGGCTTGCAAACTCACCCTGAATGTTAAAAACGGCATCATTGAAGAGGCATTGGTCGAAACCATTGGCTGTACTGGAATGACCCACTCAGCAGCAATGGCAGCAGAAATTCTTCCAGGCAAGACCATTCTCGAAGCAATGAATACCGATCTCGTTTGTGATGCTATCAACGTCGCTATGCGCGAGCTCTTCTTACAGATTGCTTATGGTCGCAGTCAAACTGCTTTTTCTGAGGGAGGCCTCCCTATCGGTGCGGGACTAGAAGATTTGGGCAAGGGATTGCGTAGCGTCACAGGAACTATGTATGGCACCAGTGAGAAAGGTGCTCGCTATCTTGAAATGGCCGAAGGCTATGTCACTGAAATTGCTCTTGATTCGGATAACGAAATTATTGGCTACAAGTTCGTGCAACTTGGCTTGATGATGGATCAAATCGCCAAAGGGATGGATGCACAAAGTGCACTCGACAAGGCTACCGGTAGCTATGGGCGTTTTGCTGAAGCGGTTAAAACAATCAATCCTCGTAAGGAATAAGGAGTAATTTATGGCGTTATTTGAAGGGTATGAACGACGGATCGCGCAAATTACTCAGTTTCTTGCGGGTAACGGTATTGCATCACTTAATGAGGCTGAGTTGCTTTGTCTGACGCTGGGTATCGATGTCAGGACAATTGTTAAATCCATCCAGCCGATTGCATTTGAAAATGCAGGTTGGGCCTATTTGGTAGGAGCTGCCTGCGCTATTAAACGTGGACAGATGGCCGCAGCTGAAGTGGCGCAGACGTTAGGCGAAGGATTGCAGGCATTCTGCATTCCTGGCTCGGTTGCCGATGATCGGCAAGTCGGGATTGGCCATGGCAACCTTGCTTCCATGCTGCTGCGTGAAGAGACTGGTTGCTTTGCCTTTTGTGCTGGTCATGAATCATTTGCTGCCGCAGAGGGGGCCATTGGTCTAGCGCGTTCGGCTAACAACGCCCGCACCATACCCTTACGGGTGATTCTCAATGGTTTGGGAAAAGATGCGGCGCAGATCATCTCTCGTGTTAACGGCTTCACCTATGTGGAGACTCTCTTCGACTATGCCACAGGTAAGCTTTCCATCATCAAAGAGAAAGCCTATTCGACGGGAGAGCGTGCGGCAGTTCGTTGCTATGGAGCCGATGATGTTCGAGAAGGTGTTGCGATCATGCACCACGAGCAAGTTGATATCGCAATCACCGGCAACTCAACCAATCCAACCCGTTTTCAGCATCCCGTCATGGGGGTCTACAAGAAAGAGCGTCTGTTGGAAGGACAAAAGTTTTTCTCGGTAGCCTCCGGTGGCGGTACCGGTAGAACGCTCCATCCCGACAATATGGCAGCAGGTCCAGCCTCTTATGGCATGACAGATACCATGGGGCGCATGCACTCTGACGCACAATTTGCCGGTTCCTCTTCGGTTCCCGCACACGTGGAGATGATGGGATTGATCGGTATGGGTAACAACCCCATGGTTGGTGCATCTGTCGCTGTCGCCGTTGCGATTGCGCAGGCAATGAAGCCGAGCATTACACCCTAATACCCTGCGTATCCATGGCTAAATTCTGCTTCTGGTACATCATAAGGCCCTGCAAAAATGCAGGGCCTTATGGCTTATTGTGCACACCTACTTTGAGGGCTGCTGACTCTAGTCAATTCGCAGGTCGTCTTGGCCCTTTTAGTAATTATTTCAAGCTCGTTGAATAGGTATTCAACCATACTTTTATGTAGATTCTGTCCTCGCTAGCTAGCGATTCATCTTTGACGTGGGAACTTAAATGCGAATTCATAACCTATTGCCTCTTGTATTGGCATGGTGTTTTCTTTCCGACGCTGAGGCGACTAGCTTGATTGGTGCTGAGGTCCCCCCTTTTGTCATGCATGAGGCCAACCCCCTCGGACCGGGGCTAACGGCTGAAATATTACTGGTTGCGGCGCAAAGACTCGGTGAACCAGCCCAGCTTGAAGTTAAGCCTTTTGTTCGAGCGCTGAAAATGACGGCTTATGGTCACGATAGCCTGTTGGTGCCGCCAGGCCGAATTCCTGAGCGGGAACAGCAATTTCGTTGGGTTACGCCTTTGGTCGATGAGGCCTTCGTGTTATTTACTGATCGTCAGCGCCACCCTCGGCCGCTCCAGCAGGATGAGCTAGCTGGGTTAACTGTCGGCGTAATGCGTGATTCCGTGGGTGAACAGCTCATGAAGTCATTTCCGGGAGTCCATCTGGAAACGGCAGCTGACGAGGTCATCAATGCCAAGAAGCTGGCTCGAGGACGAATTCATGCCTGGGCTGTAAGCCTCAATACTGGGTTTTATGCTCAGCGTGTTGCCGGGTTGGATGAGCGACAACTAGTACGTGGTGCTATTTTGTCGCATGTGACTCTCTATCTCGCGGCTTCGCCAGACTTTCCGCACAGTGAGATGCTTCGCTGGCAGCAGATGATCGAGACCATGAAGCAAGACGGCACCCTGTTGCAGATCAAGCAGCGCTATCATTATGTGGAACCTTAGGGAAGGTGCAAACAAGTTCCTGATATGAGATCGCGATTGTCTTTGGATCCAGTACGCAAGGCTTCACCATCAGTTTTTGTGATCGGTACGCTAACCGGGATATAGCTTTGAGTGTTTGGTCCGTTTGGGTTTATTAATAGTTCAGCATCATCCTTCTCAAAACCTCCCGACATTCAGTGATCTCGTCGACAGTCCAGATCCCTGATGTTGGGGCCAAGGGTTGCAGCTCAACTCTGGTATCAGGTGCAGATGATTCAAATTGGTTAAGTAAGTGCGATTGAGTGGTCAAACTCAATGCGATTGAGTGGTCAAGTAAGAGCGATTACGCACCTTTGAGCAAATTGCGATGAAAGTCCGACACTAGAGAGCCTATATAGCGAGAAGTATAGGGCCGCGAGCTCGCCTCATCTTCGGCCTGACAATACTTCAGATAGTGCTTCACCCCGGCCGGAAACTTCAGGTAATTGCCCTCATTCACCGAGTAGGTGCGTCCGCTAGCCGGGATACGGATCTCTGGATGTGAGAGGTAAAAGCAACCGATGGAAGGATCTAGGGTAAAACCATTCACCCCTTGCCCTGTGCTATACACCAGCATGGTTGAAGAGCCATAGATGATATAGCCAGCCGCCACTTGCCGATGTCCGGGCTGTAAAAAATCCGCCAGCTGTACCGGAGTGCCTACCGGCGTCACACGTCGATAGATGGAAAAGATGGTGCCGACGGAGACATTGACATCAATATTGGACGAGCCATCCAGAGGATCCATCAGCACCACATATTTGGATCTCTGTTCGGGTAAGGGCTCGAAACTGACAAAGTTTTCTTCCTCTTCCGAAGCCAGCCCACACACTTCACCCCGAGCGGCCAGAGCCGCCTTGAAGCGCTCGTTGGCAAACCAATCCAGCTTTTGCTGCTCTTCACCCTGAATATTATCCTGCCCCGTGCTACCGAGGATGTCGCTAATCCCGGCCTGATTGATTTCCCGATTGACGATCTTGGCCGCCAAGCGAATAGAGGCCAGTAACGAACTCAACTCCCCGGTGGCATGGGGGAAATCCGCCTGCTGCCGGATGATAAATTCCCCAAGGGTGATCCCTTTTTGGCTCTGCATATGCTCACTCCATGAATCCATTGAAATCGCTTTCATCATAGAGCTAAAACCAGGATGCAGATCAAGAAGAATCGTTTCAGCAAATCAAATAATGCGCAGAAAGGCAGATATTCACGGTAACGGTTAGTCGTAAACAACAGGGGATATACAGGCTGGATGTCGAGTCCACGACAACCAGCCACCACAGAATGAGGGAACGAACAAATGACGGTTTAGCGGGCCAAAAAGGCTTGGACTCGCGCCAGATCCTCCGGAGTATCAACCCCTGCCGGCGGTGTCTCTAGGGCAATAGCAACATGGATCCGCTCGCCATGCCACAGGACTCGCAATTGTTCCAGCGCCTCGATTTGCTCTAGCTCACTGGCTTGCCAGCCGACATATTGGCGAATAAATCCGGCACGATACGCATAGATACCCAGATGGCGAGCATGAGCATGGCGCACCACGGGAGGCGTCTGGGCGAAACCATCCCGCTCCCAGGCAATCGGAGCTCGGCTGAAATAGAGCGCATACCCTTGGCGGTCCATCACCACCTTGACCGCATTGGGATTAAACAGCTCCTCCTCGCTCATCGGCACGGCAAGTGTTGCCATCGGCGCCGCCGCTTGCGCCAGATTTTCCGCCACCTGACGAATGATGGCCGGAGGGATCAAGGGCTCATCCCCTTGAACATTGACGATGATGGTCTCCGGCGGGAAGGCATACTGCTCGCATACCTCGGCCAGACGCTCGGTACCGGACTGATGATGGGGCGAAGTCATACACACCTCGACCCCACTCAACGCCACAGCATTCACAACCCGCTGATCGTCCGTGGCGACAATGACCCGTTCGGCACCCGCCTGCAGGGCGCGTTCAGCAACCCATTGGATCATGGGTTTGCCGTGAATGTCGGCTAATGGTTTTCCTGGCAGGCGCGTTGATTGATAGCGAGCCGGGATCACAACAACAAAGCTCATGATGGCAGCTCTTCCAGACTCAGGGTACGCGCCCGACTTTCAAGTAACACCGGAATATCATCCTGGATGGGATATGCCAGACGATCGGCCCGACACACCAGCTCAGCTTTTTCCTTGTCGTAGTTCAGCTTGCCCTTGCACACCGGGCAGGCAACGATTTCCAACAACTTATGATCGAGCGCCATAGGGATTGTCCTTTAGTTTGTTCAGGATGAGATCGCAAAACGAGCGAGGCAACTCGGCGGAAACCGGCAGGTACCACCAGTTGTCTCGGGCAAAACTCCGGCACTTAACCGCATCTTTTTCGGTCATCAGCAAGGGGAGCTCTGAAAATTGCTGCTGCAGCTCGGTAGCCGAATAATCTTGATGATCGGCATAACTTACGGTTTGGCGCAGACGATAACCCGCCAACTGCAACGTTTTAAAAAAACGGGGCGGATAACCTATCCCCGCCAAGGCGTCAATCTCGCCCTGAGGCGGCAACGCCTGGCTATCCGGATCCAGAGGGCGCGGCGCTTCGGGTTTGAGCTGCATCGGGTACTCACCGACAGCGGCCAGGCCCCCATTACAGATCACCGCATCCACGAGTTTCAAACGCCAGAGTCCTTCCCGCAGCGGCCCCATGGGTAACAAGCGGCCATTGCCATGTCGACGCTCACCGTCCAGTACCACCAGTTCAATATCCCGAGCCAGCGCGTAGTGCTGTAGGCCATCATCACAGACGATAATATTGACCTCACCACTCGAGAGCAGCAGTTTGACGGCCGCCCGCCGATCCGGATCCACGGCCACTGGGCACTGGCAGCGTTCAAACATCAGCTTGGGTTCATCCCCGCATTCCCGAGCCGTCACATACGGGGTGACCAGTAACGGATACTGCTTGCCCTGTCCGCCGTAACCCCGACTGACGATCCCGGGCCGATAACCGGCCTTCCGCAGCATATCTACCAACCAGATCACCAGTGGAGTCTTGCCATTACCACCCACCGAGATATTTCCCACCACGATGACAGGTACATCGGGTCGATATCGGGGCAGCAGGCCATTGCTATACAAGGCTCGACGACCATGACTAACTAGCCAAAACAGAAGGCTCAACGGACTCAACAACCAGATCCAGGGGTTGGCGCGATACCACAATTGCTGCAACTTCATGCCGGTTCCCCGAACTGGGTATTGCGCAACATGGCGTAGGCACCGTTGAGCTGCATCAGTTCGCTATGGGTCCCCCGCTCGATGATCCGCCCCTCATCTACCACCAGGATCTCGTCTGCCTGCTCGATGGTCGAGAGGCGATGGGCAATCACTAGAGTAGTTCTATCTTTAGACAGCGCATCCAGCGCGCTTTGAATATGGCGCTCTGATTCGGTATCCAAGGCCGAAGTAGCCTCAT
>Ga0247725_1000903_pt1 | contig 17562 bp, 12 predicted proteins | sample OKSTACKMCFT3sol_FD_183021 | JGI IMG/M metagenome (GOLD analysis project Ga0247725, IMG submission 183021) | Subsurface sediment microbial communities from gas well in Oklahoma, United States - OK STACK MC-FT3-sol | ecosystem: Environmental > Terrestrial > Deep subsurface > Rock core/Sediment... | reverse complement strand
GGTCAACGTCCAGGCCGACCAGCAGTTCCGCCTGGAGCCGGAGCAGATCGGCCAGCTCAAGGTGCGCAACAACCGTGGCGAGATGATCCCGCTGTCCACCTTCGTCAAGGTCGACAGTGCCTCGGGCCCGGACCGGGTGATGCACTACAACGGCTTCCTCACCGCCGAGATCAACGGTGCGGCGGCGCCCGGCTACAGCTCCGGCCAGGCCGAGGCGGCGATCGCCAAGCTGCTCGACGAGGAACTGCCCAACGGCATGACCTACGAGTGGACCGAGCTGACCTACCAGCAGATCCTCGCCGGCAACACCGCGATCTTCATCTTCCCGCTCTGCGTGCTGCTGGCCTTCCTGGTGCTGGCCGCCCAGTACGAGAGCTGGAGTCTGCCGCTGGCGGTGATCCTGATCGTGCCGACCGTGCTGTTCTCCGCCATCACCGGGGTGATCCTGGCCGGCGGCGACAACAACGTGTTCACCCAGATCGGCCTGATCGTGCTGGTGGGCCTGGCGTGCAAGAACGCCATCCTCATCGTCGAGTTCGCCAAGGAGAAGCAGGAGGAAGGCCTGGATCGCATCAGCGCGGTGCTGGAGGCCTGCCGCCTGCGTCTGCGCCCGATCCTGATGACTTCCATCGCCTTCATCATGGGCGTGGTGCCCCTGGTGCTCTCCAGCGGTGCCGGCGCCGAGATGCGCCATGCCATGGGCGTGGCGGTGTTCAGCGGGATGATCGGCGTGACCTTCTTCGGCCTGCTGCTGACCCCGGTGTTCTACGTGCTGATCCGCGCCTTCGTGGAGAAACGCGAAGCGAAGAAAGCCGCTCGCCTGCAGGAGGTGCATGCATGAAGCCGTTGATTCCCGCCCTGCTCGCCCTCGCCGTCAGTGCCTGCGCCGTCGGCCCGGACTACCGGGCGCCGGACACCGCGCCGGCGCGCATCGAGGCCCTGGAGGCCGGCGACTACGACCGTACCGATTTCGAGGCGGTCTGGTGGCAGCAGTTCGACGATCCGACCCTGAGCCAGCTGGTCCAGCAGTCGCTTGAGGAGAACCGTGAGCTGCGCGTGGCCTTCGCCCGCCTGCGCGCCGCCCGCGCCATCCGCGACGATGTCGGCAACGACCAGCTGCCAGTGATCACCAGCCGCGCCAGCGGCGAGTTCGGCAAGGCCCAGCAGCCGCCCACCAGCGAGCAGCGCATCCGCCAGGAGCGCTACGACCTGGGCCTGGACATGGCCTGGGAGCTCGACCTGTTCGGCCGCATCCAGCGCAGCATCGAGGCCAGCGAGGCGCAGAGCGAGGCCGCCGAGGCCGAGCTGTACCAGCTGCAGGTGAGCCTGATCGCCGAGCTGGTGGACGCCTACGGCAACCTGCGCGGCGCGCAGCTGCGCGAACGCATCGCCCGCGACAACCTGAAGAACCAGAGCCAGTCGCGCGCCCTCACCGAACAGCTGCGCGATGCCGGCATCGGCAGCGAGCTGGACGTGCTGCGTGCCGATGCCCGCCTGGCCGCCACCGAGGCCAGCCTGCCGCAGCTGCAGGCCGAGGAAGCGCGTGCCCGTCACCGTATCGCTACCCTCCTCGGCCAGCGCCCGGAACAGCTGAGCGTCGACCTGTCGCCTCGGCCCCTGCCGGTGATCGCCAAGGCCCTGCCGATCGGCGATCCCGCCGAGCTGCTGCGCCGCCGTCCGGACGTGCGCGTCGCCGAGCGCCAGCTGGCCGCGGCCACCGCCAATGTCGGCGTGGCCACCGCCGACCTGTTCCCGCGGGTCAGCCTCTCCGGCTTCCTCGGCTTTACCGCCGGCCGCGGCTCGCAACTGGGTGCCGCGGCGGCCAATGCCTGGGGCGTGGCGCCGACCATCAGCTGGGCGGCCTTTGACCTGGGCAGCGTGCGCGCCCGCCTGCGCGGCGCCGAGGCCGACGCCGACGGTGCCCTGGCCAGCTACGAGCAGCAGGTGCTGCTGGCCCTGGAAGAGTCGGAGAACGCCTTCAGCGACTACGCCAAGCGCCAGCAGCGCCTGGTCTCGCTGGTGCGCCAGGTCGAGGCCAGCCGCGCCGCGGCCGAGCAGGCGGCGGTGCGCTACCGCGAGGGCACCGAGGACTTCCTGGTGCTGCTCGACGCCGAGCGCGAGCGCCTGGCCGCCGAGGATGCCCAGGCCCAGGCCGAGATCGAGCTGTACCGCGGCATAGTCGCCATCTACAAGGCGCTCGGCGGCGGCTGGCAGCCCAGCGCCTGACCCCTACCTCCTGGGCCGACACCGCCCTTTGTCGGCCAACCCTTGTCCCCGCGGTCCAGCTCCTGGCCGTGGGGATTTTTTTACCAGCTCCGGCCGGGTTAGGATCGCGGCATGCCTTCAGTTCGGAGGCGACAATTCAAGGAAGGTCGATGAAAAAGCTCGCGCTGTCCCTGCTCTGCCTGTTCGCCCCGCTGGTCCACGCCGAACCGGCCCTGACCGAAGCCAATATCCGCGCCCTTTACGCTGACATGACCGCGGCGGCCACGCAGCGCGACATCGAGGCCACCCTGGCCCATATGAGCGAGGACGTGCGCATCCACATCTCCGCGCCCAAGGGCAGCCTGGAGCTGGACGCGACCCAGTACCGCCAACTGCTCAAGCAGGGCTGGAGCGGGCTGGACAGCTACCGCATGGAGGTGGACATCGAATCGATCGAGATCGCCGAGGACGGCCAGAGTGCCACGGTCACCGATACCACCCGGGAAACCCTGTCGATGGGCGGCCACGAGATGAGTACCGGCATGCAGGAAGTCGCCAGCCTGCGCCTGATCGACGGGCAGCCGAAGATCACCCGCATCGAGGCGACCATCAAGCCCTGAGTCACTCGCCTTCCGGCACGCCCTGCCAGCCGCCGCCCAGGGCCGCGATCAGCTGCACGCTGGCGGTCAGGCGGCTGCCCTGCAGGGTCAGGCGGGTGCGTTCGTTGGCCAGCGCGCTGGCCTGCACGCTGACCACGTCGGTGAACTCCACGGTGCCGGCCTTGTACTGGTTGAGGATCAGCCGCAGCGACTCGCGGGCGGCATCCAGTGCCTCCTGCTGCACCACCGCCTCGCGCTCCAGCACCGCCAGCTGCACCAGGTAGTCCTCCACCTCGCGGAAGCTTTCCAACACCGTCTGCCGGTAGTCGGCCACCGTCTGGTCGTAGCTGGCCTCGGCCTGCTCGACCTGCGAGCGGATCAGGCCGCCATCGAACAGGGTCATGGCGAAGGCCGGGCCGATGGACCAGAAGCGGTTGGGCGAGCTGATCCAGTCGTCCAGGCCACCGCTGCGATAACCGCCACTGGCCGACAGGCTCAGCTGCGGATAGTAGGCAGCCTCGGCCACGCCGATCTCGGCGTTGGCGGCCATCACCCGGCGCTCGGCGGCGGCCACGTCCGGGCGCCGTTCGAGCAGGGTCGACGGCAGGCTGACCGGAACCGCAGGCAGCGTCGGCACCGCGTCGCGCACCGCCAGTTCGAACGCTGACGGCGCCACCCCGACCAGTACGGCGATGGCGTGCTCCAGCTGCGCGCGCTGGTATTCCAGGTCCACCGCCTCGGCCTCGGTGCCCTTGAGCTGGGTCAGCGCCTGGGTCACGTCGGACTTCGGCACTATGCCGGCCCGGTACTGGTTCTCGGCGATGCGATAGGCCTGCTTGTAGGCCGCCACCGTCTCGTCGAGCAGGTGCTTCTGCCGGTCCAGCACGCGCAGTTGCAGGTAGTTCTGCACCAGCTCGGACTGCTGGCTGAGGCGCACGGCGGCCAGGTCGGCGGCGCTGGCGTCGAGGCCGGCGTTCTCCGCCTCCAGCTGGCGGCGCAGCTTGCCCCACAGGTCCAGCTCCCAGCTCACGCCCAGGCTGGCCTCGTAGGTCTTGGACACCTGCGAGGCGTTGGCACCGCTGACGCTGACCCCACCGCTGGTGCCGATGGTGCTGTCGCCGCCGCCCTGCCCGGCGCGGGTCACGCCGCTGTTCAGGCCCAGGGTCGGGAAGAAGGCCGCGCGCGCCCCGCGCACCAGGGCGCGGGCCTGGCGGTACTGGGCCTCGGCACTAGCCAGGCTCTGGTTGTTGGCGTTGAGGCGCTCGACCAGCGCGTCCAGCTCGGCGTCGCCATACAGCTTCCACCAGTCGCCGCGCAGAGCGGTGTCGGCCGGCGCGGCGGATTTCCAGCCGGCGGCCTGCTTGAACTCGGCCGAGGGCGAGCTATCCGGGCGCAGATAATCCGGACCGACGGCACAGCCGGCCATCACCAGGGCAGCGAACAGGAGGGAAATGCGGGGCGATATGGACTTCATAGCGGAGTTTCCAGGGCGGCGTCGCTGCGTACGCCGCGCCAGCGGTTGACCCGATGGCGCAGGCGGTCGAGGTACAGGTAGACCACCGGGGTGGTGTAGAGGGTGAGGATCTGGCTGAGGATCAGCCCGCCGACGATGGCCAGGCCCAGCGGCTGGCGCATCTCGGCGCCTTCGGCCTGGCCGAGCAGCAGCGGCAGCGCGCCGAGCATGGCCGCCAGGGTGGTCATCAGGATCGGCCGGAAGCGCAGCAGGCAGGCGCGGCGGATCGACTCCTGCGGGCTGAGCTGCTCGCTACGCTCCAGTTCCAGGGCCAGGTCGATCATCAGGATGGCGTTCTTCTTCACCACGCCGATCAGCAGGAACAGGCCGAGCAGCGAGATCAGGCTGAACTCGCCGCCGGTCAGCAGTATCGCCAGCAGCGCACCGACCCCGGCCGAGGGCAGCGTGGAGAGGATGGTCAGCGGGTGGATGTAGCTCTCGTAGAGGATGCCGAGGACGATGTACACCACCAGCAGCGCGGTGAGGATCATGATCGGCTGGCCCCTGGCCTCCTTCTCGAAGGCGCCGCCGGTACCGCCGAGCAGGCCCTGCACCTCGGTGGGCAGGTTGACCTCGGCCACCGCCCGGCGGATCGCCGCGTTGGCCTGCTCCTGGGTCACCTCGGGGGCCAGCGAGTAACCGATGTTCTCGGCGGCAAACTGGCCCTGGTGGTTGACCCGGTCCTCCTCCAGGCTGCGCTCCCAGCGGGCGAAGCTGGACAGCGGCACGCGCGCGCCATCGGCGCCGATCACCTGGATCTGCTCCAGGGCCTCGGGATACTGGGCGTACTTCGGGTTGATCTCCATCACCACGCTGTACTGGTTCAGGGTGTCGTAGATGGTGGAGATCTGCCGCTGGCTGAAGGCGTTGTTCAGCACGCTGGTGATCATCGCCATGTCCACGCCCAGGCGCTGCGCGGTGACGCGATCGATCACCAGGCTGATCTGCTGGGCACCCTCGCCTTCGTTGGCATCGATATCGGTCAGTTCGGGCAGTGCCGCCAGCGCGTCGCGCACCCTGGGCAGCCACTGGCGGAGCAGCTCCAGCTCGCTGGCCAGCAGCACGTATTCGTTCTCCGAGCTGCGCCCCTGGCGCCCGCCGAACTGCAGGTCCTGGTCGGCCATCAGCATCAGCCGCGCCCCGGGCACCTTGGGCAGGTTCTCGCGCAGCCGGTCGATCACCTGCTGGGCCGACTGCTCGCGCTCGCCGATGGGCTTCAGGCGGATCACCAGGAAGGCGTTGTTGATGCCGCTCTCGCCGCCGATGAAGCCGGCCACGCTGTGGATCGCCGGATCCTCCAGCAGGCCGCGGCGGAAGGCTTCCATCTTCGGCTGCATGACCTGGAAGGACAGACCGTCGTCGCCGCGCACGAAGCCGATCAGCTGGCCGGTATCCTGCTGCGGCATGAAGGTCTTGGGCACCTCGACGAACAGGTAGACGTTGAGGCCGATGGTCGCCAGCAGGCTGAACAGGGTCAGCCGCGCATGGCGCAGGGCCCAGTCCAGGCTGCGCCCGTAGAAAGCCAGCAGGCGTTCCTGCGCCCGCGCGCCGAGGCGGGCCAGGCGCCCGGGCGCGCGCTCCTGGGTCTCGGCCTTGAGCCAGCGCGCGCAGAGCATCGGCGTCAGGGTCAGCGACACCAGCATGGAGATCAGGATCGCCACCGTCAGGGTGATGGAGAACTCGCGGAACAGGTTGCCGACGATGCCGCCCATGAACAGGATGGAGAGGAACACCGCGACCAGCGACAGGTTCATCGACAGCAGGGTGAAGCCGACCTCCTGGGCGCCCTTGTAGGCCGCCGCCAGCGGCTTCTCGCCGGCCTCGATGTGCCGCGAGATGTTCTCCAGCACGACGATGGCGTCGTCCACCACCAGGCCGGTGGCGATGATCAGCGCCATCAGCGACAGGTTGTTCAGCGAGAAGTCCAGCAGGTACATCACGGCGAAGGTGCCGACCAGCGATACCGGCACCGCCAGCGCCGGGATCAGCGAGGCGCGCCAGCGTCCGAGAAACAGGAACACCACCAGGATCACCAGGCCCACGGCGATCAGCAGGGTGCGCTCGGCCTCGTGCAGGGTGGCGCGGATCACCGGCGAGCGGTCCATCGCCACTTCCAGCTCGGCGCTGGCCGGAATCACCGCCTGCAGGGCCGGCAGCTCGGCACGGATGCCCTCGATGGTTTCGATGATGTTGGCGCCCGGCTGGCGGTTGACCACCAGCAGCACCGCCTGCCGGTCGTTGTAGAAGCCGCTGTTGTAGCGGTTCTCCACCGAGTCGCGCACCGTGGCCACGTCGGCCAGGCGTACGGCGGCGCTGTTCTGGTAGCGGATGATCAGATCCTGGTACTGGGCGGCGCGCTCCAGCTGGTCGTTGGCCTGGATCTGCCACTGCCGCTCGGCATCGGCCACGTCGCCCTTGGGGCGGTCGACGTTGGCGCTGGCGATGGCGCTGCGCACCTCGTCGAGGGCGATGCCGTACTGGTCGAGCAGGCGTGGCTCCAGCTCCACGCGCACGGCCGGCAGCGAGCTGCCGCCGATCTGGATCTGCCCCACGCCCTGCACCTGCGCCAGTTTCTGCGCGATCACCGTGGAGGCCAGGTCGTACAGCTGGCTCTTGTCCAGCTGCGGCGAGGTCAGCGACAGCACCATGATCGGCGCCTGCGAGGGGTTGAACTTGCGGTAGGTCGGCATGCGCCGCATGCCGCTGGGCAACAGGTTGCGTGCCGCGTTGATGGCCGCCTGCACCTCGCGCGCGGCCGCCTCGACGTCGCGGCCGATGTTGAACAGGATGATGATGCGCGTGTTGCCCTGGCTGCTACGGCTGGTCATCTCGCTGATGCCGGCGATGGTGCCGAGCGAGCGCTCCAGTGGCGTGGCGACGCTGGAGGCCATGGTCTGCGGGCTGGCGCCGGGCAGGCTGGCGTCGACCACAATGGCCGGGAAATCCATGTTCGGCAGCGGCGCCACCGACAGCAGGCGAAAGCTCACCGCGCCGAGCAGCAGGATGGCCAGGCTCAGCAGCAGGGTCGCCACCGGGCGGCCGATAAAGGGCGCGGAGAGGTTCATGGCGCCAGCACCACCCCCGAGGCGCTGCGGCCGAGCAGGCGCCGGGAGAGGCGGTCGAAGGCCAGGTAGATCACCGGCGTGGTGAACAGCGTCAGCACCTGGGACAGCAGCAGGCCGCCGACCATCACCAAGCCCAGCGGCTGGCGCAGCTCGGCGCCGGAGCCCGAGGCCAGCATCAGCGGGATGGCGCCAAACAGCGCGGCCAGGGTGGTCATCAGGATCGGCCTAAAGCGCAGCAGCGCGGCCTGGTAGATCGCGTCCAGCGGCGCCATGCCCTGCTGGCGCTCCGCCTCCAGGGCGAAGTCGATCATCATGATGGCGTTCTTCTTGACGATGCCGATCAGCAGGATGATGCCGATCACGGCGATCAGGCCTAGGTCGTTGCCGGTCAGCAGCAGCGCCAGCAGCGCGCCGACCCCGGCAGAGGGCAGCGTCGAGAGGATGGTGATCGGGTGGATGTAGCTCTCGTAGAGCACGCCCAGCACGATGTACATGGTGACGATGGCCGCCAGGATCAGCAGCAGGGTCGAACTGAGCGAGGCGCGGAAGGCCTCGGCGGCGCCCTGGAACTGGGTCTGGATGCCGGCCGGCAGGCCGATGCGCTGCTTGACCTGCTCGATCGCCGCCACTGCCTCGCCCAGGGCCACGCCCGGCGCCAGGTTGAACGACACGGTGACCGCCGGGAACTGGCCGATATGGTTGACCAGCAGGCTGGCCGGGCGCTGCGTGACGCGCGCCAGCGCGGCCAGCGGCACCTGGCCGCCACTGGCGGTGGCCACATGGATGCGCTGCAGGGCCTGCGGGCCCAGCTCACCGGCACCTTCGCTCTCCAGCACCACGCGGTACTGGCTGGCCTGGGTGAAGATGGTGGAGATCTGCCGCTGGCCGAAGGCGTCGTACAGCGCATCGTCGATGCTGGACACGCTCACGCCCAGGCGCGAGGCGGCGTCGCGGTCGATCTCGAGGAACACCTGCAGGCCGCGGTTCTGCAGGTCGCTGGCGACGTCGCGCAGCTCCGCCTGCTCGCCCAGCGCGGCGATCAGCCTGGGCGTCCACTCCTCCAGCAGCGCGCCGTCCGGCGACTCCAGGCTGAACTGGAACTGGGTACGGCTGACCCGGTCCTCGATCGACAGGTCCTGCACCGGCTGCAGGTACAGGGTGATCCCCGGCACCTTGGCCAGCTCGGGGCGCAGGCGCTCGATCACTTCGCTGGCGCTGACGTCACGCTCGGCATGCGGCCTGAGGTTGATCAGCAGGCGCCCGCTGTTCAGCGTCGGGTTGTCGCCGTCCACGCCGATGTAGGACGACAGGCTGACCACGTCCGGGTCGCGCAGGATCACCTCGGCCAGGCGCTGCTGGCGCTCGCTCATGGCCCTGAAGGAAATCGACTGCGGCGCCTCGGAGATGCCCTGGATCACCCCGGTGTCCTGCACCGGGAAGAAGCCCTTGGGCACGGCCAGGTAGAGCAGCACGGTGAGCGCCAGGGTGCCGATGGCCACCAGCAGGGTCAGGCCCTGGTGACGCAGGGTCCAGGTCAGGCCCACGGCGTAGCGCGCGATCAGGCCGTCGATAAAGGCGCCGGCGGCCCTGTAGAAGCGCCCCTGCTGCTGGTCCTTCTCGGCCTTGAGCAGGCGCGCGCACATCATCGGCGTCAGGGTCAGCGACACCACCAGGGAAATCAGGATGGCCACCGCCAGGGTGATGGCGAACTCGCGGAACAACCTGCCCACCACGTCCGCCATGAACAGCAGCGGGATCAGCACCGCGATCAGCGAGAAGGTCAGCGAGATCAGGGTGAAGCCGATCTGCCGGGCGCCCTTGAGCGCGGCATTCAGCGGCGTCTCGCCCTCCTCCAGGTGGCGGGCGATGTTCTCCAGCATGACGATGGCGTCGTCCACCACGAAGCCGGTAGCGATGGTCAGGGCCATCAGCGTCAGGTTGTTGATCGAGAAACCGGCCAGGTACATCACCGCGAAGGTGCCGATCAGCGACAGCGGCACGGCGATGGAGGGAATCACGGTGGCCGACACCTTGCGCAGGAACAGGAAGGTCACCAGCACCACCAGGGCGATGGCCAGCACCAGCTCGAACTGCACGTCGCTGACCGCCGCGCGGATCGTCTGGGTGCGATCGGTGAGCACCTTGACCTCCAGGCTGGCCGGCAGCGCGGCGGTGATCTGCGGCAGCAGCGCCTGCACGCGGTCGACCACCTCGATGACGTTGGCGCCGGGCTGGCGCTGGATGGTCAGCAGCACCGTCTCGTTGCGGTCGGCCCAGGCCGCCAGGCGTTCGTTCTCGGCGCCGTCGACCACCGTGGCGACATCGCGCAGGCGCAGCGCCGCGCCGTTCTCGTACTTGAGGATCAGATCGAGGTATTCCACGGCCGACTTGAGCTGGTCGTTGGCGTCCAGCTGGGAGACGCGGGTCGGGCCGTCGAAGTTGCCCTTGGGCTGATTGACGTTCTGCGCGGCGATCAGCTGGCGCACGTCGGCGAAACTCAGGCCATGGCTGGCCAGGGCCTCGGGATCGACCTTGATGCGCACCGCCGGGCGCTGGCCGCCGGCCAGGCTGACCAGGCCGACGCCACTGATCTGCGCGATCTTCTGCGCCATGCGCGTGTCGACCAGGTCGTGCACCTCGGTCAGCGGCAGGGTCGGCGAACTGATCGCCAGGGTCAGCACCGGGGTGTCGGCCGGGTTGACCTTGTTGTACACAGGCGGCGCCGGCAGGTCGTCCGGCAGCAGGTTGCTGGCCGCGTTGATGGCCGCCTGCACCTCCTGCTCGGCCACCTCCAGGTCCACCTCCAGGGCAAAGCGCAGGGTGATCACCGAGGCACCGCCGGAACTGGCCGAGGACATCTGCTTCAGGCCCGGCATCTGGCCGAACTGGCGTTCCAGCGGCGCGGTCACCGAGCTGGTCATCACCTGTGGGCTGGCGCCCGGGTACAGGGTGAGCACGCGGATGGTCGGGTAGTCCACCTCCGGCAGCGCCGAGACCGGCAGCAGGCGGTAGGCGATCAGGCCGGTGAGGAAGATCGCCACCATCAGCAGCGTGGTGGCGACCGGGCGCAGGATGAACAGGCGCGAGACGTTCATGCGCCCTGCTTCTGCGCGGCCTGGCCCTGCGGCTGGGCGAGGGCGCCGGGCTCGCCGATCACTTCCACCTCGCTGCCGTCCTTGAGCCTGTCGGTGCCTTCCAGCACCAGGCGCTCGCCGACCTTGACGCCCTCTTCCACCAGGCTGGTGGCGCCGTCGCTGGCGGCGATGCGCACATCGCGGAGCTGCACCTTGTCATCCTGGCCGACGACGAACACGAAGGTGCCACGCGCGCCGTACTGCACGGCGGCCGAGGGAATCAGGGTGGCCTGCCGGCGGGTTTCCACGCGCAGGCGCACGTTGACGAACTGGTTGGGAAAAAGGCCTTCGCCGGCATTGGCGAAGCGCGCCTTGAGCTTGACCGTGCCGGTGGCCACGTCGATCTGGTTGTCCAGGCTGTGCAGCACGCCTTCGGCGAGCAGCTGCTGCTCACCACGGTCCCAGGCCTGCACCGCCAGGCGCTGCTCCTGGCGCACCTTGGCCAGCACCGGCGGCAGGTCCTTTTCCGGCAGGGTGAAGTTGACCGCGATCGGCTCGACCTGGGTGATCACCACCAGCGGCGTGGTGTCGCTGCTGCCGATCAGGTTGCCGACATCCACCTGGCGCAGGCCCAGGCGCCCGGAGATGGGCGCGCGGACCTCGGTGAAGTCCAGATTCAGGCGGGCCTCGGCCACCGCCGCCTGGTTGCTCTTGACCGTGCCACGGTACTGGCCAACCAGCGCCGCCTGGGTGTCCAGGGTCTGCTTGGCGATGCTGTCCTCGGCGTACAGGCCCTGGTAGCGGGCCAGGTCGACTTCGGCGTTCCGGAGCTGCGCCTGGCTCTGCGCCAGCGCTCCCTCGGCCTGCTGCAGCGCCACCCGGTAGGGGCGCGGATCGATCTGCGCCAGCAGGTCGCCGGCCTTGACCAGCTGGCCCTCCTCGAACAGCACCTTGACCAGCTGGCCATCCACGCGCGGGCGCACGTTGACGGTATTCAGTGCAGTCACGGTACCCAGGGCCTTGAGCTCGACGTGGAAGTCGCCCTGGCCGACCTCGGTCAGGCGCACCGGCGTCGGGCCATCCCAGGGGCCCTGGGGCTTCGCTCGTTCCGGGCTGTCGCCGGCGGGCAGCAGCCACCAGAGCAGCAGGCCGCCGAGCAGCACGGCGGAGCCGACCAGCCAGGGACGTGAGAAGCGCGAAGCGGAGGGGAAATCGGACATGGTGCGGAATCACTTGCCTGCGGAGGGTGAACGATAAGTACTCCCAGCAACCAGGCAAAGGGTCTTTACCGCCTATTTACCCTAGTTTGACGTAACAAGACGTTAGGAATTTAGCGGCTCGACCAATAAAAACGGCCTGCACATGGCAGGCCGTCGGCAGCGCAGGCGCGCCTTACTTCAGCGCGGCCAGGGCGGCGGCGTAGTTCGGCTCGTCGGCGATCTCGCCGACCAGCTCGCTGTGCAGCACCTTGCCCTGCTCGTCCAGCACCACCACGGCGCGGGCAGCGACGCCGACCAGCGGGCCGCTGGCGATGGCCACGCCGTAGTCCTTGAGGAAGCTGGCGCCACGCATGGTCGACAGGTTGATCACCTTGTCCAGGCCCTCGGCCCCGCAGAAGCGCGCCTGGGCGAACGGCAGGTCGGCGGAGACGCACAGCACCACGGTGTTGGGCAGCGCGCTGGCCTCGGCGTTGAACTTGCGCACCGAGGTGGCGCAGGTCGGGGTGTCGATGCTCGGGAAGATGTTCAGCACCTTGCGCTTGCCGGCCAGGCTGGCCAGGGTCACGTCGGACAGGTCCTTGCCGACCAGGCTGAACGCCGGGGCCTGTTGGCCGACCTGCGGCAGCTGGCCGTCGACCTGAACCGGGTTGCCCTTGAGGGTTACTTGAGCCATGGGATGTTTTCCTTGTGGTGAGGCCGGGTTGTCCGGCGAAACCCCTGCAGTCTGAACAGGCGCAAGGCCGCCGGCAACCCGGCTAGGCGCTGGCCTGCTGCAAAGGTTGTGGATTGGGGTGGAAGAACACGTGCTCGCGGATCGGCCCCACGGCCACTTCGCCGATCTCCTGGTAGCCCTGGCGCTTATAGAACTCCAGGTAGTGCGGGTTGCCGGTGTCGAGCACCACGCCCTGCGAGCCGGCGTCCTCGGCGCACCAGTCGTGCAGCGCACTAAGCAGTTGCTCGCCGAGGTGCTGGCCCTGGAACTGCGGGTGCACGCCGAGCAGCGGCAGCACGTGGTAGGGCCCAGGCGGTAGGCAGGCGAGCACCGCGTCGTGGTATTCCAGGTAGCGCTTGGTGCAGCGGAAGCCGGTGGTCATCAGCATGCGCAGGCGCCAGCCCCAGCTCTCGGTGATATCCAGCCGGCGCACCGGCGGGGCGATCAAGGCGATGCCGACCAGGCGCTCCTCGATCAGCAGGCCGATAGCCGGCAGTTCCTCGGCGAAATGCTGCTGCACCAGCTCGCGCACGGTGGCGCGCACGCGCTGGTCGAAGCCGGGCCGCTCGCTCTCGAACAGGTAGGCGAAGGTCGGGTCGTGGCGGTAGGCGTGGTACAGCAGCGAGCGCGCCTCGCGGACGTAGCCATGGTCGAGCAGGCGAACTTCGGCGGTACGATGGGGCATCGGGCTGACCTCGGTTGTTGTAGGTTTTGCGGGCCAGCTGCCACGTTAGCACCGGCCCCCGGGCCCCGCCAGGCGCTGGCCGTCACCCCGGCGCTGGGCTAGCATCGGCCTTTTCTTCCGCCGGTAGCCTTCCATGAAGATCGTTTCCTTCAATATCAACGGCCTGCGCGCCCGCCCCCACCAGCTGCAGGCGCTGATCGACAAGCACCAGCCGGACGTGATCGGCCTACAGGAAACCAAGGTGGCCGACGAGCAGTTCCCGGAAGACGAGATCCGCCAGCTCGGCTACCACGTGCACTACCACGGCCAGAAGGGCCACTACGGTGTCGCCCTGCTTTCGCGCGAGGCGCCGCTGGAGCTGCACAAGGGTTTTCCCGATGACGGCGAGGAGTCCCAGCGCCGCTTCATCTACGGCACCTACCGGGACAGACAGGGCAACCCGGTGACGGTGATGAACGGCTACTTCCCGCAGGGCGAGAGCCGCGACCACCCGACCAAGTTCCCCGGCAAACAGCGCTTCTACGAGGACCTGCAGCGCCTGCTGGAAACCCGCTTCACGCCGCGGCAGGCTCTGGTGGTGATGGGCGACATCAACATCAGCCCGGAGGACTGCGACATCGGCATCGGCGAGGAGAACCGCAAGCGCTGGCTGAAGACCGGCAAGTGCAGCTTCCTGCCCGAGGAGCGCGAATGGCTGGCCCGGCTCAAGGGCTGGGGGCTGGTGGACAGCTTCCGCCAGCTGCATCCGCAGGTGAATGATCGCTTCAGCTGGTTCGACTACCGCAGCCGCGGCTTCGAGGACGACCCCAAGCGCGGCCTGCGCATCGACGTGATCCTCGCCAGCACGCCGCTGCAGGCGCGCTTCAAGGACGGCGGCATCGACTACGAGCTGCGCGGCATGGAAAAACCCTCCGACCATGCGCCGATCTGGCTGGAGCTGAGCTGAAGCCGGGCCCACTGTAACCTGCCTGAAATCATTCCGACTTAATCTGCGCGGCACCCGCAAAGCCCTCTAGCACAAGGTGTCTGCCACATGTCGCGCGACCTGCCCGTCTCCGAACGGCACTCCTGGAGCCATGCCTATGGCTGGCTCCTGCTCGGTTTCATCTGCTATGCCCTGCCCTGGTCGGTATTCGCCGCCGAAGCCACCACCCTGCTGCGCCTGCAGGGCTCCAACACCATAGGCGCCAAGCTGGGCCCGGCGCTGATCGGCGGTCTCTACCAGAGCCAGGGCCTGAGCAATGTGCGCATCGCCCCCGGGACGGCGGAGAACGAGCAGCTGGTGCTCGCCGAGGACAAGCTGGGCCGCCCCCTGCAGAGCCTGGTGGCCGCGCACGGCTCGGGCACCGGCTTCGTCGCCCTGCAGGACGGCAGCGCCGACCTGGCCGCTTCCTCGCGCCCGATCAAGGATGCCGAGGCCGCCAGCCTGCAGCCCCTTGGCGACATGCGCGGCATGGACGCCGAACAGGTGATCGCCATCGACGGCCTGGCCATCATCGTCCACCCGCGCAATCCGGTGCAGGCGCTGACCACCGAGCAGCTGGCCGCCGTGTTCGCCGGCGAGATCAGGGACTGGCGCGCCCTGGGCGGCCAGCCCGGCGCCATCCGCCTATATGCCCGCGACGACAAGTCCGGCACCTTCGACACCTTCAAGGAACTGGTCCTGGCCGCCCATGGCAAGAGCCTGGCAGCCGGCGCCCAGCGTTTCGAATCGAGCACTCAGCTGTCCGACCAGGTCAGCCAGGACCCGGACGGCATCGGCTTCATCGGCCTGCCCTACGTGCGCCAGAGCAAGCCGCTGGCCATCGCCGACGGCCAGTCGCAGCCGATGCTGCCCAGCACCACGCTGATCGCCACCGAGGACTACCCGCTGTCGCGCCGCCTGTTCCTGTACAACCCGCCGGGCACGGCCAACGAGTGGGTCAGTGCCCTGGTGCAGTTCGCCCACAGCCCCGCCGGCCAGGCCATCGTCGAGCAGAGCGGCTTCATCCCGCAGACCGTGCAGGCGGTCGGGGTCGAGCCCAGTGCCGGCATGCCGGCGGACTACCGCAGGCTGGCCAGCGAGGCCAAGCGCCTATCGGTCAACTTCCGCTTCCAGGAAGGCAGCGCCGAGCTGGACAACAAGGCCCGGCGCGACGTGGCGCGGGTGCTGCAGTACCTCAAGGCCAACGACAAGCTGCGCCAGAAGGCCGTGCTGGTCGGCTTCGGCGACCCGAAGAACGACCCGGCGCGCGCCGCCCTGCTGTCCAAGCTGCGGGCCATGGCCGTGCGCCGCGACCTGTCCAAGGGCGGCGTGATCTTCCGCGAGATCACCGGCCTCGGCGAGCAGATGCCGGTGGCGGCCAACAGCGGCGACGAGGGCCGCATGAAGAACCGCCGGGTGGAAGTCTGGGTGTACTGAACCATTTGCCGCCTGCGGCGACTGGCACTAGCCTTGACCCTGATGGCCACCGCTCGCCAGAGCCGGCATGCGGCCATCAGTGACGCCGGGCCCCTCTGGCGGCGCCCCCACGCCGCGATGTCGGAGTCACTGTCGATCAGGCAGCGACGGAGGGGCCCATGGATCAGCTACTCGACTTCCTCAACACCCCCATGCTCGGCACGGCCACCTGGCTGTGGCTGAGCTTCCTCGGCATCGTCATCACCCTGCTGGTGCTCGATCTCGGCATCCTCCATCGCGACCAGCACGAGATCGAGATGCGCGAGAGCCTGCTGCTGTACAGCGGCTACTTCAGCGTCGGCGTGCTGTTCGGCCTGTGGGTGTGGCACGAGCTGGGCGCGCAGAGCGCTCTGGAGTTCTACACCGGCTTTCTGGTCGAGCAATCGCTGTCGATGGACAACGTGTTCGTCATGGCGATGATCTTCGGCTTCTTCGGCATTCCCCGGCGCTACCAACACCGGGTGCTGTTCTGGGGCATCCTCGGGGTCATCGTGCTGCGCGCCATCATGATCGGCCTGGGCACGGCGCTGGTGCAGCGGTTCGACTGGATTCTCTACGTGTTCGGCGCCTTCCTCCTGTTCACCGGGGTGAAGATGCTGTTCAGCCGCGAGGAGCAGCACCCGGACCTGGCGCAGAATCCCCTGCTGCGTTTCCTGCGCCGGCATATCCGGGTGACCGATGAACTGCACGAGGGGCGCTTCTTCGTGCGCAAGCGCCCGGAAGGCGCCACGCATCATCTGCTCTACGCGACACCGCTGTTCCTCGCCCTGGTGCTGATCGAGCTGGCCGACCTGGTGTTCGCCGTGGACAGCGTGCCGGCGGTGTTCGCCATCACCCAGGACCCGTTCATCGTCTACACCTCGAACATCTTCGCCATCCTCGGCCTGCGCTCGCTGTACTTCGCCCTTGCCGCGCTGATGCACCGTTTCGTCTACCTGAAGTACGCCCTGGCGCTGGTACTCATCTTCATCGGCGGCAAGATTTTCCTGCACGGCTTCATCGGCAAGATTCCCGCCCTGCTCTCCCTTGGCGTAACCTTCGGCCTGCTGGCAGGCGGCGTGCTGCTGTCACTGCTGAGAACTCGCAATCGCCACGAGCAGGAGTCCTGATGGAAGTGCGGATCGACAGGCTGGAACGCAAGGGCCGGATACTCTGGCAGGTGCAGATGGGCCGGCGCAGCCTGACCTTTCACGAGGAACTGGCGGCGCGCACCTTCGCCGCCCAGCTGCATTTGCGCCTGGGCTGGCTGAACCAGAGGGGCCTGGCCGAGGACGGCAAGGAAGGTTGAACGCCCGGGGAGACAGTGGATAGCGGGCTACTCCGCGCCCTCTCCCTCTCGTGCCCCAAAAAACGACGAGGCCCGCAAATGCGGGCCTCGTGCATTGCCATATCGGTCAGCGGCTGGCTTTCATCGCTTCGCGCGGCACGTACTTGCCCACTTCGTACTTGCCGATGGCCGCACGGTGCACTTCGTCCGGGCCGTCGGCCAGGCGCAGGGTGCGCTGCATGGCGTACCAGTAGGCCAGCGGGAAGTCGTTGGAGACGCCGGCGCCGCCGTGGATCTGGATGGCGCGGTCGATCACGTTGAGCGCGACGTTGGGCGCCACCACCTTGATCTGGGCGATCTCGCTGGCGGCCACCTTGTTGCCCACGGTGTCCATCATGTACGCGGCATTCAGGGTCAGCAGGCGGGCCTGGTTGATCTCGATGCGCGAGTTGGCGATGTGGTCGATGTTGCCACCCAGACGCGCCAGCGGCTTGCCGAAGGCGGTACGGCTGACGGCGCGCTTGCACATTAGTTCCAGTGCGCGTTCGGCCATGCCGATGGAGCGCATGCAGTGGTGGATGCGGCCCGGGCCGAGGCGCCCCTGGGCGATCTCGAAGCCGCGACCCTCGCCGAGCAGCACGTTTTCATAAGGCACGCGGACGTTCTCGAACACCACCTCGGCGTGGCCGTGCGGGGCGTCGTCGTAGCCGAACACCGGCAGCGGGCGGACGATCTTCACACCGGGGGTGTCGCTCGGCACCAGGATCATCGAGTGCTGCTGG
>Ga0247725_1000901_pt1 | contig 17569 bp, 12 predicted proteins | sample OKSTACKMCFT3sol_FD_183021 | JGI IMG/M metagenome (GOLD analysis project Ga0247725, IMG submission 183021) | Subsurface sediment microbial communities from gas well in Oklahoma, United States - OK STACK MC-FT3-sol | ecosystem: Environmental > Terrestrial > Deep subsurface > Rock core/Sediment... | reverse complement strand
TCCGAAGTACGTCGAGGCGTTCTGGAACCTGGTGAACTGGGACTTCGTGGCCAAGAACTTCGCCGCCTGAGTCACCCGCAGCACCTGAAAGGACCCGGCCTTGCGCCGGGTCTTTTCGTTCATGCCGGCGCTCGCGTCGTCCTCACCCCCTGCCCTCCTAAACCGCAGAACCGATCGGGTCGCCCGTTGAACTCAGCGGCGCTGTCCATTCGTCGTCTGGCATTCAAGTCAGCCGATGCCGCACCGACACAGGGGCGTGTTCGCTTAATCCACCAGCCTGGCGAACGTCCCATTCGGGGACCGGGTTCCGCTTTTTGCGTACTGGCCCTTTGACGGCTACCCCGTGTTTGCCAATACTCAAGCGGTCTGGCACCTGGCACTTACCGGCATCGAACAAGGAATTCCTACTTGAAGCTGGATCTGAAAAACAGCTTGTCACTGAAGTTGCTCCGCGTGGTGCTGCTGTCCGCACTGGTGGTGGGCGTGGTGCTCAGCTGCGCGCAGATCGTGTTCGACGTCTACAAGACCCGCCAGGCGGTGGCCAATGACGCCCACCGCATCCTCGGTATGTTCCGCGATCCATCGACCCAGGCCGTCTACAGCCTGGACCGCGAAATGGGCATGCAGGTCATCGAAGGCCTGTTCCAGCACGAGTCGGTGCGCTTCGCCAGCATCGGCCACCCCAACGAACCCATGCTGGCGGAGAAGACCCGCCCGCTCAGTGAGCTGCCCACCCGCTGGCTCACCGACCCGATCCTCGGCAAGGAACAGAACTTCACCACCCAGCTGGTGGGACGCGGACCGTACAGCGAGTACTACGGCGACCTGACCATCACCCTCGACACCGCGCCCTATGGCGAGGACTTCGTCATCAGCTCGGTGATCATCTTCGTCTCCGGCGTGCTGCGCGCCCTGGCCATGGGCCTGGTGCTCTACTCCGTCTACCACTGGCTGCTGACCAAACCGCTGTCGAAGATCATCGAGCACCTGACCAACATCAACCCCGACCGCCCCAGCGAGCACAAGCTGCCCATGCTCAAGGGCAACGAGAAGAACGAGCTGGGGTTGTGGATCAACACCGCCAACGAGCTGCTGGCGTCCATCGAACGCAATACGCACCTGCGCCGGGAGGCCGAGAACAGCCTGCTGCGCATGGCCCAGTACGACTTCCTCACCGGCCTGCCCAACCGCCAGCAGCTGCAGCAGCAGCTGGACCAGATCCTCGAGGACGCCGGCCGCCTGCAGCGCCGGGTCGCCGTGCTGTGCGTGGGCCTGGACGACTTCAAGGGCGTCAACGAGCAGTACAGCTACCAGACCGGCGACCAGTTGCTGATCGCCCTGGCCGATCGCCTCCGTGGCCACAGCGGCCGCCTCGGCGCGCTGGCCCGCCTGGGGGGTGACCAGTTCGCCCTGGTCCAGGCGGATATCGAGCAGCCCTATGAAGCCGCCGAGCTGGCCCAGAGCGTGCTGGACGACCTGGAGGCCCCCTTCGCGCTGGAACAGCAGGAAGTCCGCCTGCGCGCCACCATCGGCATCACCCTCTTCCCGGAAGACGGCGACAGCACCGAGAAGCTGCTGCAGAAAGCCGAACAGACCATGACCCTGGCCAAGAGCCGCTCGCGCAACCGCTACCAGTTCTACATCGCCAGCGTGGACAGCGAGATGCGCCGCCGCCGCGAGCTGGAGAAGGACCTGCGCGAAGCCCTCAAGCGCAACGAGCTGCAACTGGTCTACCAACCCCAGGTGGACTACCGCGACCACCGCGTGGTGGGCGTGGAGGCGCTGCTGCGCTGGCAGCACCCGCAACACGGTTTCGTGCCGCCGGACCTGTTCATCCCCCTGGCCGAGCAGAACGGCAGCATCATCCCCATCGGCGAGTGGGTACTGGACCAGGCCTGCCACCAGCTGCGGGACTGGCACGACCAGGGCTTCAACGAACTGCGCATGGCCGTGAACCTCTCCACCGTGCAGCTGCACCACACCGAGCTGCCGCGCGTGGTCAACAACCTGCTGCAGGTCTACCGCCTGCCGCCGCGCAGCCTGGAGCTGGAAGTCACCGAGACCGGCCTGATGGAGGACATCTCCACCGCCGCCCAGCACCTGCTCAGCCTGCGCCGCTCTGGCGCACTGATCGCCATCGACGACTTCGGGACCGGCTATTCCTCGCTGAGCTACCTGAAGAGCCTGCCGCTGGACAAGATCAAGATCGACAAGAGCTTCGTCCAGGACGTGCTGGAGGACGAGGACGACGCCACCATCGTCCGCGCCATCATCCAGCTGGCCCGCAGCCTCGGCATGCAGGTGATCGCCGAAGGGGTCGAAACCCCCGAGCAGGAGAGCTACATCATTGCCCAGGGCTGCAACGAGGGTCAGGGCTACCTCTACAGCAAGCCGCTACCGGCCCGCGAGCTGACCGGCTACCTCAAGCAATCCCGCCGCCTGAGCGCCGCCGCCTCCAACCCCGCTGCCCTCTGATACGCCGCATGCACCGCCTGCAGGTGGCCGCCAGACGCTAGAGCCACCCGGTGGTGCGCAACAGGTAGACCGTTGCCACTGCCCCTGCGATGCATACCAGCCCAGCGCCCAGCGCCTGCCAGAAGAAGGTCCGCGCCAGCACGTCCTCGCCATGGCTGGACAGCAGGAAAGGCCGCGCCTCCCCTGGGCGACGCATGCGGTTGACCGCCGGTGCCGCACTGGTGGCGCGATGGCGATCCTCCGCCTCCAGCTGCGCCGCCAGGCGCACCCGCCCCCACTCCGCCTCGTCCAGCTGGCCGTCGCCGTTGCTGTCGAAGCGCTTCAGCAGGCCGGCGAAGTCACTTTTCCATTCGCGGATCACCGCCCCCTCGGCGCGGCTGGCATCGAAACCCTGCTGGCTCGCGCCGGTGGTGACGAATTCGCCGATGGCGTAGAGCGGGCCACCCAGTTCCAGGCGCTCTTCGGTGTAGCGGTAGTCGCCGCCACCGAACAGCGAGCCGAAGAAGCCGGTGGACTCCACCCGTAGCGGGTGCCGCTGGCTGCCATGCCAGACGTCGCGGGAGGCGGGTCGGACCTCCGCACCCCGCGGGTCGATCAGGCACTCGCCGGTACCGTCCCCCAGCGCCAGCCACTGGTCACTAGCGCCGCTTTCCACCACTTTCCAGCGCTTGTCCTTGTCGCTTCCGCTGCGCTCCTCGATCCGGAAACGCCACCACACGCAGGGCTTGCCGGTGAGCGGCGCGCTCAACAGGCCATGCTGCGGCTCGTGCAGCACGCCGTAGAGTTCCACGTAACCCTGGGCTGCCGAGCGGATCTTCGAGGTCGGCGTATCCAGCAGCAGGCGCCCCTCGTAGAAGCGCTTCAGGCACCACCAGCCGCCCCCGAGAAAGGCCCCCAGGCTGAAGGCCAGGCTCATCGCCAGGCCGCCGGCGTCACCACCGTCCATCAGTTGAACAGGCTCTTGATGTCCACGTCGGCCTTCTCGGCCTCGCTGAACACCAGCAGCTCCGCCGGGCGGAAGCCGAACATGCGGGCAATCAGCACATCGGGGAACTGCTCGATGCGCACGTTGTTCAGGTTGACCGCCTCGTTGTACAGCTCGCGGCGGTCGGCGATGCCGTTCTCCAGCCCGCTGATGCGCTGCTGGAGGAACTGGAAGTTCTCGTTGGCCTTGAGCTGCGGGTAGTTCTCCGCCAGCGCGAACAGCTGCCCGAGGCCGGCCCGCAGCCCGCTCTCGGCCTGCCCCAGGGCGCCCAGGTCACCGCGCTCGCGCGCACCGGCCACGGCGTTGCGCGCGGCAATCACGCGCTCCAGGGTGCTGCGCTCGTGCTGCATGTACTGCTTGCAGGTTTCCACCAGCTTGGGCAGCTCGTCGTGGCGCTGCTTGAGCAGCACCTCGATGTTCGACCAGGCCTTGCCCACACCGTGCTTCAGGCGCACCAGGGCGTTGTAGAGGATCACGGCATAGGCGCCCGCCAGCAGCAGGGCGACGAGGATGGCAACGGTGCTCAGGGACATGCGAACGACTCCTTGTCTTCGGTTCCGGCGGATTCTAGCGCCCACCGCCCTCCGGCACAGCGACCCGGGGCACACCCAACGCGACAGCGAGACAAAGTGCCACTTTTCAAAAATGCAAATCTTTCGCATTATGTTCGCCGTTTTCGCGCAGCAGCGCTTCCCAACACCACCGAAGGAATCCGCCATGAGTCGTATGCCCCTGGCCACCGCCAGCCTGCTTGCCATCGCCATCACTCTCGCCGGTTGCGGCGACGACAAGGACAAGGCCGCCGCGCCCCAGGCCGCAGCCCCGGCAGCCGCCAGCAGCAGCGCTGCACCGGCCGCCGCCAAGGTGGACGAGGCAGCGACCAGGGCAGTGGTCAAGCACTACGCCGACCTGGCCCTGGCCGTGTTCACCGACGCCCACACCACCGGCGTCGCCCTGCAGAAGGCTGTGGACGCCTTCCTCGCCAACCCGAATGACGACACCCTGAAAGCCGCCCGCGAAGCCTGGCTGGCCGCACGCGTGCCCTACATGCAGACCGAGGTGTTCCGCTTCGGCAACCCGGTGGTGGACGACTGGGAAGGCCAGCTGAACGCCTGGCCGCTGGACGAAGGCCTGATCGACTACGTCGCCAAGGACTACCAGCATGCCCTGGGCAACCCGGGCGCCACCGCCAACATCATCGCCAACAAGGAAATCCAGGTCGGCGAAGACAAGATCGACGTCACCGAGATCACCGGCGAGAAACTGGCCAGCCTGAACGAACTGGGCGGCTCCGAGGCCAACGTCGCCACCGGCTACCACGCCATCGAATTCCTCCTCTGGGGCCAGGACCTGAACGGCACCGGCCCGGGCGCCGGCAACCGCCCGGCCACCGACTACGCCCAGGGCAAGGACTGCACCGGCGGCAACTGCGACCGCCGTGCCACCTACCTGAAGGCCGTCACCGACCTGCTGGTGAGCGACCTGGACTACATGGTCGGCCAGTGGAAAGCCGGCGTGGCCGACAACTACCGCGCCAAGCTGGAAGCCGAACCGGCCGAGTCCGGCCTGCGCAAGATGCTGTTCGGCATGGGCAGCCTGTCCCTCGGCGAACTGGCCGGCGAGCGCATGAAGGTCGCCCTGGAAGCCAACTCCCCTGAAGACGAGCACGACTGCTTCAGCGACAACACCCACAACTCGCACTTCTACAACGGCAAGGGCATCCGCAACGTCTACCTGGGCGAGTACAAGAAGGTCGACGGCACCACCCTGACCGGCCCGAGCCTGTCCTCCCTGGTCGCCAAGGCCGATGCCCAGGCCGACGCCACCCTGAAGGCCGACCTGGAGGCCACCGAGGCCAAGCTGCAGGTCCTGGTGGACCGCGCCAACAAGGGCGAGCACTTCGACCAGCTGATCGCCCCGGACAACGCCGAAGGCAACCAGGTGGTGCGTGACGCCATCGCCGCCCTGGTCAAGCAGACCGGCGCCATCGAGCAGGCCGCCAGCAAGCTGGGCATCAGCGACCTGAAGCCGGACAACGCCGACCACGAGTTCTGATCGACTCGTCCGCGCGTCTCGCAAAGCGGATGCGGCCCATCGCCGCATCCGCTTTTTTCATGCCCGGAAATCCGCCTCTCGTCTCGCTGGAAGGCACGTCACGCCTGGGTTACACCCGCTCCGCAGCGGCCAGCAGGACCCGCTATCACGAACGCAAATCCCTCTTATTTAATAGCCGTTCGCCTGCTAACATTGCCCGCCTGTTTTCCCCAGCCGGACCCGCCAATGCCCGTATCGTCGGCCCTCCGCCACCTGTCGCCGCTGTTGCTGGCCGTTGCCCTGGCCGGTTGCGACAAGCCCCCCCGCTTCACCCAGGCCGAACCCGGCGAGCAGCTTTCCGGCGGTGCCGCGACCATCAACCTGCATGACCGCAACGCCTTCTCCCAGGCCTCCGGCAACCTCACCCCGAGCCGCCGGCTGGACTTCAACGTCGGCAACAGCTTCTTCCGCAACCCCTGGGTGATCGCCCCCTCCTCCACCACTGCAAGGGATGGCCTGGGCCCGCTGTTCAACACCAACGCCTGCCAGAACTGCCACGTGAAGGACGGCCGCGGCCATCCGCCGGGCGTTCGCGGCGACAACGCCGTGTCGATGCTGGTGCGCCTGTCCATCCCCGCCGAAGCCAAGGCCGAGCACCAGCAGATGCTGGAGCGCCTGGGCGTGGTGCCCGAGCCGGTGTACGGCGGACAGCTGCAGGACGTCGCCATCCCCGGCGTCGCGCCGGAAGGCAAGGTGCGCATGCGCTACGAGCCGCTCAACGTCACCCTGGCCGACGGCACCGTGGTGGAGCTGCAGAAGCCGACCCTGGAGATCACCCAGCTGGGCTACGGCCCCATGCACCCGCAGACGATGTTCTCCGCGCGGGTCGCCCCACCGATGATCGGCCTGGGCCTGCTGGAGGCCATTCCCGAGGAGGCCATCCTGGCCAATGCCGGCCCGTCCGAGGCCAAGGGCCCTGGCATCGTCGGCCGCCCCAACCAGGTCTGGGACGACGCCGCCGGCAAGACCGTGCTCGGCCGCTTCGGCTGGAAGGCCGGCCAGCCCAGCCTGAACCAGCAGAACGCCCACGCCTTCTCCGGCGACATGGGCCTGACCACCAGCCTGCTGCCTCACGACGACTGCACGCCCACCCAGGTGGACTGCCTGAATGCCGTGAACGGCGGCGAGCCCGAGGTCAGCGACAACATCCTGCGCCTGGTGCTGTTCTACAGCCGCAACCTCGCCGTGCCCTCGCGGCGCGGGGTCAACGACCCGCAGGTGCTGGACGGCAAGGGCCTGTTCCACCAGGCCGGCTGCCAGGGCTGCCACACCCCGAGCTTCACCACCCGGGCCGATGCCGCCGAACCGGAACTGGCCAACCAGCTGATCCGGCCCTATACCGACCTGTTGCTGCACGACATGGGCGAGGGCCTGGCCGACGGCCGCCCCGAGTTCCAGGCCAGCGGCCGCGACTGGCGCACACCGCCGCTGTGGGGCATCGGCCTCACCGAAGTGGTCAATGGCCACACCCGCTTCCTTCACGATGGGCGCGCCCGTAACCTGCTGGAGGCCATCCTCTGGCACGGTGGCGAGGCCGAGGCGGCGAAACAGACCGTCATGCGCTACGACGCCGGGCAGCGAGCCGCGCTGCTGGCATTCCTGAATTCCTTGTAAGGAGCCCTGCATGTTCCGCCCCAAACTGCTCTTCACCAGCCTCGCCGCCCTTGCCCTCGGCGCCTGCGCTCCCCAGGACCCGCAAGCCCAGGCCACGTCCGCGCTGGCCAAGCAGGTGATCCTGCCCACCTACAGCCGCTGGGTGGAAGCCGACCGCGCCCTGGCCGCCAGCGCCCTGGCGTTCTGCTCCGGCAAGGAGGACCTGGCCAAGGCCCGTGCCGACTTCCTCGTCGCCCAGAAGGCCTGGGCCGAGCTGCAGCCGCTGATGGTCGGCCCGCTGGCCGAAGGCAACCGCGCCTGGCAGGTGCAGTTCTGGCCGGACAAGAAGAACTTGGTAGGCCGCCAGGTGGAGCAACTGGTCAACGCCAAGCCGCAGATCGACGCCGAAGGGCTGGGCAAGTCCAGCGTGGTGGTGCAGGGCCTGTCCGCCTACGAATACATCCTCTTCGACAGCGGCCTGGACCTGGCCGATGCCGAGCAGAAAGCCCGCTACTGCCCGCTGCTGGAAGCCATCGGCGAACGCCAGAAGGCCCTGGCCGAGGAAATCCTCGCGAGCTGGAACAAGAAGGACGGCATGCTGGAGCAGCTGACCAAGTTCCCCAACACCCGCTACGCCGACTCCCACGAGGCCATCTCGGAGCTGCTGCGGGTGCAGGTGACTGCCCTCGACACCCTGAAGAAGAAGCTCGGCACCCCCATGGGCCGTTCGAGCAAGGGCGTGCCCCAGCCCTACCAGGCCGACGGCTGGCGCAGCGACACCTCCCTGGCCAGCCTCGGCGCCAGCCTGCTGAGCGCCGAACAACTGTGGAAAGGCGTTGACGGCCAGGGCCTGCGCAGCCTGCTGGGCAGCGACCAGAAGGCGCTGGCCGAGCAGATCGACGCCGCCTATGCCGACGCACGCAGCAAGCTCGACGCCCTGCAGCCGCCGCTGAGCAAGCTGCTGGAGAGCGAAGAGGGCCTCAAGCAACTGGGCGTCTTCTACGCCAGCCTGGACGTGGTGCACCGCCTGCATTCCAACGAGCTGGCCCGCGTCCTCAACGTACAACTGGGCTTCAATGCCAACGATGGTGACTGACATGCTGCGCCGCCAGGTGGTCGCACTCGGCAGCCTGCTGCTCGGCGCGGTGACGCTGAGCGGCTGGTCGCTCTATCGCAAGGGGCGCGAGCCCCTGCTGCTCTCTGCCCGTGACGATGCCGACGGCGGCCATTACGCCGTGGGCTACCGCCTGGACGGCACCCAGGTGTTCGCCACCCGGGTCGCCCAGCGCTGCCACGACATCGTCCAGCACCCCAGTGAGGCGGTGGCCCTGTTCGTTGCCCGTCGCCCGGGCACCGAGAGCTACCTGATCGATCTGGAGGACGGCCGCCTGCTGCAGACCCTGCGCTCGCAGCCGGACCGGCACTTCTATGGCCACGGCGTGTTCCACAAGAGCGGCGAGTGGCTGTACGTCACCGACAACGACACCCGCGACCCTGGCCGCGGCGTGCTGGGCGTCTATGCCTACGCCGACCGCCAGCTGAGCTTCCAGGGCGAGCTGTCCACCCACGGCCTCGGCCCGCACCAGGTGTCCTGGATGCCGGATGGCGAGACCTTCGTGGTAGCCAACGGCGGTATCCGCACCGAAGCGGAAAGCCGCAAGGAAATGAACCTCGATGCCATGGAGCCGAGCCTGGTACTGATGCGTCGCGACGGCAGCTTGATCAGCCGCGAGACCCTGCCACAACAGATGAACAGCATCCGCCACCTGGCCGTCGCTGCCGACGGCACCGTGGTGGCAGGCCAGCAGTACATGGGCGATGGCGGGGACCACGCCGACCTGCTGGCCATCAAGCGCCCTGGCCAGCCGTTCGTCGCATTCCCCGTGGCGGACGAACAGCGCCTGGCCATGGCCCAGTACACCGCCAGCGTGGCGGTGCACGACGAACTGCGCCTGGTGGCCCTGACCGCCCCACGCGGCAATCGCTTCTTCATCTGGGACCTGGACAGCGGCGCCCTGCGCCTGGACGCCCCGCTGCCCGACTGCGCCGGCGTGGGCGCGGTGAAGGACGGCTTCGTCGTCACCTCCGGCCAGGGGCGCTGCCGCCTCTACGACTGCCGCCAGGCCGCCCCCACCGCCACACCGCTGCAATTGCCCGCCGGGCTCTGGGACAACCACCTGCACCTGGCGTGAAACCCGAGCATTTCGTCGCCATGGTCTAACGCCTCGGTCATGGCGGCCGACCTATACTTTGTCTGCACTTCCCTTCCTCCTCCCTGAGGCGTTCTTCCATGTCCCTGCAAAACTCCCTGCGAGGCCAGCTCCTCGCGCTGTTGGGTGGCAGCCTGCTGCTGATCCTGGTGGTCGCGCTTGCCTGCTTCAATTCACTGTCTGGTGGTATCCAGTCCTATCGCAATCTCGTAGGTGGCACGCTGGAAGCGTCCGGCCTCGTCGACAGCGCCAACGTCGAATTCAAAGGCCAGGTCCAGGAATGGAAGAACGTGCTGCTGCGCGGCAAGGACCCGGCCGCCCTGGCCAAGTACTGGGGCCAGTTCGAGGACCAGGAACGCAAGGTCCAGGACATCCTCGGCAAGCTGGTCAATGAAGCCCGCGACATGGGCGACCGCGACCTGCAGACCCAGGTGGAGCGCCTGCGCACCGAGCACCAGAGCCTGGGCGCGGCCTACCGCAAGGGCCGCGAGGCCTTCCTTGCCGCCGGGGCCGACCCGACCGCCGGCGACAAGGCGGTGCAGGGCATCGACCGCGCCGCCAGCGACCAGATGACCGCCCTGGTCACCCAGCTGCATGACCGTGGCATTCAGCAGTCGGCCGAGATCAGCGCCAGTGCCGGCGCTACCGTGACTGGCGGCCTGGTGACCATGCTGCTGTCCAGCCTGGTGATCGGCGTGCTGGCCCTGTGGCTGATCAACCGCCGCCTGATCGCACCGATCCGCACCCTCATCGAGCACATCGCCCGCCTGAGCCAGGGCAACTTCGGCGAGCGCGTCGACAGCAGCCGCAAGGATGAGCTGGGTAGCCTGGCCAATTCGGCGAACGTGCTGCGGGACTTCCTCGCCGACACCTTCAACCGGCTGAAGCACAGCACCAGCGAGCTGGACAACGCCAGCGGCGAACTCAACGCCATCGCCGTGCTGATGGCCCAGGGCGTGCGCGAGCAGTTCTCCCGCACCGACCAGGTGGCCACGGCGATGCACGAGATGTCCGCCACCGCCCAGGAAGTGGCGCGCCATGCCGCCGAAGCCGCTGGCGCTGCCGACCAGGCCGACACCTCCGCCCAGCAGGGCGAGCGGGTGATGCAGGCCACCATCCAGAGCATCACCGGCATGCGCGGCGAGATCGCCTCCACCGCCGAGGTGATCCGTCGCCTGGAAAGCGACAGCGGGCGCATCAGCAAGGTGCTGGAAGTGATCCGTGGCATCGCCGAGCAGACCAACCTGCTGGCCCTCAACGCCGCCATCGAGGCCGCCCGCGCCGGCGAGCAGGGCCGAGGCTTCGCGGTGGTGGCCGATGAGGTCCGCACCCTGGCCCAGCGCACCGCCGAATCCACCGCCGAGATCCACCAGATCATCGACACGGTGCAGACCGGCGCGGTGAATGCGGTGCGCGCCATCGAGAACGGCCAGAACCGCAGCGAGCAGAGCGTCACCCAGGTCACCGAGGCCGGTGCCATGCTGCAGCGCATCACCGAGGCCGTGGAGGCGATCCGCGACATGAACCGGCAGATCGCCACCGCAGCCGAGGAGCAGACCTCGGTGGCCGAGGACATCTCCCGCAACCTCACCGAGATCACCGCCATCGCCAACACCAACAACGAGAACGTGCAACGCACCGAAGGCGCCAGCCAGCGGCTGCATGGCCTCTCGGGCGAACTGAACGACGTCACCCGCCGCTTCAGCGCCTGATTCTCCCGGCACAGGGATGTGCCTTTCCCTCCCCCTCGCCTGTTCGGCGCCGGCCGACCGGCCAAAATAAAATCCGCGATATTCGGCGATCCTCGCCGATCATGAACAGCAGCCAGCAAACCGCCCGCCTAGCGCAATCTTTTGCAATTCCGGGGCTTTGACTTGCCCCCGCCGGTAGGAATAAGGTGCACGCCTCGCCTATTCCCAGGCCCGACTCTGCCTTGCCAAGGAACCGGAATATGTTGCTCCGCCGCATGCTCATCATGCTCGGCGCGGTCATCCTCGTGGTGCTCGCCCTTGCCGCCTACAAAGCCTTCTCCATCAAGCAACAGATCGCGATGTTCACCGCGCCCAAACCGGCCATCAGCGTGTCGGCCGCCCTGGCCGAACAGCGTCCGTGGCAGGAGCGCCTGCCGGCGATCGGCTCGCTCAAGGCCTTCCAGGGCGTCGACCTGACCGTCGAGGTCTCCGGCACCGTGCAGGACGTGCTGTTCCGCTCCGGCGAGAAGGTGCGCCAGGGCCAGCCGCTGATCCAGATGGACAGCGACGTGGAGAAGGCCAGCCTGGCCACCGCCGAGGCGACCCTGTCCCTGGCCCGCGTCGAATTCGAGCGCGGCCGCAGCCTGGTCAACCGGCAGAACATCTCCAAGAGCGAGTTCGACCGCCTGTCCTCCGAGCTGCAGAAGGCCAACGCCTCGGTGGCCCAGTTGAAGGCGACCCTGGACAAGAAGCGCATCCTCGCGCCCTTCGGCGGCACCATCGGCATCCGCAAGGTGGACGTGGGTGACTTCCTCTCCTCCGGCACCACCATCGCCACCCTGCAGGACCTGGACAACCTCTATGTGGACTTCTTCCTGCCCGAGCAGGCCGTGCCCAAGCTGGCCCTGGAACAGCGCGTGCGGGTGAGCGTGGCGGCGTACCCGGGCGAGGTGTTCGAAGGCACCATCTCGGCGATCAACCCGAAGGTCGAGGACACCACCCGCAACCTGCAGGTCCGCGCCGTACTGAAGAACCCCGACAACAAGCTGCTGCCGGGCATGTTCGCCAACCTCGACGTGCTGCTGCCGGGTGAAGAGCAACGCGTGGTGGTCCCGGAGACCGCTATCACCTACACCCTGTACGGCAACTCCGTGTACGTCATCGCACCGAAGAAGGGCGAGGACGGCCAGGAGCAGAAGGACGACAAGGGCGAACCCTACCTGGTGGTCGAGCGCCGCTTCGTCGAGACCGGCGAGCGCCGCGACAGCCAGGTGGTGGTGCTCAAGGGCCTCAAGACCGGTGAGCAGGTGGTCACCTCCGGCCAGCTGAAGCTGGACAACGGCTCCCACGTCGCGGTGGTGGACGACCCGGTCCTCGCCCCCAAAACGGAAGATCAAGCCAGCGCTGCCCAATAAGGCGACGCCAAGGAATCGCATATGGCTTTCACAGATCCCTTCATCCGTCGACCGGTCCTGGCGACCGTGGTCAGCCTGCTCATCGTCCTGCTCGGTTTCCAGGCGTTCAGCAAGCTGGTCATCCGCCAGTACCCGCAGATGGAGAACGCCCTGATCACGGTGACCACCGCCTACCCGGGGGCCAACGCCGAGACCATCCAGGGCTACATCACCCAGCCGCTGCAGCAGAGCCTGGCGAGTGCCGAAGGCATCGACTACATGACGTCGTCGAGCCAGCAGAACATGTCGGTCATCTCGATCTACGCGCGCATCGGCGCCAACTCGGACCGGTTGTTCACCGAGCTGCTGGCCAAGGCCAACGAGGTGAAGAACCAGCTGCCTCAGGACGCCGAAGACCCCGTGCTGTCCAAGGAGTCGGCCGACGCCTCGGCGCTGATGTACATCAGCTTCTACAGCGACGAGCTGTCCAACCCGCAGATCACCGACTACCTGTCGCGGGTGATCCAGCCCAAGCTGGCGACCCTGCCGGGCATGGCGGAGGCGGAGATCCTCGGCAACCAGGTCTTCGCCATGCGCCTGTGGCTGGACCCGGTGAAGATGGCCGCCTACGGGGTCACCGCCACCGACATGAGCGATGCGGTGCGCAAGTACAACTTCCTCTCGGCCGCCGGCCAAGTGAAGGGCGAGTACGTGGTGACCAGCATCAACGCCACCACCGACCTGAAGTCCCCCGAGGCCTTCGCTGCCATCCCGGTGAAGACCGTGGGTGACAGCCGCGTGCTGGTGCGTGACATCGCCCGCGTCGAGATGGGCGCGGAGAACTACGACTCCATCAGCTCCTTCGACGGCATCCCCTCGGTGTACATCGGCATCAAGGGCACCCCCAGCGCCAACCCGCTGGACGTGATCAAGCATGTGCGCGCGATCATGCCCGAACTGGAAGCGCAGCTGCCGCCGAACCTGAAGGTGTCCATCGCCTACGACGCCACCCGCTTCATCCAGGCCTCCATCGACGAGGTGGTAAAGACCCTCGGCGAGGCGGTGCTGATCGTCATCGTGGTCGTGTTCCTGTTCCTCGGCGCCTTCCGCTCGGTGCTGATCCCGGTGATCACCATCCCGCTGTCGATGATCGGCGTGCTGTTCTTCATGCAGCTGATGGGCTACTCCATCAACCTGCTGACGCTGCTGGCCATGGTGCTCGCCATCGGCCTGGTGGTGGACGACGCCATCGTGGTGGTGGAGAACATCCACCGGCACATCGAGGAGGGCAAGACGCCCTTCGACGCCGCCATCGAGGGTGCCCGCGAGATCGCCGTGCCGGTCATCTCCATGACCATCACCCTGGCGGCGGTGTACGCCCCCATCGGTTTCCTCGAAGGCCTGACCGGTGCGCTGTTCCGCGAGTTCGCCCTGACCCTGGCGGGCGCGGTGATCATCTCCGGCATCGTCGCCCTGACGCTGTCGCCGATGATGTGCTCCAAGCTGCTGCGCCATGAGGAGAACCCGAGCGGCCTGGCCCACCGGCTGGACCTGATCTTCGAGCGCCTCAAGCACCGCTACCAGCGCGCCCTGCACGGCACCCTCAACACCCGCCCGGTGGTGGTGGTGTTCGCCGTGCTGGTGTTCTGCCTGATCCCGGTGCTGATGATGTTCACCAAGAGCGAACTGGCCCCCGACGAGGACCAGGGCATCGTGTTCCTCATGGCCAAGGCGCCGCAGCCGACCAACCTGGACTACCTGAACGCCTACTCGGCGCAGTTCGTGGACCTGTTCAAGTCCTTCCCCGAGTACTACTCGTCGTTCCAGATCAACGGTTTCGACGGCGTACAGGCGGGTATCGGCGGCTTCCTGCTCAAACCCTGGGACGAGCGCGAGCGTACCCAGATGGAGCTGCTGCCGCAGGTCCAGGCCAAGCTGGACAAGATCCCCGGCCTGCAGATCTTCGGCTTCAACCTGCCGTCCCTGCCGGGTACCGGCGAGGGCCTGCCGTTCCAGTTCGTGGTCAACACCCCCAACGACTACGAGTCGCTGCTGCAGGTGACCGAGCGCATCAAGAAGCGCGCCGAGGAGTCCGGGAAGTTCGCTTTCCTGAACATCGACCTGGCGTTCGACAAACCCGAGGTGGTGGTGGACATCGACCGGCAGAAGGCCGCGCAGATGGGCGTCTCCATGCAGGACCTGGGTTCGACCCTGGCCCTGCTGCTGGGCGAAGGCGAGATCAACCGCTTCACCATCGACGGCCGCAGCTACAAGGTGATCGCCCAGGTGGAGCGGGCCTACCGCGACAACCCGGGCTGGCTGAACAATTACTACGTGAAGAGCGAGAGCGGCACCATGGTGCCCCTGTCGACGCTGATCAGCGTGCATGACACCGCCCGCCCGACCAAGCTCAAGCAGTTCCAGCAGCTGAACTCGGCGATCATCGAGGGCTTCCCGGTGGTAAGCATGGGCGATGCGGTGGAGACGGTGACCCAGATCGCCCGCGAGGAGGCCCCGCGCGGCTTCGCCTTCGACTACGCCGGCGCCTCGCGCCAGTACGTCCAGGAAGGCAGCGCGCTGTACGTCACCTTCGGCCTGGCACTGGCGATCATCTTCCTGGTGCTGGCTGCGCAGTTCGAGAGCTTCCGCGACCCGCTGGTGATCCTGGTGACGGTGCCGCTGTCCATCTGCGGGGCGCTGATCCCGCTGTTCCTCGGCATCTCCAGCATGAACATCTACACCCAGGTGGGCCTGGTGACGCTGATCGGCCTGATCAGCAAGCACGGCATCCTGATCGTGGAGTTCGCCAACCAGCTGCGCCGCGAGAAGGGCCTGTCCCCGCGCGAGGCCGTGGAGGAAGCGGCGTCGATCCGCCTGCGCCCGGTGCTGATGACCACGGCGGCGATGGTGTTCGGCATGGTGCCGCTGATCCTCGCCACGGGTGCGGGCGCGGTGAGCCGCTTCGACATCGGCCTGGTGATCGCCACCGGCATGTCCATCGGCACGCTGTTCACCCTGTTCGTCCTGCCATGCGTCTACACGCTGCTGACGCGCAAGGACCCGCAGCACCAGCCCCAGGCCGAGCCCGTCTCGAGCCACTGAGGCACGTAGAACGAGAAGGCCCCGCAGATGCGGGGCCTTTTTCGTTCGGGGCTGCTCAAAGCCGGTGCAGGGCCTCTACGCGGTGGCCGAAGGCGCGTTCGTAGGCAGTCAGCAGGTGGGCCCAGTCCGCCTCGCTGATGGCGGAGTGGCGCTTGATCTTGCCGACGTCATTGAATGCCGCGCGCGCCTGGGCGAAGCGGCGACGGCTCTTCTCCAGGTCGAGCAGGGCAATCTCCGGCGTGGCGCCCTGCCCTTCCCCGAGGCGGATGAAGATGTGCTTGGGGTACAGGCAGCCATGTTGCCAGCCACCCCGGTGCAACCGCGCCAGGACCGTGGCGATCTGGTCCAGCACCCGGGCACGTTCATCCTCGGTATCCGGCCGCCCCGCCAGGGAGGCGTACCAGCATTCGAAATCGATGAAGCCATCCAGCGCCTCGGTCACCAGCAGGGCCTGCCAACCAGCGTCCCCGCCACGCCGGGCACCGCAGTAGACGAGCCGTGGCACGCGCACGCCCAGGCGCTCGAAGGCACGGATGGCATCCCGCTCGCGCAGCACCGTCGGACGCCCGAAGGGGTGCAACAGGCTGCGGTAGAGGTGGCCGCACTGGCGCTTGCAGTAGAGCAGCACACCGTCGTCGCGGCGCACCCGCTCCACCCCGCTCTCGCCGCCGCGCCTCAGGTTCGGCGGCTCGACCCATTCGCCTCGCCAGTCCCAGAACTGTTCGAACCGGTCATCCATGGCCCTCGTCAACGTCATCACGCCTGCCGCCATCAGGTACCCCTCCGTTCGTCGCCTGGTGAATTCCAGGTCATCGTTCTGATCGAGACCGTCCGAATGGGCGAATGATTCCTGCCCTTTTTTGTGTCGCCTGCGGTAACAGGATCGTGCACGGGGTAACCCCCTTCACGACGGCAAGCCCCGAATCGCATCGCCTGGATGGGCGGCAGCGTCTCTAGCCCGGGAGTTGCACCGAAGCATCCCTGCGCTCGTCGGCTCGTAGCGGCGACGTTGCAAAGGCCGTACCGCTAGCAGGGTATTGAAGCAGGGAATCGAGGAATGGCGATTGGAGCAGAAGCAGGGAAGGTGTTGACGGGCTCCTCCCCGTCATGAGGGAGGAGCACCATGGCGAGGATCAGGACTGGCCGCGCAGCCCTTGGGTCAGGCCATACATCAGCAACAGGAGGTTATCGTCGGGCCTGGCCAGGGGCTTGTGGCGGGCGTTGGGCGGTACCGGGCAGTAGCCGAGACCGTTGGAACTGACTACCGAGGGCGATGGCTCGTGCCAGGCCGCTGCCGCCGCAGAGGCGACTCCCAGGGCGCCGGCGAGGAACAAAGCTCGCGTGATTTCTAATTTCATGATCGCAACCCCTTGATAGCGCCGCCAAACGCTGTGACTTAACCGTAGAACACCTGGCGGTGACCGTGACCTGGAGTGACGAACGGTCCTTCGGGTCCGGGGTGCTCGGTGCACCGCCGCAGAAACTCAACGGCTGAGGCTGGCAGACAATTGTTTCAGTTCGAGGTTCCCTGCCGTCCCATCCGCGTGTCAGTACGCTACGCGGATGGGGGTCAAGGGGAGATCAAGCGGAGGTGAAAAAAGCGTCAATTCAGGTCGGGCGCTTGCCGAGCACGACCTCGAAGCGGCAGCCATTGGGCTCGACGGCGGTGAGGGCGATGCTCCAGCCCTGGTTGTCGCAGATCCGCTGCACCAGCGAGAGGCCGAGCCCCAGCCCATCGCCCCGCTTGGCGCCGCCGCGGACGAAGGGCTGGAACATCGCCTCGCGGTCCTCCTCGGGGATGCCGACGCCGGTGTCCTGCACCACGAAGGCGGCACCGGAGAGCTCAAGGCGGATGCTGCCGCTGTCGGTGTAGTGCAGCGCGTTGCGCAGCAGGTTGCCCATGACCGAGCGCAGGAAGGCGGCGTTGTAGCGCACCTCGCTGGCCGCCTCGCCGGGCAGGTAGGTGAAGGCCAGGCCCTTGTCCTCGATGGCGGGTCGCCACAGGGCATCCAGCTCATCGGCCAC
>Ga0247725_1000900_pt1 | contig 17588 bp, 16 predicted proteins | sample OKSTACKMCFT3sol_FD_183021 | JGI IMG/M metagenome (GOLD analysis project Ga0247725, IMG submission 183021) | Subsurface sediment microbial communities from gas well in Oklahoma, United States - OK STACK MC-FT3-sol | ecosystem: Environmental > Terrestrial > Deep subsurface > Rock core/Sediment... | reverse complement strand
AGACGATGAGCTCGCCGGGATGCAGTGTAGATAAGGACGATTCTGGGCGATTCAAGGTGCCCGGCCTTGATGCAGGTCAGCGGCTCAATCGGCCAGCCAGACGAGGCTCGCGAAGCGCCCGGTGCGGCAGGCACGGCGGTAGGAGTAGAAGCGCGGGTCGCTGACGGTGCAGAAACCGCCGCCATGGACCGCAGTGATGCCACGGGCGGCGAGGCGGATGCGGGCGAGGGCATAGATGTCCGCCAGGTAGCGGCCGGCGTTTGCGCTGGGGCGGAAGGCGGCGTCTGCTTCGGCGTGCTGGGCGATGAAGGCGTCGCGGACCTCCGGGCCGACTTCGAAGGCGTCCGGGCCGATGGCCGGTCCGAGCCAGACCAGGATCTGGTCCGTCGGTGTGGCCAGGGCATCCAGCGTGGCTTCCAGTACACCGTTTGCCAGGCCGCGCCAGCCTGCATGAGCGGCTGCGACACGGGTGCCGTCGCGGTTGCAGAAGAGCGCGGGCAGGCAGTCGGCGGTCATCACCAGGCTGGCGATGCCGGGGGTCTGGCTCCAGCTGGCGTCTGCCGTCTCTACGCGGGTGGGATCGGCTTCGACCACGCGGATGCCGTGTACCTGGCTGAGCCAGGCGGGCTGGCAGCCGAGGGTGGTCGTGAGCTTGAGGCGGTTACTGGCGACGGCGGCGGGGTCGTCGTCGACGTGGTCACCGAGGTTGAAGCTGTCGTAGGGCGGAAGGCTGACGCCGTCGGCGCGGGTGGTCACGCAGGCCCTGACCCGCGCGGGGGCGGGCCAGTCGGGCGTGAGCCAGCCCGTCATCAGACGAAGGACTCGTTGTCCTGCCGCAGCAGGGTCAGCAGCCAGACGAAGTCATCGGGCAGCGGGGATTCCCACTTCATGCGATCACCGGTTTCCGGGTGGTCGAGCTCCAGGAAGCGGGCGTGCAGCGCCTGGCGGGGAAATTCTTTCAGCGTCTGTACCAGGGTCGGGCTCGCTGCCGGCGGAATGCGGAAGCGGCCGCCGTACACCGGGTCACCCACCAGTGGGTGGTTGATGTAGGCCATGTGCACGCGGATCTGGTGGGTGCGGCCGGTCTCCAGCTTGACCCGGGTGTGGGTGTGGGAACGGAACCGTTCCAGCACGCGGTAGTGGCTGACGGCCTGCTTGCCACCGGCCACCACGCCCATGCGCTGGCGTTGCTGGGAGCTGCGGCCGATGGGCGCGTCGACCTTGCCACCTGCGGTGATCACGCCGACGACGATGGCTTCGTAGATGCGGCTGACGGTCCGGGCCTGCAACTGGGCGACCAGCTTGGTGTGGGCTTCGAGGGTCTTGGCCACCACCATCAGGCCGGTGGTGTCCTTGTCGAGGCGATGCACGATGCCGGCCCGGGGCACGTTGGCCAGGTCGGGGGCATGGTGCAGCAGGGCGTTGAGCAGGGTGCCGTCCATGTGGCCTGCCGCCGGGTGCACCACCAGGCCGGCGGGCTTGTCCAGCACCAGCAGGTGGTCGTCCTCGTAGACGATATTCAGCTCGATGTCCTGCGCCACCCACTCGCCCTGGGACTCCAGCTCGGCATCGAGCGCCAGCACGGAACCGCCATAGACGGTGTCGCGAGGGCGGAGCACCTGGCCGTCCACAGTGAGTCGCCCTTCCTTGATCCAGGCGGACAGGCGGGAGCGGGAGTGTTCGTCGAAGAGTTGTGCGGCAACCTGGTCCAGGCGTTGCCCGCCCAAATCGGACGGCACCTCGGCACTCAGTTGGATGGCCTGTTTGTTGGTCGGGGACATGCTCGAAAACGGCGGGGCGCAGCCTTTGGTTTCGGCCACGCGCTTGTGGTTAAATACGGCGTCTTTGTCCTGGGAAAGCCCAGGGCGCCCATCATAACAGGACGGCTCCGCCCAAGACAGCGGACCGTCACAGGGACGCAAGCCACCATGCAAGTGAAACACCTGCTGCTGATCGCCATTCTCGCCCTCACCGCCGCGTGTTCCTCCAAAGAAGTGGTCGACGAGAACCTGAGCGAGTCCGAGCTGTACCAGCAGGCTCAGTCCGACCTGGACAACAAGAGCTATTCCAGCGCCGTCGCCAAGCTCAAGGCCCTCGAGTCCCGCTACCCCTTCGGGCGCTACGCCGAGCAGGCCCAGCTCGAGCTGATCTACGCCTACTACAAGAACGTCGAGCCGGAGGCCGCCAAGTCGGCCGCCGAGCGTTTCATCCGTCTGCACCCGCAGCACGCCAACGTCGATTACGCCTACTACCTGAAGGGCCTGGCCTCCTTCGAACAGGATCGTGGCCTGCTGGCGCGCTTCCTGCCGCTGGACATGACCAAGCGTGACCCGGGTGCCGCCCGCGACTCCTACAACGAGTTCGCCCAGCTCACCAGCCGCTACCCCCACAGCCGCTACGCGCCGGACGCCAAGCAGCGCATGGTCTACCTGCGTAACCTGCTGGCCGCCTACGAAATCCACGTCGCCCACTACTACCTGACCCGCCAGGCCTATGTCGCCGCCGGCAACCGCGGTCGCTACGTGGTGGAGAACTTCCAGGGCACCCCCGCCGTGGGCGATGGCCTGGCCGTGATGGTGGAGTCCTACCAGCGCCTGGGTCTGGATGACCTGGCTGCGACCAGCCTGGAAACCCTGAAGCTGAACTACCCCGAGCACCCGAGCCTGGTCGATGGCCAGTTCGTGCCCCGCGAGGACGAAGCCGACAACCGCAGCTGGCTGGCCAAGGCCACCCTCGGCCTGATCGAGAGCGAAGCGCCGCTGCCCCCGGGCCAGACCCGCGCCAACCAGGACGTGATCAAGCAGTACGAAGATGCCAGGGAAGAAATCCCGGACGAGCTCCAGCCCGAGAACGCCTCGGCTGGTGGCGATACCGGCGGCAAGAAGCGCTCCTGGTTCAGCTACATGACCTTCGGCCTCTTCGACTGAGGCGGATGGACAGTAAAAAGAGGCCTGCGGGCCTCTTTTTTCATGCCTGCGAGGACACAGTGCACAGCACTGCCTTTAGCTGCTGGGCGTGGGGAAACGCCTTGGCTTAAACTGCTGGCCTTTCCCCGGACACTCGAGTTCGACGCATGTTGCGCCTGATCTTCTGGATTGCCGTCATTTTTGCTGCCGTATGGGTATGGCGCCGCATGAAGGCCCGCCCGCCCCGCCAGGAGGCTCCGCCCTCCGAGCCGGCCGCCAGCCCCATGGTTCGCTGCGCCCAGTGTGGCGTCCACGTTCCCCAGGCCGAAGCCCTGCCCAGTGCCCAGCGCTGGTACTGCAGCCAGGCCCACCTCGAACAAGGCAAGGCCAGTGGCGAGCACTGAGTCGCCCTCCCTGGCGAGCAATCAGATCCGACGGATCTTCCGCCTTTACAACCTGTACCGCCTGCTCATCGGCCTGGCGCTGGTCGGGCTGATTTCCAGTGAGCTGGACAGCGAGTTGCTGAACCTGGCCCGTGTCCAGCTGTTCCGCAATGCCAGCTGGTTCTACCTGCTGTTGAACATCCTCATTGCGCTGATGGTGCGCCGCCCCCAGCACATGCTGCAGGTGTTCAGCCTGGCGCTGGTGGACGTCATCCTGCTGTCCTGCATCTTCTATGCAGCAGGCGGTTCGCCCAGCGGCATCGGCAACCTGATCATCGTTGCGGTGGCCATTGCCAACATCCTGCTGCGCGGGCGTATCGGGCTGCTGATCGCCGCCGTCGCCGCCATCGGGATGATCTACCTGACCTTCTACCTGAGCTTGTCCCGCCCGGAAGCGGCCAACCAGTACGTACAGGCCGGTGCGCTCGGTGCCCTGTGCTTTGCAGGCGCCCTGTTCGTGCAGGGCATCAGCCGGCGCCTGCAGTTGAGCGAGACCCTGGCCGAGCAGCGTGCTGCCGACGTGGCCAATCTGGAAGCGCTCAACGCGCTCATCCTGCAGCGCATGCGCACGGGCATCCTGGTGCTGGACAGCCGCCACCGGGTGTTGCTGGCCAACCAGGCTGCCCAGGCGATGCTGGGGCACGACGGGCTGGCGGGGCGCCTCCTCGGGCCGCACTGCCCGGAGCTGCTCAAGCGACTGGAGCAGTGGTGGGACAACCCGACCCTCCGCCCCCAGAGCCTGCAGCCGGTACCCGACGGCGCAGTGCTGCAGCCCAGCTTCGTCCAGCTGCAGCGTGGCGAGCAGCTGGATACGCTGGTCTTCCTCGAAGACATCTCGCAGATCGCCCAGCAGGCGCAGCAGCTGAAGCTGGCTTCCCTGGGGCGGCTGACCGCCGGTATCGCCCATGAGATCCGCAATCCCCTGGGCGCCATCAGTCATGCCGCCCAGCTGTTGCAGGAGTCCGAAGAGCTGGAGGGGCCCGACCGCCGCCTGGCGCAGATCATCCAGGACCATTCCAGGCGGATGAACCTCGTCATCGAGAACGTCCTGCAACTGTCGCGGCGCCGCCAGTCGGAACCGCAGTTGCTGGATCTCAAGTACTGGCTGCACCGATTCGCCAGCGAGTTCCGCAGCGCTTCACCGGTGGGGCAGACCCTTCACCTGGAGACGAACCCGGGCAGTATCCAGACCCGCATGGACCCCCACCAGCTCACACAGGTGCTGACCAACCTGGTGCAGAACGGCCTGCGCTACAGCGCGCAGAAAAATCGCCAGGGGCAGGTCTGGCTGAAGCTCTTCCGTGACGCCGAGAGCGACCTGCCCATACTGGAAGTGATGGACGATGGCCCCGGCGTCGCCGAGGAGCAGCTCCATCACCTGTTCGAGCCCTTCCACACCACGGAGAACAAGGGCACCGGACTCGGCCTGTACATCTCCCGCGAGCTGTGCGAGAGCAACCAGGCCCGCCTTGACTATCGACCCCGCGAAGGCGGCGGCAGCTGTTTCCGCATCACCTTCGCCCATCCGCGAAAACTGAGTTGACCATGACCCGACAGAGAGCCCTGATCGTCGACGACGAGCCCGATATCCGCGAACTGCTGGAGATCACCCTCGGCCGGATGAAGCTGGACACCCGCAGCGCCCGCAACGTCAAGGAGGCCCGCGAGTGGCTGGCCCGCGAACCGTTCGACCTCTGCCTGACGGACATGCGCCTGCCCGATGGCACCGGGCAGGAGCTGGTGCAGTACATCCAGCAGCGCCATCCCCAGGTGCCGGTGGCCATGATCACGGCCTACGGCAGCCTGGATACCGCCATCAATGCCCTCAAGGCCGGTGCCTTCGACTTCCTGACCAAGCCAGTGGACCTTGGCCGTCTGCGCGAGCTGGTGGCGACTGCCCTGCGGCTGCGCAGCGGCGAGTCGGATGAAGAAGCCAGCGTCGACAGCCGCCTGCTGGGCGAATCGCCCCCCATGCGGGCGTTGCGCAACCAGATCCAGAAGCTCGCCCGCAGCCAGGCGCCCGTCTACATCAGCGGCGAGTCGGGCAGCGGCAAGGAGCTGGTCGCACGACTCATCCATGAGCAGGGCCCGCGCGCCAGTCACCCCTTCGTGCCGGTGAACTGCGGTGCCATTCCGTCGGAGCTGATGGAGAGCGAGTTCTTCGGCCACAAGAAGGGCAGCTTCACCGGCGCCATCGAGGACAAGCAGGGCCTGTTCCAGGCTGCCCACGGCGGCACCCTGTTCCTCGACGAAGTGGCGGACCTGCCGCTGCCCATGCAGGTCAAGCTGCTGCGGGCCATCCAGGAAAAGGCGGTACGTGCCGTCGGCGGCCAGCAGGAGGTGGTTGTGGATGTGCGCATCCTCAGTGCCACTCACAAGGACCTGGCTGCCGAGGTGGCTGCCGGGCGATTCCGCCAGGACCTGTTCTACCGGCTCAACGTGATCGAACTGGGGGTGCCACCGTTGCGTGAGCGCCGCGAAGACATTCCCCGCCTGGCGGACGTGATGCTCAAGCGCCTGGCCGAAGCCTGCTCGCTGCCGGCCGCGACCCTTACCCGTGATGCGCTGGAGAAGCTCAAGACCTACCGCTTCCCCGGCAATGTGCGCGAGCTGGAGAACATGCTCGAGCGGGCCTACACCCTGTGCGAGAACGACCAGATCCAGCCCCATGACCTGCGCTTCACCGAGGCTGCTGGCGCGGCAGAAGGCGGCGAGGCAGACCTCGCCAAGATCGACAACCTCGAGGACTACCTCGAGGAGATCGAGCGCAAGCTGATCATGCAGGCCCTGGAAGAGACCCGCTGGAACCGCACGGCAGCAGCCCAGCGCCTTGGGCTGACCTTCCGTTCCATGCGTTACAGGCTGAAGAAGCTGGGGATCGACTGATCCCCAGGCAGGTCAAAGACGAGCGCTGGGCGCGTAGGGGGTGGGGTCGACAATCGGCTCGCGCCCCAGCATGAGGTCCGCCAACAGCCGGCAGGAAGCCGGCGCAAGAACCAGCCCGTTGCGGTAGTGGCCGCAGTTGAGCCAGAGCCCCTCGAACCCCGGTACCGGCCCGATGAACGGGATGCCATCGGGCGAGCCCGGCCGCAACCCCGCCCAGTGCCCGACGATGGGCTGTTTCGCCAGCGCAGGAATCAGCTCCTCCGCAGAAGCCTGGAGACTCTCCCGCGCCACGTCGGTAGGCGTCTTGTCGAAACCCTCATGCTCCAGGGTGCTGCCCACGAGGATGTGGCCATCCCGGCGCGGAATGGCATAGCGCCCCTTGGCCAGCACCATGCTGGGCAGGAAGCCCGGCTCGCACTTGTAGAGGATCATCTGCCCCTTCACCGGCTCGACCGGCAGCGAGAGGCCGAGCGTTGCAAGCAGCTTGCCGCTCCAGGCGCCAGTTGCAACTACAATCTTGTCGAGATTTATATCGCCCAACTCGGTTTTTACTTTCCATCGTTTTTTTTCTGAAAATATACCCCGTACTGTGCAGTTTTCATGTAGTTGCGCACCCTGTTTCAGTAGATATTTTTTAAGTGATTGGGCTAGTCTCGGATTTCTGATATTCGATATTTGAGGGGAGTGAAGTGCGCTTGCATAATTTGGAGCTATAAAGGGTAGTGAATTTATTAGTTTTTTGTTGCTGATTATTGTTGTTTTGAAGTTATTCAAATTCGCCCAAGAAAGAGCTGCTTGAATATCTTCAATATCTAGCCAGTAAATTCCGCACTGGTAAAGTTCAGGGTCGATATTGGTTGCATTGTAAATTCTTTTAGTGAGAGGTTTGTATAGTTCTTCTGAGTGATTCGCCAGTGTGGTGATTGGATGGCTGTATCTCCAAGGGTATAGGGGAGAAATAATACCGCCACCTGCCCAAGAGGACTCTTTCCCCGTATTGCCTTGTTCGAAAATACTTATTTTTATGCCGCTCTCGATCAGCTCGTAGGCAGATAGCAGCCCGATGATCCCACCACCAATGATGCCTATATGCATGATTTCTCCTTGATTTTGAGAGTTTACGTCAGGCGCTAACGGGATTTTCTCATAGAGCACTCGCGCTGTCCCCGCTACCGTTAAATATTTTGACGGGGAATGACCATGCGAGGATTCACATTAACTGAGCTTTTGGCTGTTACGGTACTTGTTTTTTTGTTAGGTGCGGGTTGTGTGGTGGTCTTTCATTGGTTTGCTGGCGTTCGTATGAGCATAGCTGCCGATGATTATGTCGCGGGGATTCGGCTTGCAAGGGAGCTGGCAGTAGTGCGGGGTAATAGATATTGCTGGACTCAAGTTGAAGACAAGAGTTCGCAGGGGTGGATGGTGGCTGAGGGTGGTGAAAAGGTAATTATGGAAAGTAAAAGTAATTTTAATAAAAAAATGCAGGTGCGTAATACGCGTACTTTAGTGGCTGGGGTATGTTTCGATTCGACTGGTGTTGCGCTTATGCCAAACGGGGCCTTTCAAGCTGGGTCTATTTATCTTTGTGATCACATGGGTAAAGGAGTCAGAATCACAGTAAATCGAGGTGGAAGAGTGAGGCGATCTTTCGGTCTTACAGAACTGGAAGGTTGCAATAGCTTATAGAGGTTTTGGGGTTAGAAATTAAGATTGATCACTATGCGAATTTTATGGCGGCTGATAGTGTAATAGCTTGCTGCCTAGGGGGGTTAGGCATATACCCGGCTTTCCTGAAGAAACTTGGAACAAGACAATGACAGGTGTGACCGAATTCCTTTTTAGCTCGTTTCGGCGACAGGCTTCACCAGGAACTTGGTTTTTGACCGGGTTTCTGCGTCTCACAGGCACAGTTTACCTGTATTCGTCAGCAAGCGCCGGCGCGCCATCCACAGCCAATAGTGTGACCAATTGAGCAGTTTTTTGTAACCCCCAGGAAGCGCACTCTGAGGTAGTCGAACTGCCGTTTGTTTGTCCGGATATATGGTCAAGCTTGGTCCGTACCTGGGCTTTTGCCTTCTCGACTTTGCGCTGTGTCTTGTATAAAGCAAGGCGTCTGCTCAGCTGTTTAGGTGCTGCGCCGGGCGGCGATTTTTCAGATGACGTCATGCCTTGCGTGCTCGGAACGCTTCTCCACCCCGGTGTAGCCAGCACCGGTACATATCATGTTCTTCTCGCCCTTAGCAATTTGTCGATATGGGTAACTTTGGCCGCATTGGCCACCGTGCCCACGGCGCTGCACCAGGCCAACCCTAGCATCGGCGCCTATATATAGGCCTATATGCCGAAGCAGTATTGGCCGCTCTTCTGCAATCTAATGTATCTCGGATCACGCTTTAGCGATGGTGTCGAACAGTATTCCCTCCGTAGCCGGATTGCGGAGGGCAAACCAGTTTTGCAGTGGGTGAATACGCAACATAGGTTCAGCAGATACGGTGGAGGGCCACTTGCCCGCCTTGGGGGCGCGCAATCAGCGACAACAGCACTGTCCAAGGCTGATCCTTCCCTGCCAGAAATTGTTCGCGTCGGGATGTTTGATTTTGCTAGCGTAAGCCAGAAAAGCTCATTTGGGTCATGCGGCACGAACCAGGGGCTGTGGGGGCATTGCAGCTGATCAGGCGGGACCTTTCTGTAGTGGTCTACTGATCCCGGACACCCATTTAGGGCGAGAATGCTCGCCATAGAGAGGTGTCTGATGACCAAGCAACGTCGTTCCTTTACGCCCGAATTCAAACGAGAGGCCGCTGGTCTGGTGCTCGATCAGGGCTACAGCCATATCGAAGCAGCTCGCTCGCTGGGGCTGGTTGAATCGGCGCTTCGTCGCTGGGTAAAACAGCTCCAAGAGGAGCGCCAGGGCGTTACCCCGAAGAGTAAGGCATTGACTCCCGAACAGCAGAAAATCCAGGAGCTGGAAGCCAGGATCGACCGACTGGCACGGGAGAAAGCGATCCTAAAAAAGGCTACCGCTCTCTTGATGTCGGACGAGTTCAATCGTACGCGCTGATAGACCAGTTGAGTGAGCGGGAGTCGGTGGAAGTGGTCTGTTCAGCCTTCGACGTGGTGCGGTCTTGCTACTACGCCCATCGTCTACGCCGCTGCCGTGTTGATGCACGCTGGGCTGCCCTGCGCAGTCAGGTCAATCAGCTGTTCAACCAGAGTCGAGGCTCGGCTGGCAGCCGCAGTATTCTGGGCATGCTGCGTGAGGATGGCGTAAGCATTGGCCGCTTTAGCGTGCGTCGGTTAATGCGCGAGTTGGGCTTGGTCAGCATACAACCAGGCTCGCACGCGTACAAGCAGGCTACGGTTGAACGGTCAGATATCCCGAACCGGCTGAACCGTGCGTTCGCCACCGAACGACCTAACCAGGTGTGGTGCGGCGACATCACCTACATCTGGGCGCAAGGCCGCTGGAATTACTTAGCTGTGGTGCTGGATCTGCATGCACGACGAGTAATTGGCTGGGCATTCTCCGCCAAGCCGGATGCGGAGTTGGTCATCAAGGCGTTGGATATGGCCTACGGGCAACGAGGCAAGCCGCAGCAGGTGCTGTTTCACTCCGATCAGGGTAGTCAGTACGCCAGCCGCCTGTTTCGGCAGCGGCTGTGGCGATATCGAATGGAGCAGAGTATGAGCCGTCGAGGTAACTGCTGGGACAACTCACCGATGGAGCGGTTGTTCCGCAGTTTGAAGTCGGAGTGGGTTCCGCCGACCGGTTACCTAACGGCCCAAGAGGCACAACGGGACGTCAGATCACTATCTGATGCATCGCTACAACTGGGTCAGGCCGCATCAATTCAGCGACGGGCTGCCGCCCGCCGTTGCCGAAGAAAAACTTAACCCACTGTCCGAGATGGGTTGACCACAACATTCGGAGCTTCTCTTGGTTACTCGGACCAACTTGCGCTTGGGGGCAGACCCTTGTCTCGCGCCCAGCTTGTGAGCCGGTTCGGGGTCGCATCAGGCTCGTGGCCACAGTACGATAGCTCGTTTCTTAACGTCGATTAAGTTCAAGACGGTATTCTTGCGCTCATGAACGTTCCTTCAGTACGGTTTGAGCCTGCTCGAAAGCGGCCTTATTTAAGGGATAGAGCCCAACACTAAGGTTAAATAGTGAGCCGACCGTCGCCTCGAAAGATCCGCATGTCGGCAATCCGTAGAGGCTAAAGAGGTATGATGGGAGTATTGCGATGGGAAAAATACTAGAGAGCTTTCCATGCTGCGTCTAAAGGTAAATGGATTTACTCTGATTGAAATGATCATTGTGGTTGCACTTCTGGCAATATTTCTCGCTCTAGCTGTTCCGAATTTTAGTAGCTTTGTGAGAGATAATCGTCTACAGGCTGCCGCCGGTAATGTCAGATCTTTGGCAGAGTTCGCCCGAATGGAGGCGGCAACGAGGGGAGGGCAAACTAATTTTGCAATCTCGGGCTCTCTGATTACGGTCTCTTATAATGTAGATCTAGTCAAGAAGTTTGATCTTCCCTCGGGAGTTTCAATTTCAAAATCTGCTGACTCTACTAGTTTCTCTCTTAATGGCGGTGCTTCTAAGGCTTTGGCTTTGATTTTGTGCGAGCGCGATGATGCCTCAAGCGCTTACAAAGTAGTGATTGAGAGAAGTGGAAGAGTGCGTGTGAGCTCTAGGGGTAGAGATGAAAGTGGTAAAGCCTTAGTCTCGTGCACATTGTGAGGAAAGTATGAAGCAAGAGTTTGGATTTAGCCTGGTTGAAGTGCTTGTTGCGCTTATCGTAATTAGCGTAGGCGTGCTAGGGTTAGTGGCTCTTCAGGGTAGAACTTTGCAGTATACTAACGAATCTTCGCAGCGTACAAATGCTGTAATGCTTGCCAATGATTTGGTTGAGCTAATGAGGAGCAATAGGGCTGCTCTTGTTGGTGCTAATGGTTTGATTCGGCCGGATTCTCCATATTTTAAATTGTCTGGGTCCGGTTTTCCTAATAGTGTTGTCGCATCGTGCGCAACCTCAGCGGGTTGTAGCTCGGCAGAAATGGCTCAAACGCATTTAGCAAATTGGGCCACGCAGGTTAGGAATACCTTGCCGCTAGGGAATGATGCGGCAGGTTTTTTCTCTGGGCAGTATGTGATTTGCAGGACGCAGTCTCCCACAGTCGCTAGCCCTTGTTCTGATACCGGATCTAATATAATGATTCAGATAGCATGGCAGGGAAAAGAGGCATGCCCGGCGGGAGCGACGTGCACTTCCATTGATCAAGGTAGACGTGAGTTCTACAGGGTGACTTTTCAGCCATGAGACATAAAATTGATTTTCAGGCGGGTTTGTCATTGGTTGAGTTGTTGATAGCTCTGGTTGTAAGTGCATTTCTTATTTTGGGAGTGACACAGATTTATATTGATAACAAGTCTAGCTATCTCGCTCAGCAGGCTGTAGGGGAATTACAAGGTAATAGCCGTTTTGCCTTGCGTTTTCTGGAGCAACTGATAATGAAGGCAGGCTATAAATCTTTGCCACAGGATAGTCGAGAAATGGCTTTCCCCGCTCTTGTAGCTCAAGGTGGATGTCCGTCTTTTGCTGCTGGCCAAGTTGTAGGAGTGACCTCTTCTGGGAAAGGTGTTTGCTTGCGTTATCAGCGGCGTAGTGTCGGAGAGTTGGACTGCCTAGGAGCACCTATAAGCGTTAGTGCTGCAATAACGACTAAAATTGAATTGAGCAGTAATGGCGAGCTCCTTTGCTCGGCGCAGGGCAGTGCTTCCCAAGCGATGTTTTCGGGTGTATCTGATCTTCAAATTGTTTTAGGTGTTGACTTGAATTCGGATAGAATAGTCGATGCCTACATCGCGAATCCAACAGTTGGGTCTGTTGTTTCCGTCCGGATGGCTTTTCTCCAGAGAAGTGACAACACAAACGTAGCTTTAGGTAAACAGGATTATAATTTTCCGCTCTCGTCAGCTGCATCTACTACCGCAGTGGATAAACGCGTATATAGGTCAACTCAAAGTACATTTACTGTGCGGAATTATGCTCAATGAGTAATCAACTTAAAGATGTTGGGTTGCAGCGAGGTGCCGCGCTGTTTATAAGCTTGATACTCTTGCTTGTGGTAACTTTGCTTGCTGTGGCAAGTATTAAGGGAGTGGCTCTTGATGAGCGTTTAGTCGGTAATCTGAGAGAGCTTCAGATTGTCAGTCAGGCTGCTGAATCTGCGTTGCGGGAGGGAGAGTATCGATTGACCGTGACTCCGTCGCCTCCTTCCACGGCGACCGTGTGCGATGCTTCAGTAAGCTTGTGTGTTCTTAAAAAACCAATACTAAGTCTTCATGCTCAGGATTGGAGTTGGTGGGATAACGACGCTAACTCGAAGAGCTATAAAGGTTCTGCAGGAGTTAAAAATTTGATTTTTGGCTTGCAGACGCAGCCGAGGTGGTTTGCGGTCTTTATCGGTTTCGATCCTCAAAATTCACAGGGCACAGTTGAGGTGACGGATATCGACGAGCGCCGCCGTGGTGTGGGACCATATTATTATGAAGTCAACGCGGCCTCAAGAGGTTCATCTCAACGAGTAATGACAGTTATTCAAAGTAAGTTAGTTCAGCGTTTCTAGGGTGTGTTTATGACCATTGAATTTAATGTTAAGAGTATTTTGTCGGCCGGTTTTTCTGTGGTGATTTTGCTTTCGGCTGAACAATTGCAGGCAGCTGCACTAACTATCAGTCAGCAACCGCTTTTTTTGAATGAATCAGTCGATCCTAATATATTGGTTACAATTGATGACTCGGGTAGTATGGCATTTGCTTATGCGCCGGACGCAATATCGGCTAATAAGGCTCGAGTGTATTTTAAGTCTAGTGCATATAATCCTATGTACTACAATCCGTCTGTTGTGTACAAGCTTCCAAAAAAAGTAACAGTGGTGAATGGTAACTTACAGGTTTCCGATTATCCTGCGCCCTCTTTTACCGCAGCATGGCGTAATGGCTTTACTCAAGCCGGAAGTGTAAATTTATCTAATGCTTACCGAGCGACTGTCGAATACGGGCGAGGTTACGATGAGGAGACCGGAAATTTCTCTTCTGCTTACTACTATAACTATGTGCCTTCAGGCTGTGCAAATCCTTCTCTGACTAACGAGGCGTGTTATAAATTAGTCACTGTAGGGGCTGCCGAGCAAAGCAATTTCGCAATTTGGTATTCTTTTTACAGGACTCGCTCGCTCTCAACGCAGTCAGCAGCTAGCCTAGCCTTCTACAGCCTTCCTGAGAATGTGCGTGTTACTTGGCAGGTTCTAAACAACGGTAGTTGCAATAATATCGGATCAGGTTCAGCTGCTGGGAACTGCTTTACTAACTATCTTCGTCCATTTTCCGGTAGTCATCGCGCAAATTTTTACAGCTTCCTTGAGCGTTTGACCGTTACAGGTGGAACGCCCTTACGCTCAGCTCTACAACGAGCTGGTAGTTTTTTGTCTAAAACAGGGGTTAATGGCCCCTATGCCGCAGTGCCTGGCACTAGCTCTAGCCCGGAATATGCATGCCGTCCAACTTACAATATTATGATGACCGATGGCCTCTGGAACGGAGATACCATTAATATTGGCAACTACGATAATGTTGCAAGGACGCTTCCTGATGGTACTAGCTATACTGCTAAAGCGCCTTACAAGGATGAGGCTAGCAATACGTTGGCTGACCTTGCGTTCCAATACTGGGCTACCGATGCGAGGCCTGATCTCGCTAATCGTTTGGCGCCCTATGCCCCTTATAAGAATACCGATGCTATAGCTCAGTATTTTGATCCAAGAAATAATCCAGCCACTTGGCAGCATATGGTTACTTACACTTTGGGGCTCGGATTGACCACTAGCCTTACTAACCCACGGTGGGGGGGGAGTACGTTCAGTGGTGATTATTCGCAGTTGTCGTCGGGAGGTAAAGTATGGCCCAATGCCGCTGATAATAGCGCTAATAACGTGTATGATTTGTGGCACGCAGCGATAAACGGTCGTGGAGAATTTTTTAGTGTTGACAGCCCCGATGCAATGGCAGAAGCATTTTCAACTATTCTCAGTCGAATTGCTGATAGAGACACCTCTGCTGCCGCCGTGTCTTTGGAGTCAGCAGTAACAACAGCGGGTAATGAAGCTTACTATGCTCGCTTTTCAAGTCAAAACTGGAGTGGGCAACTTATTAAGTATGATGTTGTTAGTGACTCGCTTACTGGTGGCGTGACTTTGTCACCCTCTTGGGATGCGCGTGATACATTGAATGCGCAATCTCCTGCGTCGCGTAATATTAAGTTCGCCTCCGGCGGCCAACTCAGAGATTTTCTTTGGAGTAACCTTAGCACTGTTCAGCGAGCTTTATTGCAAAAAGATGAAGATGGAAACGCCGAGGCGAATAGTGCAAATGCCCAACTTCGCGTCAGCTATATCCGAGGCGATAGGTCTAATGAGGGCACGGTAGCCGGGCGTTTTCGTGAGCGCACTGCAGTGCTGGGGGACATCATTTATTCAAGCCCCGTGATCGTTGCCAAGCCAGATAGTCTCCCCGCTCTCATGGATCGCGCGCGAGGTGTTGTCAGTACGGCAAGCGAAGTGCAGTCATATGCCGATTTTTTATCGGCGCAATCGCAACGATCAAAGCGGATCTACGTAGGAGCTAACGATGGAATGCTCCACGGCTTTGACGAGAATGGCATTGAGCGCTTCGCTTTTATACCTACAGCGGTGCTAGACAAGCTTTATCTTCTTTCAGGGCAAAGCTATAAGGGTACTAAACATCGCTTCTTCGTTGATGGAACACCGGTTGTTTCGGATGTCCTGATTAACAATCAATGGCGCACTATACTGATTGGTACTTTGCGCGCAGGCGGCCGTTCGGTTTTTGCTCTTGATGTTACCGAGCCTGGCGATGAAAAATTGCTTTGGGAGTTTAGTGATTCAACCGATGGAGATCTGGGGTATACCTTTACTCGGCCAGTAGTAACTAAGCTCCATGATGGTAACTGGGGAGTTGTGCTTTCTAATGGCTATAACAGTACTAATGATAAGGCAGTATTATTTGTTCTAAATGCCAGTACAGGAGCAGTGATTAAGAAGTTTGTTCTCCCCACAGGCAATGCTGTTAATGGACTTTCTTCGCCGAGAGTTGCGGATATTAATGGTGATTTGATTGCCGACTACGTCTATGCTGGCGACCTACAAGGGAATGTCTGGCGGTTTGATCTTTTTGCAAGTAATTTAACGAATTTTGATGTCATCTCTGCTGATGGCAGCATGACGAATGGCTCTTCGAGCGACTGGCGTATAGCGTTCAACTCCAGTCCCCTATTTGTCGCTACGGTTATAAATACCTCTAATCAAAACGTTAGGCAGCCAATTACTGCGGCGCCTACTCTCATTCGCCATCCGAGTGGGAAGGGCTTCATCGTCACGTTTGGTACTGGTAAATATGTAGAAAGTAGTGATGCGCAAGCTGATACCAGTAAGAACATGACACTTTATGGAGTTTGGGATACTCAAACGGCGCCAACGGGCACAGCGGTTAGCAGCACGCCAACACTTACACGCACGAATCTAGTAGAGCAAACAGTATCAACTCGGAGTTCTGCAACGTTCACAGATCTCGATGCGAGCACTAGTCGTAGCCTGGAGTATCGAATTTTTAGCAGAAATCCCGTGCAGTGGTTTGTTAACGGGGATCCATCCCAAGGCGTGAATCGGTATGGGTGGTATATCGACCTTAAAGAAGGTGGCTCTCGTAAGGGGGAGATGTTAACCACAGATCTCACGGCTCGTGCAAATGTTTTAATTGCGACGACTACCATTCCCAATACTGACCCCTGTGAGGCGGGTATTGATCGCTGGGTCAATGCTATTGATGGTGTCACCGGAGGGGCGACATCTTTTAATGTTTTTGATCTTACAGGTAACAACTACGTTACTGCCGAAGATAGTTATAGTGGGCAAGTTGTTTCAAGTATTCGTACGCCGGGTTATGGTTCGCCAAGTGTTGTTGGTCAAGATGCCTTTATCAATGAGCCAGATGGAATTAGGCGTGAGAGACTGTCTTTTGGTGAGCTAAGCAAGGGGCGTCAGTCATGGCGTGTTGTGGAGGAATAGCTTATGAAATCTACTTTATCTTACTTGAGCTATAGCTTGTTGGCTTATTCAATTGGCTGCTTTGCGAGTGACTTTGAGGATGGTGGCGTGGTTCAGGAAGTAGATGTTCCTCGAAATATGGTTTTGGTCGACGGTGCTTCGTACCACTTGCCTAATTCTGTGAAAGAAAGCTCTGCGCCAACTGGCTTGCCTGCAATTATGCAGTTAGAGAAAGGTATGTATGTTTTTTTCTACTGCAAAGATTCTTCCAAAAAAGAAATAGACTCCATATCAATTCACTCCAGAAGGGCGGCAGCCACCACCGATGGCAAGTGGAGTACTGATGAACAGTAAAGGTTTTACACTTATAGAGTTAATGATTGCGGTAGTAGTGCTTTCTGTATTGCTGGCTATAGCAATACCAAGCTACTCACAGTATGTACTCAGGAGTAATCGTACTGAAGCTCAAGCCTACCTAAGTGATGCGGCGGCTAGGCAGGAGCGTTACTTTACGCAAAATAACTCTTATGTAACTAATACATCTGATATATCTAAATTGGGTATTTCTACCCTGTCGAGAACAGGGCTCTACCAGCTTACCGTTTCAGCCGGAAACAGCTCAGACGGTGGTTTTGTTCTTACTGCTACCGCTACCGGTACGCAGTCCCGCGACAAAGACTGTAAGGCTTTAACACTTAATGCAATTGGTTCGCGAGGTTTTACAGGTAGTGGAGCGCTGAATGATTGTTGGAGATAAGCTCTGCTCTGCCTGAACTCTTCCTACACGTATATGTTGTGACGCTCAGATCAGCCCCAACACCACCTCCAACGCCCTGGCCTGATCCTCCGCCAGGTCGATGATGTGGAACCCCGCCCAGGCGTGCTGGCCGTCGGCGCCGGGGCGGCTCCAGAGGCAGTCGGCGCCGAGGCGGACCTCGGTGATGCCGTCCACGGGGTCGGCGGGGACCAGGCGGCACTCCCAGACGGAGTCGGTGGCCAGCGGCGCTTCGCTGAACAGCATGAAGCCATCCAGGGAGAGGTCCACCACGCGGCCCAGGCGGTTGCCGGAATGCAGGTCGTAGACCTCCACCTGGATGTCCGCGTTGTGGCGACTGTGATGACGGCGGTCTTCCATGGTGGCTCCTCAGTTGGCTCGCGGGCTGCGGCCGGTGAAGCGCTGCAGGACCCGGTAGATGGCGCCCAGCGCCCGGTCCATCAGCGGTAC
>Ga0247725_1000899_pt1 | contig 17597 bp, 17 predicted proteins | sample OKSTACKMCFT3sol_FD_183021 | JGI IMG/M metagenome (GOLD analysis project Ga0247725, IMG submission 183021) | Subsurface sediment microbial communities from gas well in Oklahoma, United States - OK STACK MC-FT3-sol | ecosystem: Environmental > Terrestrial > Deep subsurface > Rock core/Sediment... | reverse complement strand
TACCTAACGAACTATCTGGGCTGGCGCCGCCTGCTTGAGCGCTACAAAACACAGCTCAACCCATTGATTTGCTTGAAAGAGGCGTTGGGGTATAGGGATATGCAACAGTTAACTCAGACATAGCCTTCTTTATTGCCGCGAAGTGTTCCCCGCGCCAGCGGGGATGAACCGCGCCCCGGCGCCGTGGCAGGCAAGGAAGTATCGTGTTCCCCGCGCCAGCGGGGATGAACCTGCAAGAGGCGGTGCTCTACGCGCATGCACTGGTGTGTTCCCCGCGCCAGCGGGGATGAACCGGCCAATGCACAGGGGTGGGTACGCAATCGCGGGTGTTCCCCGCGCCAGCGGGGATGAACCGCCTGGCGCTTTGCCGGGTTAAGGCTGATGCCGGTGTTCCCCGCGCCAGCGGGGATGAACCTCCAGACCAGCCAGAGTCAACACCTCCTGACTCGTGTTCCCCGCGCCAGCGGGGATGAACCGTCAGGCTCTTTCATCAGGGCGCCTAGAACGCCGTGTTCCCCGCGCCAGCGGGGATGAACCGATTCAGCGGATAACACCCCTATACATATCGCTGTGTTCCCCGCGCCAGCGGGGATGAACCGGCATTGCCCTTCGCTGCTGCGAGGCTTTGCGTGTGTTCCCCGCGCCAGCGGGGATGAACCTTGTACGAAATAGGGCTAATCGATTACCGGTTCGTGTTCCCCGCGCCAGCGGGGATGAACCGACTGGCGCAAAACCAGCTTTGACGGCGCTCACGTGTTCCCCGCGCCAGCGGGGATGAACCGCTGCCATACATCGCCCAGTTTAGTGACAGGCTGTGTTCCCCGCGCCAGCGGGGATGAACCGCCATCGAATTGATTTGCCCGATGGTAACAATTGTGTTCCCCGCGCCAGCGGGGATGAACCGGGTCACGCATTGTCGTCCTCCGGGTGGTAGTTGTGTTCCCCGCGCCAGCGGGGATGAACCGATTGCCGACCATTTCAACGATGAAACAAAGATGTGTTCCCCGCGCCAGCGGGGATGAACCAGCATCAGCGCGGCCAGGACGATCACTGTCCAAGTGTTCCCCGCGCCAGCGGGGATGAACCGTACGTGGCCGACCTGGCATATCAGGCAGGGATGTGTTCCCCGCGCCAGCGGGGATGAACCGCTAGTAACCAGCTCAGACGCTTGTTCGTGCGGGTGTTCCCCGCGCCAGCGGGGATGAACCGGTGAACTGCTCCAGGCTGGCATCAACACCGGTCGTGTTCCCCGCGCCAGCGGGGATGAACCGAGTGCGCATTGGCTTGGGCGTGAGTGTGGAAAGTGTTCCCCGCGCCAGCGGGGATGAACCGTTGCTGAAATTCGCGCATCAGGCAGCCTCCACGTGTTCCCCGCGCCAGCGGGGATGAACCGAATGAAGTGCCGCCAACGCGACAGGCGCACGTGTGTTCCCCGCGCCAGCGGGGATGAACCGTAGCGGCTCAGGTGTGTCTGCTCAGCGGTAATGTGTTCCCCGCGCCAGCGGGGATGAACCGCCGGCCACGTTCCAGATAGCAATGCCCAGGACGTGTTCCCCGCGCCAGCGGGGATGAACCGTTGGGGGACAGCTTGACGACACCCATCGAAACGTGTTCCCCGCGCCAGCGGGGATGAACCGTCGGTGAACTTGGCGAGATGCTGGTCAAAGAAGTGTTCCCCGCGCCAGCGGGGATGAACCGCGTTGTAACTAATCCATCAGGCCCGGTTACAAGTGTTCCCCGCGCCAGCGGGGATGAACCGATCATGATTAACCCCTTACCACTGGCCGAGCGGTGTTCCCCGCGCCAGCGGGGATGAACCGTTACGAGGCCTGCCGCGCACAGGCCTACAGACGTGTTCCCCGCGCCAGCGGGGATGAACCGTTGATAGACGTTCATTTTCGCAACTTGTGCAAGTGTTCCCCGCGCCAGCGGGGATGAACCGCAGATTGATGCGCGGGAGGCGCTGGCAAAGGTGTGTTCCCCGCGCCAGCGGGGATGAACCGCGCATGGAGACGTTGGTTTTGCCGAACTGGAAGTGTTCCCCGCGCCAGCGGGGATGAACCGGGCGTAGGCGAGATCCTGATTCGCAAGAACAGGTGTTCCCCGCGCCAGCGGGGATGAACCCGCTCAAGCCAAGACGCACGAATCCTTAGGAGCGAGCTCTGCTCGCGAAGCTTCTGACTCATCCAGATTCACGAGCAGAGCTCGCTCCTACAGGTCAGGCAGTCAGGCATATTCACCGCGGCGCACTGGTCTCCCCCTGCGCTGTTGTCAGTCCAGAACGATGCTGGCACTTTGTTGGGCCAGTAACGATGCGATGCAAGGAGTGCCAGATGAAAGGATTCGCCGATCTCAGCGAGCAGGCCCGCCGTCTTTGGGCCAAGAGTGGCGATGGCTTCGGTCATGGTGTGCTGGCGCATTTGCTGGATGTGGCGGCGGTGGCCGAGCGGATGCTGGCCCATGAGCCTCCGAGTACGCTGGACTGGGCCGCTCAAGCGCTGGGGTTGGAGCGCGAGCATGTCGCCCGCTGGGTTGCCTGCCTGGTGGGCCTGCATGACTTCGGCAAGGCCATCCCCGGCTTTCAGGACAAGTGGCTCGCAGGGCGGCAGGCTGATGAGGCGCTTGGGCTGGCTTTTCCCGACCGTGCCCTGGGCGTTACCGACCATGCTTGCGCCAGCGCAGCGCTGCTCTGGGAACATTTGCCTAAGCAGGGTATCGGCCATCTGCTGTGGATCCGTCATGTCTTGCAAGCCATCAGCGCCCACCATGGCTACAACTTCAACCAAAGCGAATTCAATCGGGCCAAACCGTCGTTTGAGCCGCCGGCCTGGGGGGAGGCGCGCCGACAGATATTCGCGGCTTACTGGGCGGTATTGGCGCCACAGGGCGTGCCGCAAATCGAAGCTTTGTCACAGCCTGCGGTGCAGTGGCTGGCGGGGCTGACCAGCGTGGCTGACTGGATCGGTTCCAACCCGGAATGGTTTCCCCTGGGCGAGCGCCATGCGCTATTGGCTGAGCATCATGCCGATGCCTGCGCGCGCGCCGATCAGGCCTTACGGGAGATCGGTTGGCGAGCCTTTCAACCTCTGCTGACTGCGCCGGCCACGGCAGATCATCTGATCGCCCGGATCGTACAGCGCTCCGAGCTGACGGCGCGTCCGCTGCAAGCGCAAGCCGACCTTCTGCTCGATGGTGTGCAAGGCCCGGCGCTGCTGCTGGTCGAGGCGCCTATGGGCGAGGGTAAGACCGAGCTGGCCTTTCTCGCTCACCTGCGGCTGCAGGCGGCCAACCAACATCGCGGACTCTACGTCGCGCTGCCAACACAGGCCACGGGCAATGCACTGTTCAGTCGTGCGCTGACCTTTCTCCACAGCTTCGCTGTCGGCACCCCGCTGGACGTGCAACTGGTGCATGGCGGCGCCGGGCTCAACGAACAGGTGCTGGCGCTGCGGGGCATTCATGGTGCGGCGGGTGAGGATGTCACCTCTTCGGCCTGGTTCTCTCAGCGCCGTCGCCCGCTGCTGTCGCCTTATGGCGTCGGTACCGTGGATCAGGCGCTGTTCGCCACGCTCAACGTCAAACATCACTTCGTACGTTTGTGGGGGCTGAGCAATCGTGTGGTGGTGCTCGATGAAGTACATGCCTACGACACCTACACCAGTGGCCTGATCGAAGCGCTGTTGCGTTGGCTCAAGGCGATGGGCAGTTCGGTGGTGTTGATGAGCGCGACTTTGCCCGCTCCGCGCCGTGATGCCTTGCTGCGCGCCTGGGGCGTGGCCCCGGAAACCGCCCCCGAGCTGAGTTACCCGCGCCTCCTGCTGGCCGACGCGCGTGGCGTGGCTGGCGGTACGTGCGACTCGCGGCCACTGCCGCCGATTCATCTGCAGGCCGTGGCGGAAGACATCGGCAGCCTGGTCGCCAAGGCCTCTGAGTTGGTAGAGCAGGGCGGTTGCGGGGCGCTGATCGTCAATACCGTGGATCGCGCGCAAAGTCTTTACCTGAAACTCAAGGCCGAGCTGGCTGATGCGGTGCCGCTGCTGCTGTTTCATGCGCGCTTCCCGGCGGATCAGCGCAGCCAGCAGGAACAGACCGTGCTGGCGCGTTTCGGCCAGGGCGGCGAGCGGCCTGCCAAGGCCTTGCTGATCGCCACCCAGGTGGCTGAGCAGAGCCTGGATATCGACTTCGATTTCATGCTCACCGACCTGGCGCCGGTGGATCTGATCCTGCAGCGCGCCGGTCGTCTGCATCGCCACCAACGTGAGCGCCCCGAGGCGCATCGGCGGGCGACCTTGTATGTGGCGGGGCTGGCGCCCGAAGGCTTGCCCGATCTCAAGAGCACGGCCTGGGAATATGTCTACGAGCCCTACATTCTTGGGCGCACCTGGGCATTGCTGTCGCGCGAGCAGGCATTGCACCTACCGCAGGACATCGATCGTCTGGTGCAGGCAGTGTATGACAGCGAGGATTTACCGGCGGATCTGGCCGAGGCAGATCGTGCTTTTATCGAGGATGAGGCCTACGGCAGTCACTTGGGCAAACGGCAGACCGAGCGCATGATGGCACTCAATGTCGCCATCGATCCCGAGGCCGAACCGCAGAACGCCTACACCCAGAAGAATCGCGGTTATGAAGAGGGCGAGGAAGGTTTAGGGCTGCCCAACTACACCCGCCTGGGCGACGACTCCGTGACCTTGATTCCCGTGCATCAGGTGCCCGGTGGCTGGAGCCTTACGCCAAGTGGCGAGGCCTTCGACCCCGATCAGCCGCTGTCCAACGCGCTGGCCAAACAGCTCCATGCCCGCCAGTTGAAAACCTCACGCACAGCATTGGTCAAGCATGCGCAGGTGTTGGAGGCGCGGCGGTCGTTCAGCGAGCATCCGTTGCTGCGTCATCTCAAGCCGCTGCTCCTGACCGATGGCTGCCTGCAGCTCGGGCGTTTGACGGTGCGTCTGGATGATGAGCTGGGGCTGGTCTATCAGCGCACGAGCTAAGTTCAGTCTGCACTTGGCCACTGGCGGGCCGTATGCAACACGCGGAGTATCCGTACTTGGTCATTGACCAGGTCGTAGATCATCAGATAGTGCTGATGCACAACCAGTTCGCGAGTGCCGCTTACCCGGCCTGGTCGCCCCAAGCCGGGATGATCGGCCAGGCGGCTGGCCTTCTCCGTGAACAATTCATCCAGCGCCAGGGTGGCAATGGGATTGTCCTGAGCGATATAACTGCGGATGGCTTGGCGGTCGTTCAGCGCAAGACGCGTCCAGGCCAGTTTCACGACGCGGCGCTGTCCAGCTTGCGGCGCATTTCAGCGCGCCATGCGGCGGCTTCGGCTTCGACCTCTTCGCTGCTGAGCAACTCACCGGCATTGGCCGAATCCAGCCCCATCTGTACCTGGCGGCGCAGCCAGACATCGTGCTCGGCGGCCTCTTGCTGCTGCCGGACGAAGTCGCGCATGAAGTCGCGCAGCAACTGCGCGCCGGTACGGTCGCGGGCCTTGGCTGCCTGGGCAAATTCGCTTTTCAGGGCGTCGTCTACGCGAAAGGTAAAGGTGGCTTCACTCATGCTGAGCACCTCGATGTGTTACAGGGTTGGTGCATCGTAGCACGCGCTTATTGACTCGGACGTGGGCATAGATGAGTGGCATTAAATAGGTCTTTTGCCTGACCTGATTAATTTCGTGGTAGCACTGGCTGCCAGCAGCTGTACGTTTTACGGTGCTTTTGGATGATGAGCTGGCTGGGTGTATCTGCGGGGCACAGTCGGTAGCTTGCCCAAATGATCATCAGACGTATGATGTAGCTACGTTTCTACATGTATGGAGTGCGCCATGCAAACCATCCTTACCAGTCGCGAGTTCAATCAGGACGCCAGTGGTGCCAAGCGTGCTGCCAAACATGGGCCGGTCTTTATCACGGATCGTGGCAAACCGGCTCATGTGCTGCTGAGCATCGAGGAATACCAGCGTCTGACCGGCGGCCCCGGCAGCATCATCGATCTGCTGGCCATGCCGACAGTCGAGGACATCGAGTTCGAGGCGCCGCGTGCGCAAGGTTTGTCGCGCCCGGCGGATTTGAGCTGATGTTCGTCCTCGACACTAATGTCGTGTCCGAACTGCGCAAGGCCAAGAGTGCCAAGGCCGACCCGCGCCTAGTGGCCTGGGCTCAGCGCCTGCTGCCGGGGCAGTTGTTCATTTCCGCGATCACCGTGCTGGAGCTGGAAACCGGCGTGCTGCTAGTGGAACGACGCGACCCGCAGCAGGGCCGCCTGCTGCGCTCCTGGCTCGATAGCCATGTACTACCCGGCTTCGCCGGACGCATCCTGCCGGTCGACGCCGCCGTGGCGCAGCGTTGCGCGCAATTGCATGTCCCCGACCCACGCGCCGAACGCGATGCCTTGATCGTGGCCACGGCATTGGTGCATGGCATGACGGTCGCCACACGCAACGTGGCGGACTTTCTGCCCACAGGCGTGGCACTGATCAACCCTTGGGAGTTTGCTGGCTAAGTTGATTTGACTCATGCCGTAGTGGCATTTTGTCTGCTTTACTGCAGATCTGTCGGATTCAGGGAGAGGGATATGGAATCACGCAGACAACAGGGAATGGGGGTGGGGCATGGATGAAGCTTTCAATCTGCTCGACGAGCCATGGCTGGCGGTACGGATGCATGATGGGCAGGTGCGTGAGCTGGGCTTGCTGGCGCTCTTCGAGCAGGCCGGCGAGATCAGCGCCCTGGCGGAAACCTCACCGCCAAGCCTGATCGCCCAATACAGGCTGTTGCTGGCGATCACCCACCGCGCCATCAGCCAGGCGCAAGGGCGCTGGACGGATGCCGAGCGCCTACGCTGGTATCAGGACGGGCTGCCGCTGTCGGCCATTCGCGACTATCTACAGCGTTGGCGCGAGCGCTTCTGGCTCTTCCATCCGCAGTACCCCTTCATGCAAGTGGCGGCGCTGGCCGATGAGCCGGAAACGCAGGCGAAGTTCCCTGGATACTCAATACGCCTCGCTCAGTTTTACGGTTCGGAGATGTTCAATCAGGGGGTCTATAACAGAGAGCCCGAGTACCCCGCACCTTTGCTGAGAGATTTGCTTGGCTATTTCCAATTTGTTCCGGGTGGCTTCTTTCCTGGAAAGAAACTAAAAAGCTCGGAAAAGGCTGGACCGCTTGTAAATACTGCCGCCGTCATGCCGCTAGGAGCATCCCTGGCACAAAGCCTGTGCCTGGCCCTGCACCCACCGACTCAAACAGGGCATGAAGACCTGCCCGCCTGGGAACGCAACACGCCGAGCATTGCCCAGTTGCGTGGCGACCCTGAGGTGGCGACTGGCCCCAATGATCGCTACACCCGGCAGACTCGGGCGGTACTGCTGTTGCCGGACGAGCAGGGGCGGGTGCAGTGGATTCGCTTCGCCGCTGGTTTGGCACTGGGCGATGACGTGCAGGCTCCCGATCCCATGGCCAGCTATCGGGCCGGCAGCAATAGCATGGTGCGTCTGAGTTTCAGCGAAGGCCGTGCCCTGTGGCGTGATCTGCCGACGCTCCTGCCGGACGCTGAAGGCAAGGCTTCGCAGCCTGCTGCGGTGCTGGAGTGGGCGGCCAATCTGCAGTTCTACCTGGGCAATGGTGTGCAGCCGTTGCTGATCGCCGGCTTGGCCAGTGATCAGGCCAAGCTGCTGCGCTGGCGCTCCGAGCGCATCGCGCTACCAGCCAAACTGCTGGCTTCAGCCGATCATGCCAACGAGCTGCGCCGCTATGTGCGCGATGCCGAAGAGTTGTTCACCGCATTGCGCAAGCTGGCCACCGGCATGCTCGCCGAAACCCTGCCCGACCCCGGCAGCAAGGACACCTGGGCGCGTGCCCGTAGCCTGATCGATGCCGGCCCAGTGGGTGCTTTGTACTTCGCCAGCGCCGAGCGTCAGCTTAGTCGGGTCATGGCGCTGTTGGGTAACGACGAGCTGGACGAGGCCGAAGCGCTCTGGCGGCAAAGCCTGCATGACGCCGCCCGTGATGCCTGGAAGGCCGTGCTGGCCGGCTTGGGCCGAGGCGCCAAAGCCCTGCGTGCCGAGGCACGTCATCATCCACGCCTGCTGGGGCTGCTCGCCCCGCTGCGGGAGACTCCCACACCCGACAAGGAGGTTCGCGCATGAGTGAGTTCGCGCAGAACTTTATCGCCCATTTGCAGCGCTTGCAGGAACATGACCGGGGCGCCATGGCCACCCTGCGTCGCAGCCTGAGTTTTGAGCCAGGCAGCTATCCGCCGGCTTATCCGTATGTGGAGCGTTTCGTCGCGGTCGAGCGGCACGCTCAGGATGCTTCGCGCCTGGCGCTGTACCTGACTGCGGGCCTATACGCCGCTCATCCTCATCACGGTGCACGAAGCCTGGCTGCCAGCCTTGGCGAACTGATGCGCAAGCGTGAAAGCGCCAGTATCGAGCTGCGCTTCATCGCCTTGCTTGGCGCCGATGCGGAAAACCTGGCGGTGTACCTGCGCCAGATCATCAGCTTGCTGGCCGCCGATGACCGAGCGCTGGACTACGGTGTGCTGCTGCGCGACCTGAGCGTCTGGCTCAACCCCTATATCGATGCCGAGCGCCGCGACAACGTGCGCCAGCGCTGGGCGCGCGACTTCTATCGCGCCTTGGCGGCGCCTGCTGCCGAACCCACCGAACAAGCTGTCAACGACTGAGAGGGACATCATGAGTCTGTTTGTTGAATTTCACCTGATCCAGAACTTCGCGCCATCCAACCTCAACCGTGACGACACTGGCGCGCCCAAGGATGCCCTGTTCGGTGGCCATCGCCGCGCGCGGGTCAGCAGCCAGTGCTTCAAGCGCGCCATTCGCCTGGCTGCCCAGGAGCATGAACTGGTCGCCCCGGAGCATCGCGGCGTGCGTACCAAGAAGCTCAAGGCACTGTTGCTGGAGCGTCTGGCTGAGCGCGACCCGCTCGAAGCCGAAGGCAAGATCGAAGTCGCCCTGGCCGCTGCCGGCCTCAAGCTCAAGGATGACGGCAAGACCGAATACCTGCTTTTTCTCGGCGAGGCCGAAATTGCCGGTTTCGCCAACCTCATTGAGCAACACTGGGACGAACTCGCCGGTGCTCCGGCTGGTGGCGAGAAGAAGGGCAAGAAGGAAGCAAAGGCCAGCGCCCCGGCGGATGTGGTGAAGAAAGCCAAGGCTCTGCTCGACGGTGGCAAGGCAGTGGACGTGGCGCTGTTCGGGCGCATGCTCGCCGATATGCCGGAGGTCAACCAGGACGCTGCCTGCCAGGTCGCCCATGCCATCAGCACGCATCGTGTGGAACGTGAGTTCGACTACTTCACCGCCGTCGACGACAAGGGCGGGCCGGACGAAACCGGCGCCGGAATGATCGGCCAGGTGGAGTTCAACTCCGCCACCTTGTACCGCTATGCGGTAGTCGATGCCGGCAAGCTGCTCGGTAACCTGCAGCAGGATCGCGAGCTGACCCTGTCCGCCCTGGAGGCGTTTACCCAGGCCGTGGTGCGCGCCATCCCGACGGGCAAGCAGAACACCTTCGCCGCGCACAACCTGCCGAGTTTCGTCGGCGTCTGCCTGCGCCATGCCGGCCCGCTGAACTTGGCCAACGCCTTCGAGAAACCGATTGTCCCGCGCCATGAAGCTTCGTTGACCAGCCTGTCGGTTGGCGAACTGGCCAGGCACGAGGGTAAGCTGGCGGCGGTCTATGCCGACGCTCGCGACCAGTGGGCCTACCTCGACCTGAGTGAGGCCTGGCCGCAGCAGAAGGGCTTTGCTGTGCAAAACCTCGGTGAGCTGGCGACCTGGGTACGCATGCAGGTCGCCGCGCAACTGGAGGGCTGAGCATGGCCACCCTGTTGCTGCGTTTGCAGGGGCCGATGCAATCCTGGGGCACCACCAGCCGTTTCGATGAGCGCGATACCCAGCTGGAGCCTTCCAAGTCGGGCGTGCTCGGGCTGGTTTGTGCTGCCCTGGGGCGTGATCGCCAGGAGCCGGTGGATGACCTGGCTGCCCTGCGTATGGGCGTGCGTGTCGACCATGAAGGCGTGCCGATGCGCGACTACCAGACCGCTACCGGCGTGCTGATCGCCACCGGCAAGTCGGACATGCGCCGTACCGTGGTCAGTCCGCGCTATTACCTATCCGATGCTGCCTTTCTGGTGGGCCTGGAGGGCAAGGATGAGGCTTTGCTCGCACGCATTCATGCCGCCTTGCGTGCGCCGCATTGGCCGCTGGCGCTGGGGCGCAAGAGCTTCGTGCCGGGCATGCCTGTCTGGTTGCCCGATGGTTTGTCGCCCTTGCCGCTGGAGACAGCGCTGGCGCAATACCCACGGCTAAGCAGTGCGCGCCGAGACGACTCGCAGCCAACCCTGCGTTACCTGCTCGAAGATGATCAGGAAGGCGTCATCCGCCTGGATCAGCCGGTCGCACCTTTTGCCGAGCGTCGTTTCGGCCCACGTTTCGTCAAATCGGGAGTGCTGCATGTACCTGACCAGACTGACGCTTGACCCGCGCAGCACGCAGGCGCGGCGTGATTTGTCCGATGCCTACGAGATGCACCGTACGTTGGCACGTGCCTTCGTGGCTGATGAGCAGAGTGCTCCGACGCGTTTTCTCTGGCGTTTGGAAGCGGGCAGCAATGCCTGGGCCAGCCCGGTGGTGCTGGTGCAATCGGCGCAGGCTGGCGACTGGTCGGCGTTGCAGGTGCTGCCTAATTACCTGCAGCGCGAGATCGAAAGCAAGCCACTTGACCTCCAGACCTGGACCGAGAGTGGGGCGCGCTATCGCTTTCGTCTGCTGGCCAATCCAACCGTGACGCGCCAGGGCAAACGCTATGGTCTGGTGGGCGAGCAGGAGCAGCTTGCCTGGTTGAGTCGTCAGGGCGAGCGTCACGGTTTCGCGGTCGAGGCGGCCCTGGTCACGGCCAGTGATGTGCTGGCAAGCCGCAAGGGCGAAAGCCGCATCAGCTTGCAACGGGTGTGCTTTGAGGGGCGCTTGCAGGTGCGTGAGTTGGCCGCTTTCAGCCGCGCGCTTGAACAAGGCATCGGCCCGGGCAAGGCATTCGGTTGTGGGCTGCTCAGCGTGGGGCGCGGCTGATGCTGGAGCAGATATGGAGGGCAGCATGAAAGCCAAGCTGCAGGTACTGGAGCAGGACATCAATACGCATATCAAGGATGGGGTTGAGTACATCTCCATAACGGATATCGCGCGATACAAGAGCCCTGATCGTACGGACATTCTGATCGGTAACTGGTTGCGAAACCGTAATACCGTAGAGTTTCTGGGGATCTGGGAGCAACTCAATAACCCAGATTTTAAACCCATCGAATTCGATGGGTTTAAAAAGCAGGCAGGGCTTAATAGCTTCACCCTGACCCCAAAACAGTGGATCGAGCGAACCTGCGCCATCGGCTTGGTCTCCAAGGCTGGGCGTTACGGCGGCACCTTTGCCCAGAAGGATATTGCCTTCGAGTTTGCCAGTTGGATTTCGGTGGAGTTCAAGCTCTACCTGATCAAGGAGTTTCAGCGGCTCAAGGAGCAAGAGTTTCAGCAGTTGGGTTGGGATATTCGCCGCAACCTGGCCAAGGTCAACTACCTGATCCATACCGATGCCATTCGCGAGAATCTGATTCCCGAAACCTTGAGCGCACAGCAGATCAGCTTCGTTTATGCCAGTGAGGCCGACCTGTTGAACGTGGCATTGTTCGGCGTCACCGCTCGACAATGGCGTGATGCCAACCCAGGGCTGAAAGGCAATCTGCGCGATCATGCCGACATCCATCAATTGGTCTGTCTGGCCAACTTGGAGTCGATGAACGCGCACTTCATCAGTGAAGGGCTGCCACAGTCCGAGCGCCTGCAGAAATTGAACGAACTGGCTATTCGGCAAATGCGCGTACTGGTCGAAGCTACTCGGCAGCCCTTGCTTGATGAGGGCGTCTGAACATGGCCGGTAGCCTGCTCCCTCCGCTGAAGCCCCTGCCGATGAAGGATCGGGTGTCGATGATCTTCGTCCAGTACGGGCAGATCGACGTACAGGACGGCGCCTTCGTGGTCATCGACAAGACTGGCGTGCGCATGCACATCCCGGTCGGTTCGGTGGCCTGCATCATGCTCGAACCGGGTACGCGGGTGTCGCATGCCGCCGTGCATCTGGCCTCGACGGTCGGCACCTTGCTGGTGTGGGTGGGTGAGTCCGGCGTGCGCCTGTATGCCAGCGGTCAACCGGGCGGGGCGCGGGCGGATCGCTTGCTCTACCAGGCCAAGCTGGCGCTGGATGACGAACTGCGGCTGAAAGTGGTGCGCAAGATGTACGAGTTGCGTTTTCAGGAGCCTGCCCCGGCTCGGCGCAGTGTCGAGCAGTTGCGTGGCATCGAGGGCGCGCGCGTGCGTGAAACCTACAAGCTGTTGGCCAAGCAGTACGGTGTCGACTGGCGCTCGCGCAATTATGACCGTAACGAATGGGATGCCGCGGACATACCCAACCGTTGCCTGTCGGCGGCCACCTCCTGCCTGTATGGCATCACCGAAGCCGCTGTGCTGGCGGCAGGCTATGCGCCGGCGGTGGGTTTTATCCACACCGGCAAGCCGTTGTCCTTCGTCTACGATATTGCTGACCTGTTCAAGTTCGAGACCGTGGTGCCGCTGGCCTTTCGCATCGCCGCCAAGGCTCCGCACCAGCCCGAGCGTGAAGTGCGTCTTGGCTGCCGCGACCTGTTTCGCTCCAGCAGGATCCTGGCGAAGATCATCCCCACCATCGAAGAGGTGCTGTCCGCAGGTGGTATCTCGCCACCCGAGGCACCGCCGGAGTCCGTACCACCAGCTATCCCCAACCCGGAAAGTATCGGCGATGCCGGGCACAGGGCGCAGTAATGAGCTTTCTGGTCGTGGTCACCGAGAACGTACCGCCGCGCTTGCGCGGACGCATGGCTATCTGGCTGCTGGAGGTGCGTGCCGGCGTCTATATCGGTGATGTCTCCAAGCGCACCCGCGAAATGATCTGGGAACAACTGAGCCGGGGGCATGAAGATGGCAACGTTGTTATGGCCTGGGCGAGCAACCACGAGTCGGGTTACGAGTTCCAGACGCTAGGCCCGAACCGTCGTTTGCCGGTGGACTTTGATGGCTTGAATCTGGTCGCCTTTCAGCCCTTGGAAAACCCTGATCTTTAACAAGGAAAAGTTGGTAGATTTTTAGCGGCTAATTTTCCCCTTTGGGGACAATTGGTTACGCTAAGAGTGTTCCCCGCGCCAGCGGGGATGAACCGGACTCGGTAAGCGCCGGGATCGACTTCTTGAGGTGTTCCCCGCGCCAGCGGGGATGAACCGATGGACAGCGCACTGCTTAGGCTCGACGAATGGTGTTCCCCGCGCCAGCGGGGATGAACCGGCGATAAGCAGAGCCATAGGTAGAATCACCTCGTGTTCCCCGCGCCAGCGGGGATGAACCGCTTCAGAACGCTGACTTGGGGCTGATCCTGCTGTGTTCCCCGCGCCAGCGGGGATGAACCGCGCAAGGTGAACGGCGCATTGCTTTGGCTCGACGTGTTCCCCGCGCCAGCGGGGATGAACCGTCAGCGTTCTGAAGCTTGAACTGATAGCCGGAGTGTTCCCCGCGCCAGCGGGGATGAACCGGCGGCGATGGCGGTGGCGATACTGGCGGTGGTGTGTTCCCCGCGCCAGCGGGGATGAACCGTCATTGGCGGAAGTTTCCTGCCATCCTTTCTGGTGTTCCCCGCGCCAGCGGGGATGAACCGTTAGAGTAGAATCCATAGCGCGGGCCTCCTACGTGTTCCCCGCGCCAGCGGGGATGAACCGGCGGAACAGTAGAACCGACAGGACGAACTCGAGTGTTCCCCGCGCCAGCGGGGATGAACCGCACGGCCAATATAAACAGCAAAGAAAATTGAGGTGTTCCCCGCGCCAGCGGGGATGAACCGCCGAACGACTCAAAAACATCGGGCTGAAAAAAGTGTTCCCCGCGCCAGCGGGGATGAACCGCAGGTCGGCAGCCTCGATCTGCGAATCAGCTAGTGTTCCCCGCGCCAGCGGGGATGAACCGGCAGGCGACCATATCGAGAATCGCCGCCACCCGTGTTCCCCGCGCCAGCGGGGATGAACCGCAAACATTTATCTATGCCCCGCCGCCCCGCGCGTGTTCCCCGCGCCAGCGGGGATGAACCGAGGCCAGCGTTCGTCACGGGCTGCTGGTGATCGTGTTCCCCGCGCCAGCGGGGATGAACCGCTGCCCGACCTATTCGAGCAGCCGGTGCAAAAGTGTTCCCCGCGCCAGCGGGGATGAACCGATTCAGGACTACGCCAATCGTCTGGTGGCGTTGTGTTCCCCGCGCCAGCGGGGATGAACCGCGGTTGCGGCATTCGCACTTAACCTGGGCGCCGTGTTCCCCGCGCCAGCGGGGATGAACCGGCTGAGCTGCCAGAGCCCGACTTCACCCTGGAGTGTTCCCCGCGCCAGCGGGGATGAACCGGGTACGGCGACCCGTCCATTGCACTACGTGATGTGTTCCCCGCGCCAGCGGGGATGAACCGGCCGCTGGCTTCCGCAGTCCTGCCCTGCGCCTGTGTTCCCCGCGCCAGCGGGGATGAACCGTTGTTACGGCTTGCTGTTCTGCCGGAGGAAAAGTGTTCCCCGCGCCAGCGGGGATGAACCGATAGTCGAGCACCTCGCGCCCATCGAGCACCGGTGTTCCCCGCGCCAGCGGGGATGAACCGCTGCCCGCCAGAGCAGTACCGTATCGGAACTCGTGTTCCCCGCGCCAGCGGGGATGAACCGCCGCGAAAGAAGGCCGCCCGGTCTATTATCACGTGTTCCCCGCGCCAGCGGGGATGAACCGGCGCCAAGTATGGCATCCGCGTAGAAAAGGCAGTGTTCCCCGCGCCAGCGGGGATGAACCGGCGGTGGATTGCCAGAGCGACACGGAGCTCGCGTGTTCCCCGCGCCAGCGGGGATGAACCGCCGTCACCTTCCCGCCCTGCGCAGCCCCCCGCGTGTTCCCCGCGCCAGCGGGGATGAACCGTCTGGCTCGGGCAGCTCAGCCGTTCCAGCAGCGTGTTCCCCGCGCCAGCGGGGATGAACCGCCCTTATTATCTGCCGGCGATGCGATTCCGTTGTGTTCCCCGCGCCAGCGGGGATGAACCGGCGGCACCGGGCTGAACCACGCCACCGCCCTGGTGTTCCCCGCGCCAGCGGGGATGAACCGACCGGAAAGGGTGGCGGGGCTGGAATGGGGTTGTGTTCCCCGCGCCAGCGGGGATGAACCGAACTCCCGGACAGTGCGCGGGAGTGTCATTGCGTGTTCCCCGCGCCAGCGGGGATGAACCGCCTTCGTGTATCTCACGCTGTCTTTCTTCGGCGTGTTCCCCGCGCCAGCGGGGATGAACCGACGGCTGCCGGCTTCAGCGGCAAAAACATTGAGTGTTCCCCGCGCCAGCGGGGATGAACCGTCGGGCCTGCAGGAGTAGACGCAGGTGGAGCAGTGTACCCCGCGCCAGCGGGGATGAACCGGGCGACGTTCCCACCATAGGCCATGGCTCGACGTGTTCCCCGCGCCAGCGGGGATGAACCGCTGGTGTGCAATAGTCGGCCACATCAGATGTGGTGTTCCCCGCGCCAGCGGGGATGAACCGGCGTTGGCCGATGTGCAGGCCGCCGCGTCGAGGTGTTCCCCGCGCCAGCGGGGATGAACCGCCCCCAAACCCGACCAGGAAGAGAAGAAGGTCGTGTTCCCCGCGCCAGCGGGGATGAGCTTGGAGGGGGGGGCTCGGCACGCTGTTTTTTAGCCGGGCAGGCGAGTAATCTTGCCGCCGATGGTTCTGCGTGCACGTACATGACGCGGATGAAAAGGGAATAGGGTGCGGCGAATCTCGCCAACGCCCTGGCTGCCCCCGCAACTGTAAGCGGCGAACGATGCCCTCATGCCACTGACTCCGGTCGGGAAGGCGGGCGAAGTGCCAAGCCGTGAGCCAGGAGACCTGCCATCGATAACGGGCGTTTCGCCCATCCTTCATCCGAATCGTCGCGCGGTGGGCGCGGCAAAGGAACTCGCATGCATATCGAACCCGGTGTCGTCGAAGGCGCCAAGATCCTGCTCAGCTACGCAACGGCCGTCACCGCTTTCGGCCTGACCGCCAAACTCGCCCTGGACAGCGTCCGCAACAACGGCGGTGTCGCCGCCCTGGCGCTGCGCAGCCTGCTGACCACCGCGCTGGTGTTCTGCTTCTTCGAGGTGTTTCCGCATCATGCGGTGGGCGTTTCCGAGGTGCACCTGATCCTTGGTTCTACCCTGTTGTTGCTGTTCGGCGCTGGTGCCGCAGCCATCGGTCTGGCGGCTGGCTTGCTGTTGCAGGGCTTGTTGTTCGCGCCGTTCGATCTGCCGCAGTACGGCATGAACGTCACCACCCTGCTGGTACCGCTGTGGGCCATCAGTGTGTTGGCCAAGCGTATCGTTGCGCCGGGCACCGCCTACGTCGACCTGTCCTACAAGCAGGCGTTGGCGCTGTCGACCGCCTACCAGGGCGGCATTGTTGCCTGGGTCGGCTTCTGGGCCTTTTACGGCCATGGCTTCACCAGCGATAACCTGGCCGCTGTGGGCAGCTTCGGCCTGGCTTACATGAGCGTGATCCTGATCGAACCGCTGGTCGACCTAGGCGTGCTGGCCGCTGCCAAGGCGCTGGCGCGTTTCAGTCAGGGGTCGCTGTTCAACGTGCGTCTGCACCAGGCGGCGGTCTGATGCAATGCGCGGTGGCCGCTGATTCGGTCGCCGCGCTAGGTTTTGCCATGAGGATGCAGGCAAGATAGGCGCGTACGTTCAGTCAGGAAGATGCACTGTGAAAGCCTGCTCAGATGATTTCATCATTGCCCATACCCCCGAAGAGGCCGTCGACCGCCTCGCCGCCCTGCACCAGGAAGCCACCGGTGCGTTGAGCCATGCGCTCAAACGCTACCTCAAGGAGCGCATCCGCCCGGATGCCAGCGAGCACTGCCTGTTCCGCTACCCCGAATTGCGCCTGACCTACCTGTGCCAGGGCGAGGTGCCGACCACCGTGCGCGCCTATGCCAAGGTGCAGGTGCCGGGCACCTATGCCATCACCGTGACCCAGCCGGCAGCCTTCCGCAAATACCTGCTGGAGCAGCTGCGCCCATTAATGAACGACTTCACCCTGCGTGTGGAAGTCGGCCGCAGCCAGCAGAACATTCCCTACCCGTACGTGGTCGAGGGCGGCGATGAGCTGGCCGGCAGTGGTGTGACCGCCGCCGAGCTGGCACGAGTATTCCCCAGCACCGATCTGTCCGCCGCCACCGACGGCACCGCCGATGGTCTGTACGACTGGGAGAACATCGACCCACTGCCGCTGGCGCTGTTCGACGCAGCGCGCACCGACTTCTCGCTCAAGCGCATCCAGCACTACACCGGCAGCGACTGGCGCCATGTGCAGCCGTGGATCCTGCTGACCAACTACCACCGCTACGTCGATCAGTTCATCCGCCACGGTCTGGACATGTTGGTGGGCGACTCGCGTTTCACCCGCATGGTGCTGCCGGGCAACGTGGTGATCGAGCGCGGCATGGCCGAAGGCGA
>Ga0247725_1000898_pt1 | contig 17620 bp, 17 predicted proteins | sample OKSTACKMCFT3sol_FD_183021 | JGI IMG/M metagenome (GOLD analysis project Ga0247725, IMG submission 183021) | Subsurface sediment microbial communities from gas well in Oklahoma, United States - OK STACK MC-FT3-sol | ecosystem: Environmental > Terrestrial > Deep subsurface > Rock core/Sediment... | reverse complement strand
GCCGAGGATAGGCGCGCCCTGCAAGGCCCCATCACGGCACTGGCCGAATCCTTGGCCAAGCTGCGCGGCACCCTGGGGTTGAACTAAGATGGCCTGCCCGTTGAGTGCCTTGTGGCATAGCCTGCGCGGTAAAACCGGCGGCAACCCCCACGCGGATCCCCAGGCTGCCGCCCATGCCACCCCGAATAGCAATGACCCGCAGGCCATATCTGCGGCGAGCTCAGCGCCGAGTCAACCGGAGCGTCGGGCCCTGCTGCTGGGCCTGGGTGCCACAGGAGGCGCTCTGGCGCTGGGTGGACTGACGGCCATGCGCCCGGTTCAGGCCGCCTCTGACGCCACATCTCATGCCGCCGCCATCTTTCCCCAAGAGGCGAAGCAACAACGACAACCTTTTTATGGCGTGCAGCAAAGCGGTATCACTACCCCGCAACAAGCGGCCATGATGCTGGTCGCCTTCGACGTGCTGGCGGCCGACCGGGTCGCGCTACAACGCCTGTTTGCGGTATTGACCGAACGCTGCGCCTTCCTGATGCAGGGTGGCGAGACACCACAAGTCGACAACAAGCTGCCACCACTGGATTCCGGGATCATGGGCCACCACATCTATCCGGATAACCTAACCATCACGGTCTCTGTGGGTGGTTCGCTGTTTGATAGTCGCTTCGGTCTGGCCGGACTCAAGCCACGGCACCTGCAAAAGATGACGCGATTCCCCAACGATGCGCTGGATGGCAAATGGTGCCACGGCGATCTGTTGCTGCAGATCTGCGCCAATAGTAGCGAGACGGTGCTGCACGCCCTGCGCGATATCATCAAGCACACCCCGGATCTGCTGAGTGTCCGCTGGCGACGCGATGGCTTTATCTCGGCCCATGCCGCAGCCAGTCAGGGCCAGGAAACACCGATCAACCTGCTGGGCTTCAAGGATGGCACAGCCAATCCCGATACTCGCCAGCAGACGCTGATGAACAAGATCCTCTGGGTGCAACCCGCGCATCAGGAGCCAGCCTGGGCCACCCATGGCAGCTATCAGGCGGTACGACTGATCCGTTTTCGCGTCGAATTCTGGGATCGCACGCCGCTGCAGGAGCAGGAGGCGATCTTCGGCCGCCACCGGGATACCGGCGCGCCGCTCGGCAAATCCCGGGAGCATGAGGATCCGGATTACGGCTCGGATCTCGGAGGCCAGCGCATTCCGCTGGATTCCCATATCCGCCTGGCCAATCCGCGCACCCCGGAGAGCGAGAACAACCTGATCCTGCGTCGCGGCTACAGCTACTCCGCGGGCATCACCGGCTCCGGGCAGTTGGATATGGGGCTGCTGTTTGTCTGCTATCAGGCCAATCTGGAACAGGGATTCATTGCCGTGCAGAAGAAGCTCGATGGCGAACCGCTGGAGGAGTACATCAAACCATTTGGCGGCGGCTACTTCTTCACCCTGCCCGGGGTACCGGCCACCGGCCACTACTTTGCCCAAACACTGCTGGAAGCCAGCTAACCCCCCTGCAGGCGACCCTGTTTTCGTACGGGGTCGCCCGATCAAACGCTGAGTCGATCGTCAGAAACGGATCGCCCTCCCCCCGGCACCATGACCATCAGAAGTCACACCGCCTGCCACCATCCGGATCTCGAATCGGGAAAAAAACGGCATCAAGGGTCACCAGAAATCCTGGATCCAAACCGATATCCAACCAGTCACCCCATCCCCTCGAAATAGAGCCTTATTCAAACAATTGGCCATTGTTGATTAACCGAAATCGGCAGCAGTGCACCAATCTTCTCTCAAAAATGCTCTATACCTTGATAAGCCTTTTCTCCCGCCACAAAAACCAGCCCAAGAAGGAATAACTATGACGTTCAAGTCCATTAAGTCAAAAATAGCGTTTCCTGCGGGTATTGGACTGCTGATCACCGCAGCCATCCTGGTCACTTATAGCATCAGCTCGACGACAGCGAATAATCGCCTGATCAACCAAACAGTCTCGACTCTGGTTGAGCGCATCACGCTGGAAAAAATGCAGAGTGTGGCCTCCGAGTATGCGTTGTCGATCAGTCGCCGACTGGAAAAGGGCATGCAAGCCGCCCAGACGCTCGCGAATACAGCCGCCGCCACTCATGCCGAAGATACCAACCAGAGTGCCGCCATTTTGGATCGCAGCGTCTTCAATATGATGCTGAGCGAAGTGCTAAAGAGTAATCCAGACTTGAACGGCACCTATAGCTGTTGGGAACCGAATATCTTTGACAACAATGACGCCAAAAACCTGAATGGGGAGAATGGCAATAACGCTCAGACTGGGCGCTTTACCCCCTATTGGATCCGGGACAATAGTAATAACTTGAAGGTGCAATCCCTGGTGGAGTATGACTCTACCGAGCCGCACCCCAACGGCATCATCAAGGGCGCCTGGTATCAGAATCCACAAAAGAACCATCGCCAGACGGTGACCGCGCCTCTGCCTTATGTGGTCCAGGGTAAGAATGTCTGGCTGGCAACCCTCTCAGTCCCGGTGATCGTCAATGATCGCTTTTTAGGCGTCACCGGAGCCGACTACAACCTAGACTTTGTGCAAAAAATCAGCGAGCAGGTGGCGAATGCCATCTATCCGGATCAAGCCGATGTGTCGATCATCACCGCCGATGATCTGGTGATTGCCGCCAGCAAACATCCGGAAGCCATTGGTAAATCCATTGATAGTCTCTATAGCAAGGAGGCCGGTAAAATCCGCGAGCTGATGCGCAGCGGTGAAAAATCCATCTACACCGATGAAGCAACCGGTCTGCTGCATGTGTTAGCGCCAATCACCCTGGGCGATAGCGATACCCGGTGGGGGATCCTGATCCGACTGGATAAGGATCTGGTACTCGGTGATGTCAACGCCATGTCACGCCAAATTGCCGACAACAATGCCAAAAACACCTACTGGCAGATCATCATCGGCTTGTTGGTCACAGTCGTGGCCATCGGGGCCATGTTCCTCGTCGCTCGCAGTCTGGCTCGTCCTATCCTGGCGGCCGTGGATATGGCCAAGAGCATAGCCTTGGGTCAGTTCGATAAGCGCTTGCGCTATCAAAGCGCAGACGAGATTGGCCAGCTCTCCAGCGCACTCGATGGCATGGCCGACACCCTGCATGCCCATGTCATGGTTGCGGGCAAGATAGCGCAAGGTGATCTGAACCAGAGCGTGAAAATGGCCTCCGATCAGGATCAACTCGGTCGGGCTCTCAGCCAGATGATCCTGGACTTGAACAACCTGGTGGGACAGATCCGACAACGTTCCGAGGACATAGGCGACAATGCGGACAAAGTCTCGGCGATGAGTCATGACCTGGCCAGTGGCGCGACCGAATCCGCATCCTCGGTCACTGAGATCAGTGCCACCGTGACCCAAATCGCCGCCCAGATCCGGCAGAGCGCCGAACATGCCGACCAGGCAAGCCGGCTGTCCAAACAGTCCGCGCAAGATGCCGAGAATGGTAACGCTCTGATGGTTGAATTACAGGGTGCCATGCAGGAAATCGAAGCCTCCGGCATCGATATCCACAACATCACCAACACCATAGAGGCCATAGCGTCGCAGACGAATTTGTTGGCTCTTAACGCCGCCATCGAAGCCGCTCGGGCCGGTGAGCAAGGCCGAGGGTTCGCCGTTGTCGCCGATGAGGTGCGCAAGTTGGCCGGCCGCAGTGGGGATGCGGTCAAACAGATCGCCTCGCTGATCGATATTTCCGCTCAACGGACGCAAAAGGGCATCCTGTTGTCGAAAAAGACCGCCGAAGTGCTCTCTGGCATTGTTCACCATACCGACGAAGTCGCCGGTTTAGTGCATGAAATTGCCCAGGCCGCGGGTGAACAATCCTCTGGTGCCGATCAGGTCAGTACCGGGATCCATCAGATTGACGAGGTTACCCACCAAACCAGCCAGACCTCAGAAAACTGCGCCTTGGCGGCACGCGAGCTGGCCGAGCTCTCCATTCAGCTCACCAATTTGCTCGGCCAGTTCCGACTCAAACAGTAGGCATAACCCTGATAGCGCCATCCAGCGCTTCAGGACGAGCCTCTGCGACACCCAAACCGGTCAGTTCCACTGACCGGTTTTTTTGTGTCACAACACCCTAGCCAGATTCACCACTCGCAGGAACTGGTGCCGCGCTACACAGCTGTTTATGTTGCGATGAAAGCCAGGCTTGCGCCTCGTAAGGGCGCAATATGAGCGCCGCTGCGAGATCCGCATAATTGCTCGACAGCAACTCTCCCTCTGGGCGCGCTACCTCTGCGGGCAGGGCCACTTCCTGCGCGCTCCAGTTGCCGAGTACCGTCAACGTCTGACCCATATGCTGGCGCCGGTAACACCACAGCTGCGGGTGGACGGGTAGCAGATCCTGGTAATCGCCCTCGAGTAGCAGCGGTAGTCGCTTGCGCAGTGCGATCAATGCCCGGTAGTAGTGGAGCACAGAATCGGGATCGCCCAGCGCCGCCGCCACATGGACCTGTTGATGATTGCTCGCCAGTTCGATCCAGGGTTGCCCTTGGGTGAAACCACCCTGTGCCGAGTCGTCCCACTGCATCGGCGTCCGGCTGTTGTCTCGGGAGCGAGCAGCCAGCAGCGCCAGCGTCTCGGCGTCACTCAAGCCCTGCTGCCGTTTGAGGGCGTACAGGTTCAGGCTTTCGATATCCCGATACTGCTCGAGGCGGCTGAAACCTGGATCCGTCATGCCAATCTCTTCGCCCTGATAGAGATAGGGAGTGCCTTGCAGCAGATAGAGGCTGGTCGCCAGCAGCTTGGCACCCTGAATACGTAAATGTTCCGGAACGCCGAGTCGGGAGAGCAGCCGCGGCTGGTCGTGATTACACCAGAACAGTGCGTTCCAGCCCTGGCCGTGCAATCCCTGCTGCCATTGGCTGAAGATCTGCTTGAGAGCCACCAGATCGAAGGGCGCCAAGCGCCACTTCTCGCCATCGGCATAATCGACTTTCAGATGGTGGAAGTTGAATACCATCGACAGCTCTTTGCCATCGCGGCTGGAATAGCGCTGGCAATGCTCGAGCGTGGTTGACGACATTTCGCCCACCGTCATCAGGTTGCGCGGGGTAAAAACCTCGCGATTGAGCTCCTGCAAAAACTCATGAATACGGGGTCCATCGGTGTAGAAGCGGCGGCCATCGCCACTGTTATCATCCGGAAAGTCCTGCTGCTTGGAGATCAGGTTGATGACATCCAGACGGAAGCCATCGACGCCACGATCGGCCCAGAAGTGCAGTATGGCCTTGACCTCGGCGCGGACGTGCGGATTCTCCCAGTTCAAATCCGCCTGCTCGACGGCAAACAGATGCAGATAGTACTGGCCGGAATGCGGATCCAGCTGCCAGGCGCTGCCGCCAAATTTCGATTGCCAGTTGTTGGGCGCACCTCCTGCAACCGGATCGCGCCAGATGTAGTAGTCGCGATAGGGACTGCCCGGATCCGCGAGGGCCTGCTGAAACCAGGGGTGGGCGGTCGAGGTATGGTTGACCACCATATCCATGATGATGCGCAGCCCGCGGGCATGGGCGGCCGCCACCAGGGCATCAAAGTCGGCTAGCGTGCCATAGCGTGGATCTATGTCCCGGTAGTCGGCGATGTCATAGCCATTGTCAATCTGCGGCGAGGGATAGACGGGCGTGAGCCAGAGAGCCTCGACTCCCAGCTGTTGCAGGTAATCGAGGCGCTTGATGATGCCCTGGAGATCACCGGTGCCCTTGGCGCCGGAGTCCTGAAAACTCTTCGGATAGATCTGGTAAATGACAGCGTTCCGCCACCAATTCGGGGAGTGTTCTGTGTGCATATCGGTTCTCATAGCCAAAAAAGTGGGGAAGAGCAGAGAGCTCTGCTCTTCCCGGAGCATCATGCGCGAGCCTGCCGGGTGAGCGGCTGCGTGTTGTTGGTATTCTGGGATTGCGGGTTCTTGTGGCGATAGACCAGTACCGTGAGGACCATGGGCACCGCGATGGCGATCAGCATGGCCAGGGCATAAATACCCCAGAATTGCGGCTGAATGGACAGGATCCCGGGCAGGCCCCCGACCCCGATACCGTTCGCCAGAACGCCGGTACTGCCGCAGACAATGGCGGCAAGGCAGGAGCCGATCATGGCGCACAGCATCGGGTATTTGTACTTCAGGTTGATGCCGTACATAGCCGGTTCGGTGACGCCCAGATAGGCCGAGATGGCGGCAGGAACCGAGATCTCCCGTTCATTCTCCTTGCGGCTGATCAGCATGATGCCGACCACGGCAGAGGCCTGAGCTATGTTCGACAACGCGATCAACGGCCAAATCGGCGTGCCCCCCATGCTCTGCATCAGCTGCAGATCCACGGCATTGGTGGTGTGGTGTACCCCAGTGATCACCAGAGGTGCATAGAGGAAGCCAAACAAGGCCGCGCCTATGGGGGCGAAGGAGCCGGTCATCGCCGCCTTGGCAGCCCAGGCCACGCCATCGCCGATCAGGCGGCCAAAGGGACCGATCAGGCTGTGGGCCAGGATCACCGCCAGCAGCAGCGAGACAAACGGCACTATCACCATGTACAGATAGGCCGGGATCCACCGCTTGAGCCGGGTTTCAATCAGCGCCAGCGCCAAACCCGCCAACATCGCCGGGATCACCTGCGCCTGATACCCCACCTTCTGGATGGCGAAGAGGCCGAAGTCCCAGACTTGTGGCACGACTTTGCCGATGTCATAGGCATTCATCAACTGCGGGCTGACCAGAGTCACACCGAGGACTATCCCCAGGATCTCGCTACCTCCCATCTTGCGCACCGTTGACCAGCAGACGCCCACCGGCAGGAACATGAAGATGGCTTCGCCGAGCAACCACAAAAACGCGTGGACCTGGGCCCAGAACTGGCTGATTTCGGTCAGGCTGTGACCATCGAACATCTTGATGTCACCGATGACATTGCGGAAGCCGAGGATCAGACCGCCAGTGATGATGGCAGGCAGCAGCGGAACGAAGATCTCGGCCAGATGGGAGATACCGCGCTCCAGCGGATTCATGTTCTGACGGGCGGCGGACTTGACCTCCTCCTTGCTGCTGCTCCCTTCAAGCTCAATCTCGTCGGCCAGCAGCCGGTAGAACTGATCGACTTCGGTGCCAATGACGATCTGGAACTGACCGACATTGGTAAAACAGCCTTTAACCGAGGGTAAGGCTTCAAGCCCCTGGAGATCGGCGCTCTCGGGGCGCTGCAGCACGAAGCGCAATCGCGTCAGGCAGTGGCTGACGGTGGCTATGTTTTCCTTGCCGCCGACCAGCTGGACTAGCCGGCGAACCTCTTGGATCTGGATCTTGCTCATAACGGGTCTTCCGTGTTTGGGATCGTTCCCAAATAGCTTGGAGCCACCGACCAAATGGCGCAATGGGATCGTTCCCATTTTATGTTGCTGTTCACAAAAAACACACCTCGATTGGTTAGTCGTGAAGCATGCTGGCGGGGGCTATATGTGCTCTGGGTGGCTCAGCCAACTCGATCTGGTTCAACAACTGGCTTGCGGCCAGAGCGCCCGCGCTCTTGTAGCCCAGATCGACCGACAAGACCTGCGGGAAGAGAAAGCGCAACAGTTCATTGTTGCCGACCCCGGTCAGGCACACATCCTGCCGTCCCTGCTGTTGCAGATATTTGGCGGCACCCAGCGCCAGGGTGTCGGTAGCACAGACCAGGGCTTCGGTCTCCGCGCGAATAAGACGGGATGCGAGCTGAAATCCGCTCTGGTAATCGAGTTCACCGACTGCATAGTCCGCCGTGAGCTGGTGTTCGTCGCAGAATTGCTGGTAGGCAGCCAGACGGCGAGCCCCGGTGGTGACGTCATCCTGATGGACACCGAGGAAGGCGATGCGCCTCAGTCCCTGCGCGAACAGGTGCTGCATCGTCTGGCGGATGGCACCAGTATCATCGAAGCAGACCGAGGCGAAGCCCGGTTGCTCCCGCGCCACCAGAACCAGCTTGGCCTGCCAGGGAGCCAGTGCGGCCAGATCGAGGCCACTGAAGGCAAACAGGATGACGCCATCGACTCCACGCCGGGTCAGCAGCTCGAGATGCTCGGCGGTCAGAGCTGGACTGAACTTGCTCTCCATCAACATGGCATCGTAACCACGGGCATAGAGAGTCTCCAGCATGCCCCGCACGGCACGATTCTCTGACGCCGAATCCAGCCGGGAGACCAGGATACCGACCAGACGGTTGCTGTTGGTACGCATCGCTCGGGCGGATTTGCTCGGCACGAACCCCTGATCACGGATGATAGCCTCGACCTTCTCCCGCGTTTCCGGCTTGACCTTGGGATCCTGGTTCAAGACCCGGGAAACCGTGGATTTGCCGACGCCACTGAGGCGGGCAATATCGAGAATGGTCAGACGCTTATCCATGAAACAGCCTTGGCAGACAGAGCAGACAGATGGTCGCTATTGTTGGCACAAGACGAAGACATTACAAGCAGGGAGCGGATCCACAACGGCTTTTAACACCTTGAGCACAGGGTTCCGAGGATGGGCTGCTTCCCGTTACACAACATTATTGCGTAGTGGAATAGCGCCCTGATGTGGGCGGCAACCTCGCCATCAAACACTCAGGCGAACTGCCCGGCAACCCAGCCGGAGCTCCAGGCCCACTGGAAATTGAAACCACCGAGATGACCGGAGACATCCATTACTTCGCCGATGAAGTAGAGCCCGGGCACCTGTTTGGCTTCCATGGTTTTTGAAGAGAGCTCGTCGGTGTCGACGCCGCCCAGGGTCACCTCGGCGGTGCGGTAACCCTCGGTGCCGTTGGGCAGCAGGCTCCAGCCTGCCAGCACATCCGCCACCGCCGCCAACTCCTTGGGTGTGTATTGACGCAAGGGCTTGCTGTGTAACTCACCCCGCTCGATGAGCTTCTCCACCAGCCGTTTCGGCAGCTCACGCCCCAGCACGGTTTTCAACTCCTGAGCCGGGTGCTCACTCTGCCACTGCTGCAGCAGAGCCGGAATATCCCGTCCCGGCAGCAAGTTGATACGGATGGTTTGACCTGCACGCCAGTAGGAGGAGATTTGCAGGATCACAGGCCCGGACAAACCACGATGGGTAAAGAGCAGTGCCTCGCGAAAGCGGGTGCCATCTTCCGCCGAGACTTCGGCGGGCAGGCTGATCCCCGACAGTTCGGCGAAGGCCTCTTTGTCGGCCAGGTGCAAGGTAAAGGGCACAAGGCCCGCATGGGTGGCCACGACCTTGAGGCCAAACTGTTCCGCCAAGCGGTAGCCGTAGGGGGTGGCACCCAGCTTGGGCATCGACAGACCACCGGTAGCGACCACCAGGGAGTGACAACTCAGAGCACCGCGCGAGGTTTGCAAGGCGAACCCGCCCTCGGCAGGGCGGCCGACACTCACAATTTCGGTGGCCAGTTGCAGGGTCACACCGGCCCACTCACACTCGGTAAGCAAGACGCGGACTATCTCCTTGGCCGAATCGGTACAGAACAGTTGCCCGTGCTCCCGCTCTTCGTACTCCACGCCATGGCGCTCCACCAGCTCAATAAAATCACGCTGGCTATAACGGGCCAGCGCTGACTTGGTGAAGTGGGGATTGCGACAGATAAAATTCTGCGGGCCGGCATACAGATTGGTGAAGTTACAACGGCCACCGCCGCTGATCAGGATCTTGCGACCGGGCTTCTTGGCGTTATCCAGCACCAGCACCTGCCGCCCGCGATAGGCCGCCTGTGCCGCGCACATCAATCCGGCTGCGCCAGCACCTATGATGATGACGTCCCACTGGGTTTGCTGACTCACTCCTGACTCTCCTGCCGACCGCGCCACATGGCGGGCGCCATTGTAACCAGCACCCGGCCGGGAATCATCTGCTGTGACCGTCTATGCACCATCCTCCGGCCAGGCAAAGCCATTGAGCTGCAAAAAATCCCGCTGCAACCCGGAAAAATCGCCCAGTTCGCGGAAGTTGTCCGCGCTCAGCACGGCGAGCAAAGCCAGAACCTCCTGCTGCACGTCGGGACGCAGCTCCCGCTCATCCAGTCGCCAGCGCCCCTGACTATCGACGCGCACGCCTTGGTCACCATACAGCTGGTCGGCAAACAACCGCGACATCTGCTCGATGCAGCCTTCGTGCAAGCCTTTGGCCTTCATCACCTTCATCAGACACATCAGATAGACCGGCAAGAAGGGGATCACCAGGCTCGCCTTGGTCACCAACGCCTTGCAGATCACCGCCCGGGCATCGCCGCCCACAGACGTCAGCAGTGGTCGCAGATGGGCCGCCGTCTGCTGCAGATGTTGCTTGGCATGTCCGAGCGTGCCGTCCCGGTACCAGGCGTGAGTCAAGGCAGGACCTTCATAGGAAAAAGAGATCGTACGGAATCCCGGCGCCAGACAACCGGCCTGATACAGCTGCAGCACCCAGTTTTGCCAATCCTCGCCGCCCATCACCCGCTCGGTGGCCAGCACCTCCTCGGCGCTGGCTACCGGCATCTCCTGACGGATCAACTGCTGCTGGCCCAGATCCAGGCCCCAGCCTTGGATGGGATGGCCCATGCTTTTGAGCACCGACTGGTAACGCTGACCATCAGCCATGATGCGGACCCCGGTGGCGAGTGAATAGACCAACAGATCGATCTGCCCCCACTGGGCTCGGATCCACTCGATAATCTCCTGCTGTAACGCTGGCGCAAAGGCATCACCGAACCGGCTTTCGGCGGAGACACCCGCAGCATTGGCCAGACGGGTGACCGCCTGCTGGTTATGCCAGCCCGCGCTGCCGGGGTGCGTCTCAGAGGGGGCACGCTCAAAGGCCACCCCCAAGGTTTCGGCTCCGCCGCCAAAGGCCAACGAAATCCGGGCCGCCAGACCGAACCCCGAAGATGCCCCCAGGATCAACACCCGTTTCGGCGCCGCGAATCTAGGTTGTTGGCGCACATAGGCAATCTGCGCCTCCACCGCACGCTGGCATCCTGCGGGATGACAATTTCTGGCGACACAACCCTGGATCAGGGGTTCAGACATGACACACCTCCGGACAGGAAAACCAAGGGGAGGTTCAACCCCACTCCCCTTCACGTATTGGTACAACACCTGGGTATCTGTAGCGAGTTGCAGACTTGCCATTCACTTCAGGCTAAAGCGGGCAGCCCCACTTGACAATCATTGGGCGTGATCGGGCTCGGATAATTGCTGCAAGGATCCGGTTTATCCGGGCGGTAACATGGCGCACACTATATAGAGATACCGGTATGGCGCCTCTTACCGCGCCAGGATCCCATGGCTTCATCCTCACGGAGGCTCATCATGAATGGTCAAACCTACCAGCATATTCTCGTCGCCATTGACCTACGGGGTGACAATCATCCCGTTCTGGATAAAGCCATTGCCCTGGCCAAAACCCATTCCGCCAAACTGTCGGTGATTCATGTCGATGTCGACCTGCGCGAGATCTACACCGAGATGATCGATATCGATATTGGTGAACTGCAGGATCATGCCCTGACCGAAACCCGGAAAAAAATGGAGCAGATTCTGGCCGGGATCGGCTTTCCGCTGGAGAAGAAACTGGTGATTAGTGGCGATCTGGGGGAACAGGTCAATGAGGCGATCGAACGTTATGGCATCGACCTGCTGGTCTGTGGCCACCATCAGAATTTCTGGAGTCTGCTCATCTCGTCGGCGCGGCAACTGATGAATCAGGTGGAGTGCGACATGCTGGTGGTACCGATCAAGGGCTAACCGCCGTGATGGCACTCCGGCTGTCGCCCGTCAGAAGTCACGGCCGCCTTGAAATTTATCGGCCGCTTTCACAAGCCGGTAAAATTTGTGTATAGACTAGGTAAGCCACCCCCAACGAAGGAGAGCTCTCATGGCAGGAAACGACGACTACGATCCAGATGACGCTGTGCTTGAGGATGACGGCGACGAGGAAGGTTACGAAGAAGATTGGGATGATGACGACGAAGGCGCCTGGGACGATGATGACCTCATCGATGAGGATGACTTCGACGACGAAGAAGAGTAACCACTCTTTTCAGACCCAAGGCCAGCCCATGCTGGCCTTACTTTTGCCCAGTTGCGGGCAGTCAGGCTCCAATGCCCCGGCAGGATGCCCACGGCAAACACAGAGCCACAACCCCGAGCCGAGGAGAGTATGGATCCCCTGATCGCATTTTATCGACACCAAGCGCCCGATCATCGTGGTCGCTGGCTGCAGCAGATCTGGCAAGCCTCACCAGGCTGGCTGGAGCAGACCCACGACTATATCCAGTGGTTGTTTCCACTACCGGAGCCTAGCCCGGTCAATCCGCTCGCCCCGGTGCTCACCACGGAGCAACGCCTGCTGTTTGCCCGGGATCCGGGTTTGCAACAGGGCCTACGCCGTAGCCTGCAGTTGATGTTGAGCCAGTTGGGGCTGGTGACAACCGCCGAAGAGTGGACCCTGCAACCGGGCCTGAGTGCGGACAAGCTGCCCTGGCTGGCCGCCAGTAACCACAACCAGCTGCGCATCAGCCGGATGATCCGCAGTTTGGTGGCCTGTGGTTTGCTACACGAAGGCTTACAACTGCAGCAACAGGTGCTACTGCTGGGTCAATACCGGGTCAACCCGATGACGCTGGAATACTGGCGGCATGCCCATGAACAGCTGCCACCCCTACCCGCCTCCGACCCAACCTCGCCCGCAGTCACGAGCCCGTTTCCCCGCCGTCACTTGTAACCCTTGCGCTCCAGCCAGCGCACCGCATAGCTGCAGGTGGCAACCAGCTGATAGTGCTGCTGTTCACACCAGCGGGCGCACGACTGCATCAGGGCATCGGCCACACCCTGCCCACGTAATGAATCAGGCACCCAGGTATGCACTATGTTGACCCAGGTTTCCTGCAGCGAATATTCCAGACGCGCCTGCCCGGCGGCCAATGAGACAATGAATCTATGTTGTGCCGGTTGATGTTCGACCTGCATATGAACCTCCTATCGGCGGCAAATAAGGAATTACTTCCAGTCTAGTCATCAGAGTGAAGCAGGCCGTGACCGGCTGCAAGCGCTTGCAACTCAACCCACTCATCCGACCAGAGGCAATGAAAACGCAATCATCTGAAAATCAACCGTTTTCATAAAAATAAAGGTTGATCAGGATCTCAAAAATCCTAATATCAAACGTGACAAGGCTCACAAAACACCACGAGGTGCATCATGAAAAATCTGTATCTGAACCTGACCACACTGTTGAATGGCAAATCAGACACTCAATACGCTCCGGCCACCCGCCAGTACTTCTTCCGCTACGAGCGTTGATCCGGTACTGCTGCGCCATATTAGCCAGCTTTCATGACAAACAAGCCGCGCCCTGAGCGCGGTTTGTTGTTTTATGGCGTTCGCTGTTCTGTCATCCATCCTGTTTGGCGTCTTGCGGAGTCCGGGGTCTTACGCGCCTGCTACTTGGGATATAGTGATAGGTGACTTCCCCACTGCCTCGAGGATGCGCATGCCACTCACCGACCGTTTACGCCAGCTCCGGCTGTTACCTGTCATCGCCCTGCATCAAGCCGCGCAGGCGGTTCCTCTGGGTCGAACGCTGATCGCGGCAGGACTCCCCGCAGCCGAAATCACCTTCCGCACCCCGGCGGCCGCTGAGGCCATCCGCCTGCTGCGGGCGGAGTTTCCAGAGCTGCTGATCGCCGCGGGCACCATACTCACATCGGCCCAGGTCGATACCGCTGTGGCCGCGGGGGCCGATGTCATCGTCAGCCCGGGATTGAATCCCACCACGGTGCGCTATTGCCAGCAGTTGGCAATCCCCATCATCCCCGGCATCAACAACCCCAGCCAGGTGGAACAGGCGCTGGAATTGGGGCTCTCGACCCTCAAGTTCTTCCCGGCCGAGGCCTCCGGTGGTATCGCCATGCTCAAGGCGCTTGCCGCCGTCTATCCGGTGCAATTCATGCCCACCGGCGGCATATCCCCCGCCAACCTAGGGAAGTACCTGGCCCAGCCCAACGTCATCGCCTGTGGCGGCTCCTGGATGGTGCCCGGGGATCTCATCGAGCAAGGCGATTGGCCCGCCCTCCACCAGCTCATCACCGACGCTGTGGCCCTGCTGGCTCAGCCCTGACCCTCACCCGACCCCGTCGCGGGCATCGCGCTTGCGCTTCGCCAGCGACGGGGCAGAATAGGGGGCACTTTTTGTTGTCCGGCAGGCCCCCATGCATTCTGAACGCGATACCCGAATTCCCGTCACCATCATCACCGGCTTTCTCGGCAGCGGCAAAACCACCCTGCTGAACCACTGGGTCAAGCAACCCGAGCTCAGCGACTGCGCTGTGCTGATCAATGAGTTCGGCAGCGTCGGCCTGGATCATCAACTGGTGAAACAGGTGGATGAACAGGTGATGCTGCTCGACTCCGGTTGCATCTGCTGCTCGGTCCAGGGTTCGCTGGCTACGGCGCTGCAGGAGCTGTTCATGAAGGCGCTGCGTAAGGAGATCAAGCCCTTCCGCCGCCTCATCATCGAGACCACAGGGCTGGCAGATCCGGCGCCTGTGCTGTTCACCCTGCGCCAGGACAACTTTATCGCCGAGCGTTACCGCTTCGATGGCATAGTCACGCTCGTGGATGCGGTGCATATCGAGGGGCAGCTGGCGCGGCAGTACGAGGCGGTCAAACAGATTGCCCTCGCCGATCTGCTGGTCATCAGCAAGAGCGATCTGGTCAGCAGCGATGCGCTCAGCGCCCTGCAACAACGGCTCGGGCAACTCAATGGCGCCGCGCCGCAACATGTGGTGCAAGAGGGTGAGCTGAGCCCGAACGTGCTGGAGAAGATCGGCCCCTACAGCAGCGAGCGCGGCAAGGATGTGCGCAGTCTGCTGGCCTGGTTGCGGACCGAAGCGCCGAATCTGGGCATCGCCTCGCCATTACGCCCGGTGGCCACAACCACCACCGCCATCGGTGCCCAGCCCACAGTCCCCAGCAGTCATGCCGATGTCGCCAGCTTCAGCCTGCGCTTCGGCACACCGCTGCAACCCGCCCGGCTCATCGCCGCCGTCGAGGCGGTGCAAGCTCACTTTGGGGATTCGCTGCTGCGGCTCAAAGGCATATTGCAGCTGGAGGGTGAAAGCCAGCCGCTGGTGATCCACGGCGTGCATGGTCAGCTCTACCCGCTCACCAGTCTCGGTGACTGGCCGGAAGGCAAGGCCCAGAGCCGACTGGTGTTTATCGTGCGCGCCGCGGCAAAAGAGCCGATTGAACAGCTTTTCCAGCAGGTTCTGGCACAGCCGGAACCCACGCTGGAACAACAATTCCAGGCGCTGTTTAACCCTGACGAGCAGGGGACCGACCAGTAATTGGTTCCGTTGTTACACGGGTGTGGCGTAAGCTGACTCCTTGATGGTGCGGCGGTCATGCACTCGCCGCCGCGCCAGATGCCCGTTTCGAACCCGCTAACGACAGGATGTACCATGATCCGTAAGAATCCGTCCGGCCATCTGCCGGTCATTGATGAATCTGCCTATATCGACAAAACCGCCATCATCTGTGGCAAAGTCATCATCAAGGAAAACGTGTTTGTCGGCCCTTATGCGGTGATCCGCGCCGATGAGGTCGATGCATCCGGAGACATGGAGCCCATCATCATAGGAGCAAACTCCAACATTCAGGATGGCGTGGTGATCCACTCCAAATCCGGTGCCCCTGTGGTCATCGGTGAATTCACCTCCATCGCCCATCGCTCCATCGTCCATGGCCCCTGCGAAGTCGGCGATCGGGTGTTTCTCGGCTTCAACAGCGTGTTGTTCAACTGCCGAATTGGCGAAGGCTGCGTGGTGCGCCACAACGCCGTGGTCGATGGCTGCGATCTGCCAGCAGGCTTCTATGTGCCCTCCACCACCCGCATCGGGCCCAAGACCGATCTGACCCAGATCCCGCGGGTCAGCGCCGATGCCACCGAGTTCTCCGAAGACGTGGCGCACACCAATATCGACTTGGTCAAAGGCTACAAGGCACTCTCTAACGAGTTCTGAGTCGCTCGGGCGCAGGCCCACCGCGGCACACTGCGCCCTGCCTTGACAGTCGCACTATAACGGCGCGACAGTCGGAGTTCATCCGCTCAGGATTGGAGTCCACCATGTCACCCTTTGCCCTGGCAACCGCCAGCTTCAAACCCGGCACCCCGGTCTGCGTGCTGCAGATCGAGGCGGACGCGACCCACCTCTACCACGGCCATGTCGGGGAAGAAGCCCGGCACCAGAGCCTGCCCATCGGCAGCCAGCAACTGGGACGCGGTCCCCTGCGCCACACGCCACCCTCGCCGCTGGAGCTGGAGCAGGCCATCGCCGAAGTCGAAGATCGCATCATGCCGCTGGCGCGCCAGTCGCTCACCCCTTCCCGCCTGTTACTGCTGGCCCCGGCGTTAGCGCCGCTGGCCGCTGTCAGCCAAGGCCCGGCTCCGCTGCCGCGTGAGCAGATTGAGCGCTACTTTCAGCAACTGGCCGCCCAGGCTGAAGGCGACCCCGGTGCCACCTCGCTCTTCGCACCAACTCCGGAGTTTGCCGCCGCGCTGCTGATTGTACGCGAGTGGATGCATCATCTGGGCTTCGAGCAGCTGGAATTCGCGGACTCCGCTGCCGAGCGTCCGCCCCGGTAACCCGCCCGATAGCCACTGCCCGGCACATCGGGCCCACAAAAAAGGCTCCCGCAGGAGCCTGTTGTCTATCTTCTTGGCCTTATGCCAAAACGGCCAGTGCAGCCGCGTAATCCGGCTCCTGAGCCACTTCCGGCACCAGCTCGCTGTGCAGCACCTTATCCTGCTCATCCAGCACGATGACGGCACGGGCCGTCAGCCCCACCAGCGGACCAGTGGCGAACGCGACGCCGTAATCCTGCAGGAAGGCCGCACCGCGCATGGTGGACAGGGTGACGACCTTATCCAGCCCTTCGGCACCGCAGAAGCGCGCCTGGGCGAACGGCAGGTCGGCAGAGATGCACAACACCACTGTGTTGTTCAGGGCGCTGGCTTCGGCATTGAACTTGCGAACCGAGGCAGCACAAACCCCGGTATCCACGCTCGGGAAAATATTCAGAATTTTGCGTTGCCCGGCAAAGCTGGCCAGGGTGACATCGGCCAGATCCTTGGCCACCAGAGAGAATGGCTTGGCCTGGGAACCAACGGCCGGGAAATCACCAGCAACTTCGACCTGGTTCCCTTGCAGGGTAATAGTGTGGCTCATGTTAACTCCTGAGATTCGATGACAAAGAGGTACGGGTTGAGCCCTGAGTATAGGCCGCTCCTGCCCACATAAACACCGAGCAAGTGCAGGGTTACCAAAAGGCTCTTATGGAGCCAATTTGATCATTCTGCCCCCCATAGGCTGTGACCCAGCTTCCGCTCTGACAAAAAGCCATACCAAATGCATGGTTATATCTCACAAGAGTCGCTGGCTTGGCCCATGGTCAATATTCACCACCTCCATGGAATGATCGATGAATACCTATCCGTTCAGCCCCCTAGGCTTACTCGGCACGCTGATCCTGACGCTGCCACTGACCGCCTGTCAGGACGATGCCGAATCGCCACAGGTCAAAACCTGGCCCATCACCGACATCCGTGTCTCTGATACGGG
>Ga0247725_1000897_pt1 | contig 17650 bp, 16 predicted proteins | sample OKSTACKMCFT3sol_FD_183021 | JGI IMG/M metagenome (GOLD analysis project Ga0247725, IMG submission 183021) | Subsurface sediment microbial communities from gas well in Oklahoma, United States - OK STACK MC-FT3-sol | ecosystem: Environmental > Terrestrial > Deep subsurface > Rock core/Sediment... | reverse complement strand
CCTTTGAAATCGTTCATCGCAACTGACCTTGACAGTACATGAGCCCAATCTTGGAAACCGTGTCAGAGTTTGCAACAGAGCCGGGCAGCGCAAGTCAATCCTGGCGGATTCACTACCCCTGCGCGAAGGCCATCGGTGCCGCATCGAACGGCCGGTTGCGGAAAGTCCTCCCTGCGTCCGCTGATGGCCGGCAGCAGCCCGTCGTTGCCTGATGGATCCAACCCCTCCGCTGCTATAGTGCAGTCGGCTTCTGACGTTCAGTGCAGCCGTCTTCTGAAAACGACACCAGCCCCAACGATTACAGAGGCTTGCACGTCTCAGAATATAGTCTCAGAATCGAGCGTATGATTTGCGGATATGCACGGGTTTCTACGGACGGCCAGAGTGCCGAGGCGCAGGTCGCCGAACTGACGGCGGCCGGCTGCGAGAAGGTCTTCAGCGAGACTGTGTCCGGGACCAAGACCGATCGCACCCAGCTCAAGCGCGCCATCGCTTCGCTCGCCGCCGGCGACGTTCTGGTCGTCACGCGGTTGGACCGCCTGGCACGCTCGACACGGGATCTGCTCAATGTCTTGGCCACGCTCACCGAGAAGGGTGCGCAGTTTCGGTCGGTCCGCGACACTTGGGCGGACACCACCACGCCGCACGGGCGATTGATGCTCACCGTCTTGGGCGGCCTGGCCGAGTTCGAACGTGAGTTGATCCGATCGCGAACCGGTGAGGGCCGTGAACGGGCAAAGGCGCGTGGCGTCAAGCTGGGGCGCCGGCACTGTCTGACGGTCGCTCAGCGCACCTTCGTCGCTCAGCAGCGTGCCAACGGTGAAAGTGTTCGCCACCTAGCCAAGGTTTTGGGTGTCAGCAAGGCGACCATCGGCCGTATCCCTGCGTCAGAGACCTAGGCGACGGATGCTGGGGCCGCCGCGCCACCAAGAGGACAGCCCGCGCCGATTGCCGACAAACGGACTCTCCCAACTTCTCTGAGGGGTGGAAAGCCGGCATTAGAGAGCGTCAGCCGCAGTGGCCGATAGCATCCAGCAAGGTTGACTGGAGGCGTCGAACAACCCGTTGGAAGCTCGTGTCGTCGCCAAGCGCCCTCGCCAGGACAATGGCGCCCTGTATTCCAGAAACCGCCTCTTCGGCGAGATCCAAGGCCAGGGCCGGCGGCGCCCCTCCCACTTCTAGACAGTGGGCCAAGGCTGAGATCCAGCGGGCGAAGTATTCTTTCACCCTGACCGAGAACGCCTCGCCAGCGGAATTCAGCCCGAGGCTTCCAACGATGCACACCCTTCTCCCGGAACGGAAATAAGCGGTTACGTCGTCGAACATCGCCGTGATCGCCGCCGCTGGATCGACAGCATGTTCCAGCGGCGAGAAGATCACGTCGACGAACCAGCCGTCGATGTTCTCGAGGACGGCCTCCATCATCTCTTCCTTCCCACCGGGAAAGAAGTTGTAGAGGCTGCCTTTGCCAAGGCCGGTCGCCTTTGACAGGGTGGCCAATGTCGCGCCCTCGAATCCGTGCTCGCGAAAAGCCTCCGCCAGCGCCGGCAGCGCGCTTTCGCGATCCGTGAGGGCGCGCTTGGAACTCACAGGCCCAGGTCGCTCAGCGAAGCATGGTCGTCCGGACGGCGGCCCAGCGGCCAGAAGAACAGGCGCTCCGACTCCTTGATCGGCATCTCGTTGATGCTGGCGTGGCGGTTCGACATCAGTCCGTCTTCGGCGAAGAGCCAGTTTTCGTTCCCGTAAGCTCGGAACCACTGTCCGGCATCATCGCGATACTCGTACGCGTAGCGCACGGCAATACGGTTGCCGGTGAACGCCCACAGCTCCTTGATGAGCCGATATTCGTGCTCCTTGTTCCACTTGCGCTCCAGGAACGCCTGGGCCTGTTCCCGGTTGACCGCGAACTCGACCCGGTTCCGCCAGCGGGTATCGAGCGTGTAGGCCAGAGCGACCTTGGCCGCATCGCGGGTGTTCCAGCCATCTTCGGCCAGGCGAACCTTTTCAACAGCGGTTTCGTGGGTGAACGGGGGCAGCGGAGGACGCGACATTTGATTTCCTTTCGAGGTTTGAATGGGCCTGGCAAGCGCGGGGCTTGCGAGGGCCGTAGCGGGAAGGGCGGCTAGAAAAGTTCGACGATGCATCTGATCCCTCTGAAGGCTTTGCATCTTTTACCGATCGGTACAGACTTTTACCGATCGGTACAAGTCCTGTTTTTCGTTCTTTCGCCGCTTGGCCGACGCAGCGCGTTTTCGGGAGGATTGGCCTTGAAGCCCTGCGTCGCGGCGAGGCTCAACGCTGGAGGGCATGACGGGCACTCGTTCGTCGGTAGACATCCACCGCGTCCCGTCAGGGCGTGCACACGATGGCTCCGGCATACTGGCGGTCGTAAGCCGACGACCCTTCTTCGAGCCAGGGTGTACTCCCCACGACAGCTGAGTGCTTAGCGACGCTTCATGCGGGACCGCGCAAGGTCCGCTCAGGGTCGGAAACGGAAATGAGCGCACTGATCCAATTCGGACATTGAGATCGCAGCGCCGGCACCGCTCTATCGTCCGGCCGAAGGTCCGGATATCGGCGAGTTGGCAATTTCGGTTCCCGACCCTGAGCGGACCTTGGCATCGAAGCCACCTCACGGTGCCGTCGCGCCAGAAGCAGACCTTGGCTTGCTTCCAGTAAGGCGGCATTGGTACGAGCTGGCTTCTGGTAATTCGCGGTAGCCTAAATGGCCTCGATCAGCCGCTCAACCGCCGCCACATCCCGCCGGGCGGCAGGGCGGGACTACACCACATCCGGGATCAATCGACCTCCCCCCCCGGTCAGGCAGGCCGCCGACTTAACGATCCTTCGTCAAAGACTCGCTTTGCAACCGCAGCTGATCGAGCAATGGATCGAGAGAAGACCGAAGATAGTGGACCCCACCGAGGTCAGCCCCCTCGTCGTACTTTGGATCGGCTTCCGCCAGCTGCGCCGGGCCTGGCTGCCCTCCTGCAACCTAGAGCCTGTGACGCGCTCTTCGCTTGACATTATATGAGCGATCATTCAGTTAAATGCCATGAGCAATGTCGAGACCCGCCGCGGACGACCCGTTGATCGTCAGGCACGCGCCGAGCGCCGCGCCCAGATCCTGGATGCCGCGCATCAGTGCTTCTCACGCAAGGGTTTTCACGCAACGACCACAGCGGAGATTAGCGCAGAGGCGCAAATCAGCGTCGCGGGCCTCTATCAATATTTTCCAAGCAAGGATGATCTCATACAGGAGCTCATCGAACAGGATCTTACTGATAGCATTGCTTTGGTTGAGGCCATTATGGCCGGCAACGACTTCTTCGATAGCGCCGAAAGCATCCTCTTGCAGGCTATGCAGGATGAGAGGCAGGCTGCGATGGCGCGTATTCGCTTGGAGATCCTGGCCGAAGCCAGCCGATCGCCTCGCATCGCGGCGATCTTGGCCTCCAGCGATCAGCGGTTCACCGCCGCTATGGTGCGCGCCATCACCTTGGCTCAGACTAAGGGGCAGGTAGCGGCCGACGTCGATCCCTTCGAACTCGCTGTCGCCCTTACCTGCTTGGCCGACGGATTGTTTGGCCGCCTCTGTCTTCCTCCTTACGCTCGCGGTCCCTTCGTCACCGCAAGCGTGCAGATGATCCGCCGCGCCGCGGCCCCCACCAAGCCTTAGGACCAACCAGAATGCCAAGCTCAGGCGACAATTGCGCCAATTATATTAGTGCGTCATCAGTTAATTTAATGAGGCTGATGCGGCTTTCGGCGCTCAGCGCGGCGATGCTCACGTTGTCGGCTTGCGGTCGCGACGAGCCCGTTTCATCTCCGCCGCGCGCCGCTTTGACTGCGCCGGTGCTCAAGACGGGCGCGGGGGGTAGCCAGATCACCGGCGTTGTCCGCTCCTTGGGCGCCTATGACGTTGCGATCGAGAACCCGGGTCGCCTGGTTCGTCTGCGCGCCAATGTGGGTGATCGTGTCGCGGCTGGGCAGATCCTTGCCGAGTTCGACGCCGAGCCGCTGCGATTGCAGGCGTCTCAATCAGAAGCTCAGTCGCGAGCGGCGGGCGTCGAGCTCGAGGCCGCGCGCCGCGAGGCTTTACGCCTTGAAGGCCTTGTCGCAGCTGGGGCGGCGTCTCGTCAGGATCTCGACACCGCCCGCACAAGCGTCAAGCGCGCCGAGGCCCAGCAGAGGGCCGCCGCCGACCAGGCCGCGTTGAGCGCTCGCGCCTTGTCCAAGGCGTCGGTTCGGGCTCCGGCGGCAGGCGTCATCACGGGACGTCAGGGGGAGCTGGGCGCTATTCTACCCGCAGGGGCGGTCGTCTTTTCGTTGGAGGCGGGCGGCGAGCGCGAGATCGTCGCTCCGTTGTCCGGCGCCGTCGCCGTCCAGATGCGCCCCGGCGCGGTCGTGACGTTCAGCAGCGGCGGCGTGGACGGGCGGGCGCGCCTGTCGGGGCTGTCGCCAAGAGCCGCCGGCATCGACGCTCAGACCGCCCGTTTCACCATCATCTCAGGCGCGCCAGCGCCTGGGGCGTCCGTCGCGATCGCGCTGTCGGGGAGCACGGCGAACGATGATTTTCTTCTGCCCTTGTCGGCAGTGCTCGCCGACCGATCCGGCGCCCGGCGCGTGCTTGTCGTGGACCAGGGCGGCAAGACCTCGAGCGAGCCTGTCCAGCTGCTCGAAGTTTCCTCGGCCGGAGCGCGGGTTCGCGGCCATCTGGCTCCCGGCCAGCGCGTGATCGCGGCCGGCGGCGAACTGATCAAGGCCGGCGAACGCGTCCGTCCGCTTCCCTTCACGCCCTAAGCGCGGAATCCCCCATGTCTCTGACCGAAATGGCGGTGAAGCGCTCACGCTTCACGCTGATGGCCGCGCTTGCCCTGCTGATCGCGGGCGTCGCGGCGCTGGTGGGTTTTCCCGCCACCGAAGAACCCACCGTTCCGTTCCGCGCCGCCACCATTGAGGCCTACCTGCCCGGTGCGACGCCCGAACGCATAGAAAGTCTGGTTGCGAAGCCTCTCGAGGAGCGAATTCGCACTATCCCCGAGGTCGACAAGATCGAAACCACGCTGCGCCCCGGCGCGGTGTTCATCACCGTTTCGCTGCACGACGGGGTTAGTCCCGACCGCGTGCGTCAGGCTTGGCAGACCTTGAGGGCGAGAAGCCAGGAGGCTGCGGCGCAGTTTCCGGCCGGAACCGCTGGTCCGTTCTTGAATGACTCCTGGGGGCGCGTCTCGGTCATGACCCTGGCGCTCACCGGCCCGAACTACAGCCAGGGGCAATTGCAGCAGGCCGCCCGCGCCGCGCGCCTGAGGCTGCAAGGCGTTCCGGGGGTCGAGCAGATCTCCCTGAGCGGCGTGCGAGAGGAGCAGATCTACATCGAAGTCTCGCCCGCCCGTCTGGCGGCCGCAGGCATCGGGCTGGAAGCTGTGGTCAAGGCCGTCGCCGATCGCAACGCCGTCGTCTCCGGCGGCGAGATCGACGTGTCGGGTCGTACGCTGGCGCTGGACGCTTCTGGCCAACTGAAAACCATCGCCGATGTAGCGGCCGTGCCTGTCGCGCTCCCGAGCGGCGGCTCGGTCCCTCTGGCTTCGCTGGCAAAGATCGAGCAACGCCCGCAAGACCCGCCCGCGACCGCCGCCGTATTCGACGGCAAACCGGCCATCGTGCTTGGCGTTTCGATGCGGCCTGGCCTGAACGTCGTCGATTTCGCCCAGGCTCTGCGGACGGGCGTGACGTCGGTTCAGGCGGACCTTCCGGCAGGCATGAGCCTTTCGCCCGTCACCGACCAGGCCGAGGTGGTGGGCCACAATCTTCTGAAGGTCGGCAAGATCTTCGGCGAGACCGTGGTCATCGTCATGGGCGTGGTCGTGGTGTTCCTGGGGTGGCGAGCCGGCCTCGTTACGAGCGTGATCGTCCCGCTTACCGTGCTGGGCACACTGCTGATCATGAGCATGCTCGATATCGAGCTGCATCAGATCTCGATCGCCGCCATCATCATCGCCCTGGGCATCTTCGTCGACAACGCGATCGTCGTCGTCGAGGACTACCAGCGCCGTATCGGCGAAGGCGAGGACCCCGACACCGCGGCCGTTCAGGCCGGAAAGACGATGGCCGCGCCGCTGCTGGTGTCGTCTCTGGCGATCATCCTGGCCTTCGTGCCGCTGGTGGCGGGCTCAAGCGACACTGCCGAGTACATGCGTAGCCTCGCGGTCGTGCTGGCCGTGACCCTGTTGCTTTCCCTGCTGCTGGCGCTGACGGTCATCGCCCTCCTCAGCAAGATGTACATCAAGGCTCCGCATGACGATCACGAGAAGGACGACTGGATCGGCCGGCTGAAACGCTGGTACGGCCGCCAGGTGCTCCACATCGTCGGACGCCCGGCGACCGTGGGACTGGCCATGCTCGCGTTGCTGACCGGAGCGGTGATCCTCAACGGCTTCCTGCCGCAGGGTCTGCTGGCGCCGTCCGATCGCGCCCAGGTCCAGATTCCGATCGAGATCGCTCCGGGCGCCTCCACCCGCGAAAGCCTGAAGGTCGCCCAGGCGATCTCGGCCCGCATCAGCGACAAGACCGCCCATCCGGAAGTCGTCAGCAATGTCGTCTACGTCGGCGACGGCGGGCCGCGCTTCATCCTGGGCCTCAATCCGCCCCTGCCGGCCAGCAACCGCGCTTACGCCGTGGTCAATCTGGCCAAGGGCGCCGACATTGACGGGGCTGTCCGTAGTCTCCGCGATGATCTGAGCGCACGCTTCCCGCAAGCCCGGATCGAGCCAAAGCGCTTTTCTCTGGGTGCTTCGGAAGCCGGCAAGGCCGTCTTCATTCTGTCGGGCCCCGATCGCGCGGCGTTGAATCAGGCGGCTGAGGAGCTGAAGGGCGCGCTGCGGGCCGTTCCTGGCGCGCTGGACGTTCGCGACGACGCCGAAACGATGATCCCGCGACTGGTCATCGACATAGATCGGGCGCGCGCCCAGGCTGCTGGCGTCACGCCTGCCGACACCGCCCGCGCCCTGCAGGCCGCCTATTCGGGGGTGTCGGTTACGGCGCTCACGCGAGGAGACCTGTCGACCCCGGTCGTCCTGCGTGCTGAGCCCGCCCTGCGGCTCTCGCCGGAAGCCATTGGCGCGACCTTGGTCAAGGATGGCGTCACCCTCGCCGACATCGCCAAAGTGCGGCTGGCGGACCAGGACAGCGTGCTCAACCGTCGAAACCAGTATCCGTCCATCACCGTCAGCGCGCGCCACCCTGACCTGACCGCTCAAGCTCTGACCAACGCGGTCTCCGGCACGATCGACAAGCTGGATCTTCCCCCTGGCCACGAGCTGAAACTCGGAGGCGAGATCGAGGAGTCCAAGGAAGCCAACGGCGGCCTTGGCCAGTTCCTGCCGATCGCGATGCTTGGCATGGCCGGGCTCTTCCTCTGGCAGTTCGGGAGCTTGCGGAAGACGATCATCGTCATGGCGTCGATCCCGTTCGTGATCATCGGGGCGACCCTGGGCCTCTTCCTGGCCGGCCAGGAAATGAATTTCACCGCCACCCTGGGTCTGCTCGCGCTGGCGGGGATCATCGTCAACAACGCGGTGCTGCTGCTGGAGCGGGTCGCAGAAGAACGGGCCACCGGGGCCGGTCATGTGGACGCGGTCGTCCGAGCCGCCGAGGTGCGACTGCGGCCGATCGTGATGACCAAGCTGACCTGCATCGTGGGTCTGGTGCCCTTGTTCCTCTTCGGCGGCGCTCTCTGGCGGCCGATGGCCGCGGCGATGATCGGCGGGCTGGCGCTGGGCACCTTGATCACGCTCGTCCTGATCCCCGCGCTCTACTCGCTGCTGTTTGACCGCCTGCCCGCCTTGCGCGCCCGCCAGGCGCCGGCTCTGGAGACCCCGTGATGAAGTCGCAAATCTCGGCGCTCGCCTTGTGCGCCCTGGCGTTGGGCGGTTGCGTCAGCCTGCCCGACCGCCCCCCCGTCGCTCCCGCCATGCCGTCATGGACGGCGCAGGCTCCGGGTCAAAGCGATAAGCCGGTCGTCCTCGATTGGTGGACCGCATTCCAGGATCCGGCGTTGAACGCTCTTGTCGAGGACGCCTTGGCGCACAACGCCGACCTAAAGGCGGCCGAGGCAAATCTGGCCGCCGCCTCGGCTTTGGTCGGTGAGGTCAAGGCCCATCGGATCCCCGGGGGATCGCTCGATGCGGGCGTGGCTCGTGGCCGGGTGGCCGGTCTTTCGCAGCCGCCGTTCCCGGGCGCGCCGGAACGTTATCCGACCCAAACCCTCGCCAATGTCGGCGCCACGCTTGGCTGGGAGGTGGACGTTTTTGGTCGCATCTCGGCCAACGTCGCCGCGGCGCGCGCCCAGCAGGGCGAAGTACTTTGGCTGAGGCGCCAGACGGAGGCGGCCGTGGCGGCCGCTGTTGTACGGGCCTATGTCGAACATCGCTACGCCGTACAGCAGGAAAGCCTGCTGATCGAGCGGTTGGCGGTCCTGGCCACGATCGCCACCAGCGTCGAAAAGAGCCAAGCCCTCGGCGCGGCGTCTCAACTTGATCGCCAAGCCGCGACCGAGACATTGGCGCAGGCTCGCGCGCGGCTCATGGTTTTGAGCGCCGAGCACCGCAACGCCGCCCGCAGACTAGCGGTGCTCAGCGGTCGCGCGCCCGATCCCAATCTACCGGCCGGCCGTTTGCCCATCACGCCGGCGGTGCTCGACGCTGGCGATCCGACGGCAATGCTGCGACGCCGACCTGACGTCGGCGCCGCCGAGCAGCGTCTGGCCGCCGCGGTCGCAGACGCCCGCATCGCGGTCACCGACCTCTATCCAAGGGTGTCGGTCGGCGGCAACATCGCGCTGTCCTCAAAGCCCAACCGCCTCGGCGATGACGGCTCTCTGGGTTTCAGCGTTGGCCCGAGCTTGAGTTGGGGTCTGTTCGACATGCCGCGCCTGCTAAAGCGGGTCGAGGCGGCCGACGCCAGATCGCAAGCGGCCTTGGCCCAATGGCAAGCCGTGGTCCTGACGGCGCTGGAAGAGGCGGACGGCGCTATCGAAACCTGGGGCGCTAGCCGTGACGCTGCACGTCAGACAGGCTTGGCGGCGCAGGCCTCCGACACCCGGCTTGGCTTGATGTCCAGGCGCGAAGCGGCGGGACAGATCTCGGCTCGAACGAGACTGGAGGCGCAAGCGCAGGCGCTCGATGCGCGTTCGGCGGCGCTCGATGCGCGTGGACGCGAGGCGCAAGGCTGGATCGCAGCTCAACTGTCGTTGGGCGCGGGATGGCGTGACGCCGCCCTTGGGGTTGAGCACCACACCGTGGCGGAGGCTGCGCGGTGATGCGGGCAGCGGCGCTTATCCAGGTTTTGGCAGCCTGTCTGTTCCTGACGGCGTGCGGAACGCTCGAGCGACCAGCGGCCGCCTTGCGAGCCGCACCGCTGGATGTGCTGCATCGGACCGAAGTCAGGTCGCGGCCGTCGGACGCCCAGTCCATGCAGGCCTATGCCGAGGAGATGTCGCACCTTCTCGACGGGGACCGCCCCATCAGATTGCTGGCGCTGTCAGGCGGCGGCGCGAACGGCGCGTTCGGCGCCGGCGTTCTGACGGGATGGAGCCGCCGAGGCGATCGGCCGGTCTTCGACGTCGTTACGGGCGTTAGCACCGGAGCGCTTTCGGCGCCCTACGCTTTTCTTGGACAGGACTGGGACGACGCGCTGGAGCGCGCCTACACCGAAGGCAGGACCTCAAAGCTCGTCGCCCTGGACAACATGGCCCTGCTCTTCCAGCCGAGCCTGTTCAGCGCCGCGCCTCTACGCCGTCTCGTCGACGAAAACGTGACGCCAGAGATGCTCGCCGCCATCGCCGCCGAACATCGCAAAGGTCGCCGTCTTTTGGTCGCTACGACGGATCTGGACCGCGAAGAGACCGTGATCTGGGACATGGGCGCTTTGGCCGAGCAGGGCGACGAGGATTCGCGAACGCTCTTCAAGGAAATCCTGGTGGCGTCCGCAGCGATCCCGGGCGTCTTTCCTCCAGTCTTGATCGCGGCCCGCAACAACGGTGATGCGGTGTTCGAGATGCACGTCGACGGCGGTGTGAACACACCGTTCCTGGCGATCCCCGAAGGGCTGCTCGACTGGACGCGGCCTGGCGGGAGAAATGGTGGCGAGATCTACGTCCTGGTGAATGGCGTGCTGTCGCAGCGAGACCAACCGACCCTCGGGACATTCGGCGCCGTGCTGGGACGAAGCTATGACAGCATGACCAAGACCGCGCTTCGACGGGATCTCATGCTCACTCAGAGCTTCGCGCGACGAAACGGCCTGGCGCTCAAGGTGACCTCGATCCCGCCGGAGTGGCCAAGCTCGAGCCTTGATTTTGCGCCACAGGCGATGAAGGCGCTGTTCGAACGCGCCGAGCGCTACGGCGAGGAAGGGCCGTTTCTCCGGGATCCCGTCAAAGCGTCGCCCGCAGCCTTATCGGTCGGGGTGGAGAGGTAGCTTCTAACGGTCGGATCATTCCGAACAGACAAGGGGGCGTCTTGACGCTCCTCCAAGCTCGCGCGACGGCGCGAGGCTTCGCGGCCCCCTCACCCCGCCGCGGAGCGGAAGGGGCGCGCTCCCCCCCAATCCCGGCGCGCCCCTTCCTTCCGTCAATACTCAGCAAAGCGGTTCGGCCTCACCAACCCATTGTGACACGGGCCGGAGACGTGGGGTCGGGCGGTTCTGCTATCGAGGCGTTGGATCATGAGCGATTGTTAAGCTGCAGCTATCTGCCGAGCCGGAGGTCTGTATCGCTGGCTGGGTCGCGCCAGGGCCGGCCGAAACGATTGGCGCGGCGCCATGTCCGCTCGCCACCCTTCTGCGCCATTGAAAGGGCTTGCTTTGCGGAAGCGGGGAGCGCAGGGCCCAAATGGATCATGCTTTGTTCTTCTAAGTGCCCTTTAGCGCAAAAACCTTGAGGTGAGCCCTATCAGCCCCGTCACTCGGCTTCTCGTCGCGCGTGTTCATGTTTTGTGCTTTTAGCCGAGGTTTAGCGAACAAACCTTGAGGTGAGCCCTATCAGGGCGTCATCGACCGTTGCATCATCCCGATCATGGGGCGGATGAAAGTGCAGGACGTGAAGCGCCCGGATGTGGCCGCTCTGATGAAGAAGCTGGCCTACAAGCAGGCCGAGGCAAACCGCACCTTCGGCGTGTTGCGCAAGATGTTCAACTTGGCCGAAGTGTGGGGACTACGCCCGGACGGCACGAATCCATGCCGCCACGTCCCGATGTACCCACCCGGCAAGGAAACCCGGCTTATCGTGGACGATGAACTGGTGCGGATCTTTCGCCAGTTGGAGAAGCTGGAGGCGGAAGGACTGGAAAACTACGTCATCCCGCTGGCAATCCGCCTGCAATTCGAGTTCGCCGCCCGCCGCTCCGAAATCTGCCCGCTCGAATGGGCGTGGGTTGATCTGGAGAAGCGCCGCGTGGTGTGGCCCGATAGCAAGACCGGCGGCATATCCAAGCCCATGAGTGAAGAAGCCTATCGGTTGCTATCCACCGCACCGCGCCGGGATGGCTGCCCCTACGTCCTGCCATCGCCAAACGATCCGACTCGGCACCTGACCCACGGTGAGCACTATGGCGGCTGGAAGCGCGTGCTCAAGGTCGCTGGCGTGCCGCATGTCGGCACGCATGGCATCCGCCACCGAGCGACGACCGACATTGCCAACTCAGGCGTACCAACCAAGGTGGGCATGAAGCTCACAGGCCACAAGACCGTGGCGATGTTTATGCACTATGTTCATACCGAAGACAAGCCGGTGCGGGATGCGGCCGAACTGGTGGCGAACCGGCGATTGGCGATTACCGGCACGCGGAACACGGCGGAGGTACGGGTATGACCAGACGCAGAGCCTCCATTGCAGCACCCACAGCGCCGACGGCGCTGCTGGGCGATATTCGGACATTGATCGACGCCGCGCGCAAGCGCGCCGCTTCGGCGGTGAATAGCGAACTGTCGATGCTCTACTGGCGCATCGGCCAGCGCATCCATACGCAGGTCTTGGAAGGTCGGCGGGCCGACTACGGCGAGGAAGTCGTGCTGACCTTGGCAGCGCAACTGGTAAAGGAGTATGGCACCAGTTTCTCGGTCAAAAATCTGCGCCGGATGGTGCAGTTCGCCGCCGCTTACCCGGACGAGCGAATTGTCGTATCGCTGATACGACAATTGAGCTGGACGCACTTCATAGCCCTGATTCCGCTGAAAGACCCGCTCCAGCGGGACTACTACGCGCAGATGGCGAGCGCCGAACGCTGGAGCGTGCGGACGCTGCGCGAGCGCATCGACTCGATGCTGTACGAGCGCACGGCGCTGTCCCAAAAGCCGGAGGAAACCATCGCACAGGAGCTGGCGGCCCTGCGCGAGGCACAGCGCATGACGCCGGCACTGGTCATGCGCGACCCGTACATCCTCGACTTCCTGGGATTGCGCGATACCTGGCAGGAAGGCGACTTGGAAGCCGCGATCATCCGCGAAATGGAAGCCTTCCTGCTGGAACTGGGCGCGGGCTTTTCCTTTGTCGCCCGGCAGAAGCGCATCCCGGTTGACGACGATGATTTTCACCTTGACCTGCTTTTCTACAACCGCAAACTGCGTCGCCTGGTGGCCGTCGAATTGAAGATAGGCGAGTTCAAGGCGGCGTACAAAGGGCAGATGGAGCTTTACTTGCGCTGGCTGGACAAGCACGAGAGGGAGCCGGAAGAAGCCTCGCCGCTGGGGATCATCCTTTGCACCGGCAAGAAGCGCGAGCAGATCGAGTTGCTGGAACTGGATAAGTCGGGCATCCACGTTGCCGAGTACCTGACCAGCTTGCCGCCACGCGCGGTACTGGGCGAGAAGTTGCAGCAGGCGACCGAGCGGGCGCGGTTGCAGATCGAGCAGCGCAAGCAGGACACAGAGTAGGCCAAGCAGCAACCATGCGTCCCGGCGTGCTGCCGTCGGGTTCGCGGGCTGCACCCCGCGCTTCGTGCCGTAGTGCGGCCATCCGGCTTTGACCCCTGACGCCTTCGACCCTGGCGGGCCTGCGCGCTCCGCTTGCAAAAAGGCGAGTGTGTGCATTGGGCGGGTGTAGGCGGTCTTGCTGTCCCTTTCACCGTACCACGGCGTTCTCGCCGTCAAGGGCTTCGGGCCGATGGCCCTTGCGTCCTGGCGGCCGTCTTTCGACCCCTGACTGCTTGCGCTGCGCCGTGCTTCCACGGTTCCGGGCAATTCCGCCCGAGCAACCGGAGCACGATCATGTCGCAACTGTCCTTTTCATCGTTCGATTCCCCGCTGATGGTGCGTGACGCACAGGGCCGCTACCTGCTAGCGACTGCAGAGCAGATTCTGGAGGCCGCGCGCCACGCCATCGAGCGCAAGATGCAGCGCGGTACTTCGTTCACTTCACCGGCGGCGGTCAAGGAGTATCTGTGCGCCAAGCTGGCCGGCTTCGAGCATGAAGTGTTCGCGGTGCTGTTCATGGACACGCAGCATCGGCTGATCGAATACGCTGAAATGTTCCGAGGCACCATCGACGGCGCATCGGTGTATCCGCGCGAGCTGGCCAAGGAGGCGCTGCGGCTCAACGCGGCGGCGGTCATTGTTTCGCACAACCACCCGAGCGGTAGTCCCGAGCCGAGCGGTGCCGACAGGACACTGACCCAGAGGCTGAAGGAGGCATTAGGCCTGGTGGACGTGCGCGTTCTGGATCACATCATCGTCGCAGGCACCGACGCCACATCGTTTGCCGAGCGCGGGCTGATCTGACAAAAGGGGCTTCGGCCCCTTTTTTTGCTCACCCGCATGATGTGGCGATGGGAGTTGGCATGGCCTTTAGAGGCTGGACTGTGCTCAATTCCCCTTTGCCAAAGCGCCACGCGCAGTCGGCAGCGCAGCCGCCCCAACAATCCAGCAGCCCTACTCCTGAAGCGACCGAACCCGCGCTATCTCAGCGGCTCAGGTGCATGGTGCGAGAACACCAGCACCGGGCGAACCTGATCATGCCCGCCAGCCAGCGCGGCCTCCACGCGCTGGCGACACTCATCCGCCGCGTGCGTGTTCATCTCGGTATCCGGGCCGAGCTGGGCATGGATCATGACTTCCCAGGAGCGACCGATGCGTACGGTGCGAATGTCCAGCGCAACCAGGGGCACAGCTTTCAAGGCCTGCCGGATCGTGGCCTCGATCGGCTCCGTCTTGCTGGGTGGCGGTGCCATGTACAGCAGTTCGGCCAAGGCCCCCTTACCCAGCGACCAGGGAATACCGACGGTCATGGCGACCAGGGCAAGCGACAGAATCGGATCGACATAACGTGCAGCTTGTGTGTAGCCGTAAGCCTGCAACAGGTATGCAATCACGAAGGCCAGCAACGCACCGAACGCGGTCAGTGCGTCGATGACACGCGCAGCCAGGTCGCCTTGGACCAGTGGGCTTTGCAGATGACGGTAGCGCAACCAAACATAGACTGCCATACTAATAGTGACGGCCGCAGACACGAAGGCATAGAGCAGCGCGACCCCGAAGCGAATGTCGGTTCCGCCCGTGAGAAGGCTGGATACGGCGTACCAAATCGAGAGCATCGAGACACCGGCGATCAGCAGGCTCTTGATGAGGTTGACCAGAGGTTCCAGCGGCGCGTAGCCAAATGGAAAGCGTCGACTGGCGCCGAGTCGCAACAGCCGGCCGACCCGGTACGTGAAGATGCCGGTGATGAGGTACACGAGGTTGAAGAAGCCATCAAGCAAGATGGCCTGTGAACCCGTGAACGGCACTGCGATCAGGGCGAGCAGGGACACCACCGCGCCGGTGTAGATCGGTAGGCGCAGCACCTTGAGTTCAATGTCCACTGGGGTCATCGCCTGCGCCCCTGGTTCAATGTCCACGCGCTTCATTGGTCCGCGTCCTCTTTGGACACCTGAGTGCTCTTCTCAGACCTTGGAATCATGTCCAGAAGCATACGACCGATACGTTTGCGCAAGCTCGCGGGCAGCGCTTTGTTGGAGAACGATTGGTGAACCCACAGGCCGTCGGCCGCCAGGCGCACCACCCACAGCGCAGCGACGACATCCTCTTGTGCCGGGGTAGCGGGAATCCAGCGCGACAGCACCGCCGACCAAGGCGCGGCCAGGGCAGTCTGGGTAGCGCCCTCCAGCATGAGCTGCAGTTCGACTCGGGTGGATTTGCCTTGGGCGCAAGCCTGCACATAGGCCGCGAAGCGCTCTTCCGCGCTGGCCTCATGAGCCGGTTTGCCCGCGACTTTTTCCAGCAGTGCCTCCCACTGGTTCGCCAGGTGTTCGTGAATGCCCAAAAGCAAGGCATCGCGGGATGGGAAGTGGTAGAGCATACCGCCGCGCGTCAGCCCGGCCTCGGCGGCCACCGACTCGAAGGTAATCCCGGTGACGCCATCGCGATGCACCACACGGATGGCGGCGTCGAGGATCTTGCTGCGATTGCTGGGGCGCATGAGCACCGCTCCTTCAATGGGTGGCCGTGGCAGTGCCCGGCCCGTGGTGCCGTAGCAACCAGGCAGTCACCAGCGCACCCAAAGCCTGCACGCCTGCGATGACCCACAACACCACCAGATAGCCTCGATCGAAGGCGGATGATGCGGACTCGACCAGCGCGGTATTCACAGGCTCGCTGGCTTGAGCGATCTCCAGCGCCTGGGCAATCCCTGCACGTGCGGCATCGGGGACGTCAGGCGGCAAGCTCACGCCCATCGAGTAAAGCGCCCCCAGCAGGCTTCCCAACAGGGCCACGGCGATGAGACTGCCGAATTCGTATGAGACTTCCTCGACCGACGATGCCATGCCCGCTTGGGCCGGAGGCACGTTGCCGACGATGGCGCTGGAGGCCACTGCCATCACAGCGCCAAGGCCTGCGCCATTGAGAACCATCCCGGCTACCAGCCACCCCAGGCCCAGGTGAAGGCCGGCTGTGGTGGCGAGTGCGCCAATGGCACCCGCCGCCAGTCCGCCGGCGATGAGAACCCGCAATCCCAGCCGGTGAAGGAAAGCCCCGCCCAGCAAGGCCGTAGGCAGCGATCCTATCGCCACTGCCGAGACCAGCAAACCGGCCTGCAGCGGCGTGAAGCCAGCGACCAGTTGGAAGCGTTGGGTGGTCACCAGCTGCATGCCGCCGATGGTGAACATCGCGAACGCGGCAGCCAGCACACCCGCGCTGAAAGCAGGCTTGCGGAAGATCTTGAAATCAAGCAGCGGCGAGCGCAGACGCGCCTGCCGCCGGACAAATAGCCAACCGCCTGCGGCGGCGACTGCCAGCGCAGCGCCTGCCAACGGCCACGAGGGTCCGGCGTGCGCGACTTCCTTGATGGCGACGACGAGGCCGGACAGGGTCAACAGAGCCAGGATCGAGGACCACAGATCCCAGGGTTTGTCGCTCTCTACCGTTCCTTTGGGCGCGAACGCCAGGGTGCCGATGAAGGCCAGCACGACCACCGGCACGTTGAGCAGGAACACCGAACCCCACCAGAAATGCGACAGCAGCAGGCCTCCGATGATCGGGCCGAGCGCAGCGCCCACTACCGACAGACTGCCCCATACGGCGATGGCGATATTGCGTTCGCGCTCGTTGTCGAAGGTGATGCGGATCAGCGCCAGGGTTGCCGGCATCATGGCCGCCGCACCCACCGCAAGGAATGCCCGTGCGGCGATCAGCAGCGAAGCAGTCGGTGAAAACGCTGCGGCCAGGGATGCAACGCCAAAAATCACCAGGCCGAACAGGAACATGCGCCGATGGCCGATGCGGTCGCCAAGCGTGCCCGTGCCTAGCAGCAGGCCTGCCATAACCAGCGGATAGGCGTTAATGATCCATAGCCCTTGCGTGGCGCTGGCGTGCAGCTCGTGGGTCAGCGTTGGCAGCGCCGTGTAAAGCACCGAGTTGTCCAAGGTCACCAGGAGAAGGCCGGCGGCGACGGTTACCAGCAGGGACCAGCGCTGGGATTTGGAGGGAATCATAGGCAAGCAGGCTCCTGGGCTGGTTACAAGCGGCCGCGAACTGATGCGGCAGGGCTCCCGCAGGTGCATTGGCGGAGAGTATAGGAATTATAACTATACAGGATGACTTGTATAGTTATTGTGAAAAACAAGAATTCAAACTACCGCTTCATTAGCGTCTCTGGCCATTAAGCATGGCCGGTCGCGCTGTCGTGCTGCGCATCGAACCCCCTTCGGGGTTTCGCCCCTGACGGGCTTCCATCGTTCCCTCGCTCCGCTCGGCTGACGCCTTCGGCCCGGCTTCCAGCTTCGGGCCTGCGCGCTTCGCTTGCGTGCGGTTCGGCACATCGAGGCGGCCGTTGCCATGTCCAGCCGTCTCCCCTGACTTCATCACCTTCTCCGCGACCGTAGCCCGCTCCCGTGTGCCGTCAAGGCGCGCAGGGCCGTGTCCTCGGCTGCGCCTGCGGGCCGCACCAACCCTGCGCTTGTCTCCTTGACGGCCCCCGTCCGCGCGCTCCTTTGGCCGCGGGCGATGAACTCAGGAAAGACGGTGGCAACAGGGCCAACCGGGTTCCTCGTGCCAACCGCACAGAACAGCCGAAAGGCTGGGCTTCCGAATCTAGGAATCCGGTGTGCGGTTTGAACAGCAAACCCTTTTCGTCAGGAGAAAGACCATGCAACTCGCATCC
>Ga0247725_1000894_pt1 | contig 17736 bp, 15 predicted proteins | sample OKSTACKMCFT3sol_FD_183021 | JGI IMG/M metagenome (GOLD analysis project Ga0247725, IMG submission 183021) | Subsurface sediment microbial communities from gas well in Oklahoma, United States - OK STACK MC-FT3-sol | ecosystem: Environmental > Terrestrial > Deep subsurface > Rock core/Sediment... | reverse complement strand
AGCCCGCCTTCATCCGAGCTCTCGCGCCGGCGAAGATCGGCCGCGTCAAGGGCCATCGCGTTGGCCGACCATGGCGAAGTCGAGGGCGATCGGAAGCGGGGATAATCCGGCTCCAACGGACGCACCCGCTCGGCCAGTCGGGTATCGGCGTAGTAGCGGATCTTGCGCGCGCGGATGGGCGGCAATCCGGCCGAGAAGACGATGGCTTCGTGGGCTGGAAGCTGCATGACTTCGCCGGGCGTGAGCAGAGCCCGCGCGGTTTCCTGGCGTGAGACCATGAGATGTCCGAGCCAGGGGGAAAGCCTGTGCCCGGCGTAATTCTTCATCGCCCTCATCTCAGTCGCCGTGCCGAGCATGTCGCTGATCCGGCGGGCGGTGCGCTCGTCGTTGGTCGCGAACGCGACGCGCACATGGCAGTTGTCCAGGATCGAATTGTTGGGCCCGTAGGCCTTCTCGATCTGGTTCAAGGACTGGGCGATCAGGAACGACCGGATCCCGTAGCCGGCCATGAAGGCGAGCGACGCCTCGAAAAAGTCCAGTCGCCCCAGGGCCGGGAACTCGTCGAGCAGAAGCAGCAAGGGCCGCCGGTTCCTGGCCGCCTCGAGCCCCTCGGTCAGGCGCCGGCCGATCTGGTTCAGCAGGAGCCGGATGAGCGGCTTGGTGCGGCTGATGTCCGAAGGCGGGACCACCAGATAGAGGCTGACGGGCTTATCGGCCTCGACGAGGTCGGCGATGCGCCAGTCGCACCGCGAGGTGACCGCTGCGACCACCGGGTCACGGTAGAGCCCCAGGAAGCTCATTGCCGTCGACAACACGCCGCTGCGCTCGTTGTCGCTCTTATTCAGTAGCTCCCGCGCTGCGCTGGCGACGACGGGATGGACCCGGTCGCCCAAGTGCCGGGTCGACATCATCACCCGTAGCGTCGCCTCGATCGAGCGCGACGGGTCGGCCAGGAAGTTGGCCACGCCCGCCAGTGTCTTGTCGGCTTCGGCGTAGAGGACGTGGAGGATCACCCCGACCAGAAGGCTGTGGGAGGTTTTCTCCCAGTGGTTCCGACGCTCCAGCGCCCCTTCCGGATCGACCAAAATGTCGGCCACGTTCTGCACGTCGCGGACTTCCGTCGGCCCGGGCCGCACCTCGAGCAGCGGGTTGTAGGCGTCGCTGGAGGCATCGGTCGGGTCGAACCGCAGCACATGCCCGAACACCGCGCGGGCGCCGGCGGTCAGCTGCCAGTTCTCGCCCTTGATGTCGTGGATCACCGCCGAGGCCGGCCAGGTCAGCAAGGTGGGCACGACCAGGCCCACGCCCTTGCCGCTGCGGGTCGGCGCAAAGCACAGGATGTGCTCAGGGCCGGCGTGGCGAAGATAGCGCCCGTCGAAGCGGCCGAGCATCACACCGGCGTCGTCGAAGAGGCCGGCGCGCTTGATGTCCTGTTCGTCGGCCCATCGCGCCGACCCGTAGGTCGTCACCTTGCTCGCCTCGCGAGCGCGGCCGACCGACATTGCGATAGCCGCGGCGACGCCGATCAGCGACCCCGCGGCCGCCAGGACTGCGCCGCGCAGGAACACGGCCGGCGCATAGGCCTCGTAGATGAACCACCAGACGAAAAAGGCCGGCGGCGGATAGACCGGATAGCCGCCGAGCCTAAACCAGGGCGGTCCAAGGCGAGGCTGGTAGGCCAGTTGCCAGGCTGTCCATTGGGTGGCGAGCCAGACGCCTCCGAGGGCCAGAGCCCCCACCAGAAGGATCTGACCCCAGAGGATCTTCGTACCGCTCATGTGCTTGCACCATCAAAGTCCAAGCCCGCGCTTTTTCCCCAGCGACCAGTCCACCCCAGCCTTCGTGATCGTCCCCGTCACCTCCTGGCCAAGCTTGGCGTCCAACGCGCGCGTCCACGGCACGAGCTGGAAACCAAGACCGTCGTCGATCATGGCGAACCGGCCCGACGCCAGGTCCATCCGTCGCGCGTAGACCCCCGAGACGAGGTCCCCTTCCCCGCTCTCTTTGATCTGGCCGCCGCTGGTCGCGAGGCTGCCCTTGACCCGATCTAGTTCGGCGCGCCGGAGCGACCCCAGGAGATTGCCCGCGGGCTCGAACCGACCATCGCGAAGGCGCCCATGGCCGTTGGCGACCAGATGCTCGCGACGCTGCTCCATGGCCGTCGCGACCTCGGCCCCAAAGCCGTGGGAGGCCAGCAACGCCGGGTCCTTGACCACCAGCTGGCGGTCAAGCCAGGTCGCCCCATCGGCGGTCACCTGCCGCCCGATGGCGAGATCGGACCGGTGCACCAGAGCGGGCGCGATTGGCGATCCGTCCTGATCGATCTGCGGCCGCACCTCGACGATGCCGCCGACTGGCGTGTCGCCCGAGGCGGCGATGTCGCGAAACCGAAAATGGTGCAGCCGGCCATCGACGCCGTCGACGATCACATAAGCCTGCCCGACCAGCTCGTCGTGGAGACCTCGGGCGGCGACGCGGCCGATGACGGGCGCAGCCAGGTCATCGCCCTGGATGACAAGCTGGGAGGGATCGCGCTGGGCCTGTCCCATGGCCTGATGCAGCGACTTGATAATGTCGCCCCGCACGGCCAGCTCGCGCAGCCGCGGCTCCAAGTCGGCGGCGATCCGCCAGCGTCCCGGCGCGGTCTCTTCAGACAGGCCGTAGCGCTCGAGCACCTGCAGGCGACCAATCAGGCGACGGCGGGCCTGTGGATCGTCTTCCCGCCCCGGCCGCATGTCGATCAGACCCTGCCCGTGGACACGTCCGCGGAGCTTGTGGTCGTGGCTCGTCCAGCGCTCGGCCTGGACCTCGCGGTCCGCGGACGCGGCGATCTCGAGCTCGGTTCTTGGCCCAAGTTCCCGAGTGACGATCTCCTTGGCCCGCTCGCGCAAGCCCCGGCTCATGTAGTCGCGGGAGATCACGAGATCGCGGCCGTCATCGGCGACACCCCGGACCAGAATGTGGACGTGAGGGTTGTCGGTGTTCCAGTGATCGACGGCGACCCAGTCGAGCTTGGAGCCGAGATCCCGCTCCAACTGGCTCATCAGATCGCGTGTCGTCTCGCGCAGATCCGCCAGCCGATCGGCGTCCTCGGGCGAGACGATGAAGCGGAAGTGGTGCCGGTCAGGTTCGGCCCGCTCGGCGAAGGCGTCATGGTCGGCGACCCCGTCCCTGTCGAAAGCCTCGCCCGGCTCGCCGCCGCGACCGGTTCCGCCGCGCCGCAGATAGTAGAGATGGGTCCGGACGCTGGCGGCGCGGAACCGATCGCCGCGGTGGCGGATGATCCGCGCCTTGACGACAACGTTCCGGCCAGCCCCGCCGCTACGAACCGACCGCCCGCGGCCAAAGGCGCGAACACGCCGCCGAGGTCCAAGGTCGATCGCGCCCAAGCCGGACTTGCGGCCAACCGCGACGACCTCCGACGAGAAGCTGCGGATCTTGCCGGCGGTCCCGCCCTGATCGCGCATGCGGCCCAGATGGGGCTCGAAATCCTCGTCACGCGGCATGGGCGCACGCGCGGAAGCCAAAGGTCCCTATAAGGGCATTGTTTTCATTCAGAAAAGGCCGATCAGAGGACCGCGAGCGCGCGCGAGGTCCCTCTAAAAGCTGAACACCATCAACCACTTGGGACCGCCAGGTCCCGGTGCTTTTATCTTGCCTTAGCTGGTGTTTCTCTTCTGCCCCTCTCCCAACCCCTCCAACCTCCCACACCCATAGCCTCTCCGGCCGCGATCCAAGCTCAATCATGGTCGCAGCTCCGCGTGATCGAGCATGACGCCGGGGGTCACGAACAGGTCCGAAGCGCGCCAGTCGGCCTGGGCCTTGGACGGAGCCAACGTCACGTCCAAGGCCAGTTTCGCCGATATGCGGCGCACATAGTCGCGGGTCTCTGCGGGCAAGGCCCGCTCACCGGCCAGGAAGCGTTCGTACCGCCTTGGCCCAGCGTTGTAGGCGGCCAGGAAGCCTGGCGCGCCGAACCGGTCGTACATCCTGCGCAGATAGGCAGCGCCAGCCAGGATGTTGGCCCGTGGCTCGAAAGCGTCATCGCCAAGCGCCAGTTCAGCGCTCAGTTCACGCCAGGTCTGAGGCATGAGCTGCATCAGCCCCATGGCCCCCTTGGACGAGACAGCGCTCTGCTGACCGCCGCTCTCGGCCGCCATCACCGCGAGGATCCAGGCCTTCGGAAGGCCAAAGCGGCGCGAAGCCTCGTCCACGGCATCGGCAATGTGCGTGCTGGCGACCCTCTGCGCCGAGCCAGTCCGGCGCGCGGCGTCCGCAGCGCTCGCCTGGATCGGGACAAGCAGCAGCGGCGCGGCCAGAAGAGCGACGGCCGCGCGCCAGGCGCGCGATGGTCTTTGGTTCGCCCCAGTCGTCCGCATCTTGCGGCCGTGCTCGTCGCCGCCAAGGACAAGGCGCGTCCCGCGCCGGCCTGACGGCCGTCCTTGACCGCGACTGCGCGCGACCGCCGACGCCGTCTCGACCGGGACGGGGAAAGAACCGAAAACCTGTCCAAACAGGGAAAGAACGGGCTGGGACATCATTGCCCCAAGCCCCAAGTCCACACCGGTCGCGCCGCGCCGATGACGCCACGCGCCGGCAGAGGCCCGAAATAGCGGCTGTCGAGGCTGGTGGGCGCATCGGCGTTGACGAAGAAAACCTCGCCGTCGATGAGCCGCCGGCACTCCGAGAAGCGCGGAAGTGGACGCCCCCAACGGTCGCTGGGCTTGGCTCTGGCGACCCAGCGCCCATCAATAGAAAGATCGCCGTCCTTCCCGCAAACGAGCTGGCCCTCGACCGCCGCGACGCGCTTCAGGAGCGGAACATTGGCCGGAAGGTAGCGGCGCGCGGCCAGCCACCGGGCCAAGGCGGGCGGCGGCGCAACCGCCACCAGATCACCAACCTGGTAGCGGCCGGGCGAGACGAGATAGAACCCGATCGGCGCGCTCAGCGTCGTGTTGAACAACACTCGCGGCGGACGCTCAGGCGTGGCCAGCGCCAGGGCGCTGCAGCCGATCAAGCCGACCACCGCCACCTTCAGGCCAGACGGCGGCGTCACGAGAAGATCCCCCGGCGAACCTTCCAGGCCCGGTGACGCGCCCGCTCATAGCGGCGCGGCGGCAGGCCGACGGCGATCCGCGCGCCGACGTGGCGCCAGTAGTCGGGCGCGACCGCTTCCGGCGCGATGCCGATCCGCTCCACGCCGTCAATCGCCTCAAGGACCGCCTGGACCTTCGACCAGCCCGAGATGTCGAGCAGGATCTCCGCGCCTGGCGCGACCTCGGGATAGGTGGTGAACCCGTTCCCCTGAGCGACGGCGCGCAGGATCGCGATCCTGGAATCGACCGTGCCATAGGCCTCGGCGCGCCATCTTACGAAGGCGAAGACGGCGCCCGGCGCGAACAGAACGGTGCGCCGACGGCGATCCTGAACCTGCTCGCCAACGGGCCGGCCAAAGCGCAGCCAGCGCTCGATCCTGCCCTTCAGGTACAACAGCTCGACGCGCGTCAGGCTGCTGGTGTCGAAGCGATCACCGGTCATCGCGACGCTCCAGATAGGCGGGCGCCAGGGCCGCGTGGGGCTTGGCCGGCGTCATGGGCGCGGCGCTCGCATCGCTGGTCGAACGGCGCGCACTGCGCCGCGACCAGGACTGGATGTCGTTCAGCGCGTAGACGACCCTGCCGCCGTTCTTGCGGTAGACCGGACCGGTTCCATAGACCCGGTGCTTGGCGAGCGTACCGACGGTCAGGCGCAGGATCTTGGCGGCCTCGGGCGCCAGCAACAGGCGCTCGACGTTTTCCTCGTCCGAACTGAGCATGTGACGGTCCTCGGAACCGCCAGGAACTTCCGGGCATCGGGGGGCGGCTCTGCGAACAGGCTGGCGCCCAGGCGAAGCCCGGCCGGATGGCGAAGACGGCCCTGGGTGGTTTTCGCCACCCTCAGAAGCCGCCCCGCAGGAGCTTGAGATAGCCGCCCATCATCAGGGCCCGCCCCCGGCGGACGAGCCGGATGGTCACGTCCCGGACTGACGAGGTCTTGAAGTCGGCGCCGGCGTCGGCATCGCCGAAAAGCTCGACGGCGATGTCGCGATAGCTGCGCGCGTTCAGGGCTCCGTCGAGCGCGCACAGGGCGCGGGCCAGGCGCTCGCGCTGCGGCAGGGAGAGGCGCGATCTGGGCGGCTCGTCCGTCAGGTCCGCGCGCCGCAGGGCGTCGATGGCGCGGACCCGCAGGCGAAAGTCCTGATCGTAGGCCAGGACGACGACCAGGGGCGCGTTCGGCGCGGCGCTGTCGCGCAACTGAACCTGCAGGCCGCTGGGGAGCCGTATGTGGTTCCCATCGGCGCCGGCCACGGGTCTGGCCCGCGTGAGGGGCGAAACGCGCGCCGATCCGAACGAGGCGCGCTCCATCGGCACGACCAGGCCGGGCGCGACGTCGGCCCGCCAGACCACCCTCCCCTCATCGGCGCTCAGCGACGGATCGGCCGCCGCCGAGAGCCCCCATCGCCGATCCACCGATCGAGCTTCGCCCGATGCGAGCGCGAAATCGGCGCGGTAGTCGGGATTGCGGCGCAGGAATTCCCAACACAGGGCCGGCACTGTCAAACCGATGAATGAGCGCCAACCGCCGCCGGCGCCCTCGCCCGGCGACCGCCCCCGTCCAGAACTGGCGCGCGGCGTGGCCATAAGCAAAGCTGGCCAGACGCCTCGCCTGTGCGGCGAAATTTACCCTAAGGGCAGCGTGAAAACGCCAAGACCGGCAACGATCTCAACCGAACACACGCAACGTTTCTTGGATAACGGTGGAAATCACTTCGTGAGATGAGCTCACCCATCGCTCATTAACCAGCGAACTACTCGCTCTACTTCCAGCCCATTGCCACCATGAGCAACTTGTCGGCGCGTTCGATCTCGGCGTCAGACAGCGTCACTAGCTTGTCGAGGAGTTTCGTGAGCGGATCCGACTTTCGGCTCTTGGCGGCGAATGAACCAGCGCCAAGAAGATCCCGAGGATCAACTCCCAGCGCATCGGCCAACTTCTCAAGGAGGGACAGGCTGGGAGCGGTTACGCCTCGCTCAATTCGCCCGATGGTTTCCAGCGATTTGCCGACAGCGTCGCCGAGTTCGGCCTGCGTCATTCCGAGGCGGTCTCGGTTGTAGCGCACCAAGTCTCCCACTTGCCGACGCAACGTCGTCATACCTACGCGATCCCTGCCTTACTCGGATCACGAGTTTCGGGGCGGCGCGAATTTCATCAGAGGAACTGATCTGACGTATCAGCTCCAAATAAGACTTTATTTGACGTATCGTTTGCGAGATTCTGTGGGGCAATCAGAAGTGGATTTCCCCATGGATGGCTTCGCCCCGCCGTCAGCAACCATCGACATCGCCTCCGCGGTCGAGGCCCTGGCCCGTCGCTATGGCGAATGGCTGAAGGACAAGCTGCGTCTGCGCTACGGTGATCAGGCCGAGGACCTCGCCCATGAAGCGCTGCTTCGCACCGCCGCGCACGAGGCGGCCAACGAGGTTGAGCACCACAAGGCCTTTCTCTTGAAGGTCGCCGACAACCTCGCGCTCGATCGAGCACGGCGCGCGCGGCGCGAACGCGCCTACATTCGAGACACCTACACGGTGCAACTCCGAGCAACCCCGCCATCGCAGGAGGAGCTGACGCATCTGAAGAAGATCTTGCTGGCTCTACCGCCAGAGTTGCGCCAAGTGTTGGTCCTGACACAGATCAAAGGCATGACGCACCGTGAGGCCTCCTTGCTCACGGGGGTTCCGGAGCGAACGGTGAAGGATCGGGTGCGTCGGGCGCTGATCAAAACCCAGGCCATGCGGGACTGAGGCGCGCGGGACATGATCATGCAAGCAAACGACGCGTCTCGTCCGGCCCGCGAAGCGGCGGACTGGTACACGCGCCTCAGCGAGCCAAAAATCGAGACGGACGAACTCGAAGCGTTCGTCAGGTGGCGCGCGATCCCCGAAAACCGGGCAGCCTATGACGGCATCGAGGACCTCGTCCACGGGCTGCAGGCTCTGGACGGCGACCCCGACGTCGAGGCGATCGTCAACGAGGCCTTCGTAAGCGCTCCCAAGGGCGCGCCTGAATCCATTCGAAGGCGTTCCGTGCGCTGGCGCGGCATCGTTAGCGCGGCGGCCGCCGCCCTGATCATAAGCTTGATCGCGGGCGGAGTGACCCTTCGCCAACCGACTTACTCGACGAAAACCGGCGAGACTTTCAGCACGGTTTTGACCGACGGCTCGCGCGTCCAGCTCAATACCGACAGCGCCATCCGCGTGCACTATCGCGCCGGCGAACGCCGCGTGGAGCTGCTGCGCGGGCAAGCCCTGTTCGATGTCGCGCACAATCCGGCGCGGCCGTTCATCGTCTCGGCGGGCAACACCCAGACGCAGGCGCTGGGCACGCAATTCGAGGTCCGCCGGATCGGCGGCACGATCCGCATCACCTTGGCCAAGGGAAGCGTCCAGGTCACCGACAAGGACGCTCCGCAGGCGACCTGGCGGCTCTCGCCCGGCCAGGCGCTAGCCGTCTCCGCGCAACGCCCCGAGCAGTCCCGCCCCGTATCGGTGGACGTCAGGACTGAGACGAGCTGGACCTCCGGCGAGGTCACTTTCCAGGATCTTCCACTCGCCGATGCGGTGGCCGAGCTCAACCGCTATAGCCGCGAGAAGATCATACTGGGCGACGCCGCGCCGCGTGAACGGGTGATCAACGGCGTGTTCCCAACCGGCGACAACAGCGCTTTTACGTCAGCCGTCTCCAAGCTCTACGACCTGGAGGTGGTCAACAAGCCGAACGGCGACATCGAGCTGCAGCCTCGCAGCCGCCGTGCGGGCTGACGTAATATTTTTTCACAGAGCGATGTCCGTGGACGTTGCTTTGAACGTCTCCCCCCGCGCTCCACAGGCGGTCATCAGAGGTCATCTCGACCGCTCCCGCCTGTGGCGGGGGTGTTTGCAAGATGTCTTTGAAGTCGCTTTGTCTGTTGAGTTCCGGTTCGCTCGCCGTACTGGCCATGGCCGCTCCGGCCGTCGCCATCGCGCAGGAACCTCAGGTCCCTGTGTCGCTGCCGGCGGGTCCGCTGCAGAAGTCCCTGGTCTCGCTGGCGAGGCAGGCCGGGTTCAAGATCCTGTTCGAGACCGAGCTCGTGGCGGGCCTGAAGGCTCCCTCGGTTCAGGGTCGCTACACCCCGCACGAGGCGCTCGAACGGCTCCTCGTCGGCACCGGCATTCGCGTCGAACAGGCCGGCCCTGGGGTGGTCGTCCTGCGCGCCGGCCGCACGCAGGTGAGCCTGACGACGCCGCTGGAGATCGGCGCGTCCGAGCCGACCAGCGTCGCTCCGCAGTTCACCGAGGACACGACGATGGTCGCAGAGATCGTGGTCGGCTCGCACATCCGGGGCGTGAAGGACACCGCCTCGCCCGTGATCGTTCTGGGCCGCGAGGACATGGATCGCGGCGGCTACGCCAGCATCGCCGAGGCGCTCACGTCGCTTCCGCAGGCCTTCGGCGGAACCTACAGCGAAGACACCGCAGCCACGGGGGCAGACCGCAACGCCGGCAATTCTGTGCGCGGGACGGGTGTCGATCTGCGAGGTCTGGGCGCAGACGCCACGCTTGTTCTGTTCAACGGCAAGCGCATGGCTGGCGGCGGCTACTACGGCGATTTCACCGATATCGGTTCGATCCCCTACGCTGCGGTCGGCCGCGTCGAAGTTCTGCTGGACGGCGCTTCAGCGCTCTATGGCGCCGACGCTGTCGGCGGCGTGGTCAATATCAAACTCCGTACCGATCTCGACGGCGGCGAGACGCGTGCCTCGTCCGCCACCGCGACGCGTGGCGGCTACAGCCGCTATCTGTTCAGCCAAGCACTCGGCGCGACCTGGTCAGGTGGTCGGCTGCTGGCGGCCTACGAGCACACCCGAAACGACGCCCTGCGCGGCCTGGATCGGTCCTACACCGGTTATGCTGACCTTCGGCCCTACGGCGGCACGGATCGGCGCCGCGCCACCTACAGCATGCCCGCCAACATCCTCCGAACGAACGCTGATGGGGCGCTGGTGGCGGCCTATGCCGTGCCCAGCGGACAGGACGGTGTGGGACTTCGCCCCTCAGATTTCACCTACGGCACGGTGAACTATGAGAACCAGCGCTCGACGTTCGACGTGCTGCCCAAGTCCCGGCGTCACAGCGCGGTGGTGTCGGCCGCGCAGGATCTCGGGTTCATCGAGTTCTCCAGCGACCTGCGTTTTTCCCAGCGTAAGCTCGTCAGCCGCACCAGCTCCCCCGTCGCCAACCTGGTGGTGACCGCAGCCAACCCCTTCTACGTTTCGCCCACGGGTCAGGCGTCCGAGCGGATCGCGTACTCGTTTCTGAACGAACGCGGCGGAGCCGTGAACCCGGCCAAATCGGAGAGCTACGGCGTGAGCCTGACCGCAGACCGCAAGCTGGGTCGCGGCTGGAACGCAAGCCTCTACGGGACCTACGCTCAAGAAAACGCCTTCAGCTATCTGCGCAACCAAATCAATACGACCAAGCTCAATGAAGCCGCCGGCCTGACGGCCGACAGCCCCCTGTCGTCGTTCAGCGCCGCGCGTGACGGCTACTTCAACCCCTTCATCGGACGCGGCTCCAATCCCGCCGCAGTGCTCGACTTCATCCTTTCGGGGACCGATGTCAGCAAGCAGCACAGCGAGTCCAAATCCGCGAACATCGCCTTCGATGGGCCGCTGTTCTCGCTTCCCGGCGGCCCATTGCGCGTCGCGTTCGGTGGCCAGTTGCGGCGCGAGGAGTACCGCACGAGCGGCTCAACCTATCTCACCGGCTACGTTGAAACGGCCAAGACTCGCCGCCCCTACAGCCGCGACGTGCGAAGCGCGTATCTGGAGCTCAATGCCCCGCTCGTCGGTCCAGCCAACGACCTGCCATTCATCCACCGTCTCGAGCTCTCGGTGGCCGGACGCGTGGAGGACTACGACGACGTCGGCTCGACCCGTAATCCCAAGTTCGGATTGATCTGGGCCCCGGATGAGGAGTTCACGTTCAAGGCCAGTTACGGAACGTCATTCCGTGCGCCGTCCCTGGTCGAGATGGGGCTGCCGTTCGTCATCGGGCCGACCATCCTTCCCTACAATGGTGGCCAGATGCCGGTGTTGCTGCTCCAGGGCGGGAACCCTGACCTCGATCCGGAGACGGCCAACTCGTGGAGCGCGGGCCTGAACTACACGCCCAAAGCCGTCCCGGGCCTGACGCTAGGCCTGACCGCCTACCGCACTGAGTTCAAGGGGCGGATCGGCGCGCCGGTCCTGTCCAGCATCGCCCTGGCATTGTCCTCGCCTGAATTCGCCAGCTTCCGGACTTTTGTCAGCCCCGCGACAAACGCCGCCGACCGCGCGCGCGTCCTGGCCCTCGTCAACGACCCCAACGCCAGGGGCACCACCGCCTACGACATCAATACCTATGGTGCGATCGTCGAGGCCCGCAACGTCAACACCTCCAGCCTCGAGGTCGAAGGCCTTGACGCGACAGCGTCCTACGAGACGACCTTCAGAAACGATCCCCTCTCCCTGAACGCCAGCCTTTCCTGGATTGCGAGCTACGCCCGGAAGGTCACGCCGACCGCTCAATCGACCGAGCTCTCGGGCCAGACCAACTACCCCGCCGATCTGCGCGCCAGAGCATCGGCGACCTGGACACACGGCGAAACAGCGCTGACGGCGGCGGTCAACCACACCGGCGATCTCTACGCGGAGACCGGCCGGCGCGTGAGCCCCTGGACGACGTTCGACCTGCAAGCCCGCTGGCGTCCGTCGATACTCAATCTCCGCGGCCTTTCGCTGACCCTCAACATCCAGAACGCCTTCGACAAGGCGCCGCCCTTCTACGACAACCCGCTGGTGCTCGGTTACGACCCGACCAACGCCGACCCGCTCGGCCGCATGGTCACCCTGCAGCTGACCAAGGCCTGGTAGGCCCAACTTCCTCGATTTGGAGATTTCACCATGCGACGCATTGCGGCGCTGGCGGTCGGCTGCACGCTCACCGCCTCAGGCGCGGCCTACGCCGAGCCCTATACGGTCGATCGCTATCTTACCCAACAACAGCTTGGTCCGGTCAGCATCGACCCGACCAAGCGTTGGCTACTCGTCCAGAGCTACGACGGTTGGGAAACCGCTCCCAACTTCGACCTCGAATACAACACCCGACTGGCGATCGCCCGGCTCCGTGTCTTCGACCTGGCGGCGGACGGTGTTGAGCATCCGCTCGACCTGCCGGCAGGCCATGGCTACACGGCGCTGGGGTTCTCGCCCCACGGCCGCCGCCTCGCAGTCGCCCGATCAAGGGGACATGACTACGAACTCGGCGTGATCGACCTTCGCACGGGATCCACGCGGTGGCTCGGACTGAGCCCGCGCTTGGTCGTCTGGGGGCCAGCAGTCGCCTGGCGCTCGGACGACGAGTTGCTCGTCGCCGCGCGCCCTAAGGACTTCCCCGATCCCTATTTTGGGATCGGCTTTCAGATCCAGGAACGGCTCGCCCAGCAGTGGGCCGCCGGCGCCAGAGGAGAGCCGTCCGCCACGGCCATCGGAAGCGGACGGTATCGCGGCCTGCGTCCCCGTGCGCCGACCACGGGCCTCGTTCAAGTCGACCTGGCCTCAGGAGACCAGAAAACTCTCGTCGTCGGGGACGTGAGCGACTTCGAACTGGCGCCAAACGGCTCGGCGGTGGCCGCCATCGTGGCGGGAGAAGACTTCCAGCCCGATGGCGAGCCAACCAATCCGGCGACGGAGATGGTGCGAAAGCGAATAGCGATCGTCGATCTTCAACTGGGAAAAACCTCGTTCCCATGTCCGAGCTGTGACGTGATGACCCGCTTCATCAGCTGGTCGCCAAGCAGCGATCAGGTCATGGTCTTCGCTCGGCAGGGCGAAGGCTCATTCGCCGAAGGACGCTACTGGCGATTTGATCGCCAAGGCGCCGGCCGAGCCATCGAAGCGGAAGGTCTCACGCCAATCCTGGCGACGACATGGGACAATTCGGGCATGCCGGTCGGCGGCTGGCTGGACGGAGCGCCTGTAATCCAGGCGCGCTCCCTGTCGGGCAGGACTGACTTCTGGCGCATCCAATCGAGCGGACCGTCAAACATCACGGCAGCTTTGCCGAGTTCTGGTCGGGTCGTCGGCAGTTCCGCTGGAGTGTGGGCGGTCTCGGCAGCAGGGCGAATTTGGCGGGTCACGTCCCGAGGCGCGAAGCCTTGGGACATCGCAGCGAATGACATTCAGTCAATGGCCGAGGTCCCGGATGGCTTTCGAGGCGCATCCAATTTCGTGCCGCCGTTAGAACAGCTCGCACTCACTTCCCCACAGACTTCCAGCGCGGCGTCCTGGCCCGGGCCACGGGCCTCCAAACCCGTCGACGGAGCTAGGGTCGTGGGCCAAGGCAAGTTCGGAGCGGTGGATATCCTCAAGGATGCGCACGGCGTCCAGACTGTCGGGCTCCATTCGAAGAACGGGCGGACAGTCCTGGCGACAATCAACGCCGGCTTCTCAAATGTCGACTTCGCGACACCCATTCCTATCCGGCACACTGGAGCTGACGGGCGCGTACTGACGAGCTGGCTCTACTTGCCGACACGGTCCTTGAGCGCCGGCGCCAAGCCGCCGGTGGTGGTGCTCCCCTATCCCGGAAACGCCACCGCCTCACCGCCACCGAACCAAGGCGCGGGGGGCTTTGCTCTGTCGACCAATGCTCAGATCCTGGCCGGCGCAGGCTATGCCGCGCTCGTCCCCGCCCTTCCGTTTGTTCCGAACAAGGAGCCTATGGACGACCTAGCCGGTCAAATCCTCGCACCGGTGGATGTGGCCGCGCGAGAAGGCCTAGTCGATGGCGAGAGGGTCGCCGCTTGGGGGCACAGCTACGGCGGTTACGCTGTCGTCGCCGCGGCTACCCAAACCAATCGGCTGCGGGCCGTCATCGCGAGTGCTCCGACGGTCAATCTAATCCAGGCCTATGGGCGGCTCGGCCCGTACAATGCGGTTCTCCCCGAGGCCGGTCTGCCGATCGCGGCCTCATCCGGCTGGCTCGAGAACGGTCAAGCTCGAATGGGTTCCCCCCCATGGGTCGATCCTCAACGATACCTCCGCAACAGCCCTTCGACCTACTTCGACCGTATCAGCACACCGATGCTGATCCTGCAGGGCGATCTGGACAAAAGCATCGATCAGCCTCAGGCGCTGTTCGCCGCGCTCTATCGCCAGCGAAAGGATGCGATCTTCGTGACCTATCGAGGCGAAGGGCACGTGATCTACTCGCCGGGCAACGTCCGCGACCAATATGCGCGGATATTCACACTGCTTGGGGAGACCATCGGCTCCCCTCAAGTCAAACCGCCCCCATAGCGCGGGTCGACAGCGAGATCTGCCAGGCGCTCATCCCAGCGCCTGGCCCACGCCTCCAGAGCGAGCAGGATGAAGATCTCGGCCGTGACGCTGGTCCAGATCAACTGGGCGGGATCGAGTGCGCCCTTGAGACGCTCGCGATCTAAAAGGCCGGCCTCTGCCAGCTGGCCATTGCCTAGATAGTCCTCCAGCATGTCTGCATTCGCGGCGAGGCTGCGAGCGAAATAGGTGGCCAGGTTACCCTTTCCGCGGCGCGCCAGCGCCGCCTCGGGTAACCGCTCGGCGAATGCCTGACGTGCGAAGGGTCTGTCCCGCCACCCCACAGCCAATCGCGCGACTGGCACAGAGAGACACAGCTCGAACATGGGCTGAGCCATCCAAGGGTCGATGACATCCCCTGCCCGATGGCGCTGGCTTTCGCCAAAGGCGCTGAGCCCGTTGACGACTCCGAGGATCTGAAGCTGCCTGGCCGGGTCGAGCTTCGAAGCGGACTCAAGCCACGGATGCAGCTGCGCCGGCAAGCGCCCTGCCTCAGGCGGCATGAAGGTGCGAACGCTGGCCCCAGCCGTCAAATTCCGGGCGCCGAACCCCCGCTTGAGCACGGACCACACCGACGCGACATTACGTCGGGCCAGCACTTCAAGCGCGGCCAGTCGTGACCCTTCGGCGCGCCCTGCAAGAACGTCGCGCACGAGCGCCGGATGTGCGGGCTGGAAGAGAACCGCATCGCCGCCTCGGCCAGTGAAGACCGCATCCACCTCCGGCATTGAAAGTCGATTAGCGATATCGATGTCATGATCAGGGTCGCCGCCAACATAGTTTGGCTTTGGGCCACCAGCCCCTGCGGCGAGCTTCTCCGGTGTTAGCTGAACAAGGTCGCGCTCCACTACGACCAGGGGCAAGTCGAGATGGCGCGCCACTGCCTCTGCGTGGACCCGTTCATCGGCCTCGACTTGGGGAAAGGCGTGATTGACGCCATACAGCGGGCGATTGACGGAACGGGCCAGTGAAGCGGCGATGATCGAGGAATCGAGCCCGCCTGACATCTCGCAGATCAGTCCCTGCCTGCCTTGCGCCCAGGCCGCTATGACTCCGTCGAGCATCCGACGCAGGTCATCTGGCTCAACCGGCGTGGAGCGGGCGCGCACGAAGCGCTCTGGCGACCAAAGCCGTTGGCCCTGACCATCCGGACCAGCAAGAACCCCGGCAGGATAGCTCGTGACGCCGACAAGCGGACAGATGTAGCTCGCCAGATTCTTCTGCCGCATGATCGCGCCGACATCGGACCACGCGATCGCAAGGTTCGCAGGTAGCAGCTCCGGGATGTCCGGTAGACGCGACCCCACGAAACGGAGTCCTCCGCGTCGCCAACCTATGGCTTCCATGACCCCCATCGGGTCACGAAGAACGCGCAAGGGACCGCGGTCGTCGTTCAGTATGACGACGTAGCGCCCGAACCCACGCTTCACCAGCTGACACGCCAGCTCGGTCGGCTCACTACCCAATCCCAGGAGATCCAGGTCCTCCCCGCGGCCGTCTCGCGCGGCCGCGGCATCGAAGACATCGCCGATGAGCGCGCCCGTGACACTCGGGAGATGCCTGTAAGATGGCGGCTTCTGCGTCTCGACGAAGACCGAAAACGATCGACGTTCGGCCGTCTTTCGCCAAACGCCGCTACCAAGGATCAGGGCTTCTGCTGCACGCCAGCGAGAGTGATCGCCCCCTGCGCTGCATTCGACGACCAGATAGTCGCGCATGTCATACGACCATGATCGGGACGAAACCGCTCGCGTGGTCGAAGGTGTCGTCGAGCACCACGTCACCGGCCTGAAGCCAACAGTGAGCCTCGAAGGGCCAGGTCCTGACGCCGAACACCCAGTCAGCGTGGAGCCCTTGGCGCGCGAGCCACAATCGTTGCTGCAAGCTCCGCATCAAGCAGACACCGTCATGCGGCAACCACGGAGCCAGCCTATCGAACCCGCGCGAGGCGCTCACAACCGCCCTGCTGTCTACCTTGCGGTGCGGATTGCACGCCGCTGCGAGCGCAAGAACGTCACTGAACGTTAGATGGCGTACTGCGCTCGCCGCCGTCCGGTTGACGAGCAAGGCTTCCCAGATTTGCTTGGGCCCGGACCACCGACCGAGAGGGGCCAGGCTTCGGGCGGGCCTTCTGATTTCGGATCGCTCACCGTTCGGCCCGGATACGACCAGCAACCCTGCCTCGATGAGGTCCAGGGCGGCTTCCGGTGAACTCTCAACGACACCCTCGGGGCCAAGCGTGAGATGCTCTCCACCTTCGACGAGACACAGATATGCGTCGGCCGAAACGTCGAGAAAGACGAGGTCGCCGGCGATGTCCACAGCGTGGACGCCTGACGCAAGCCAATGGCGCATTGAGTATCGGCCTTCAAATGGGGCCGCGCCGCCCTGAGGCAGCGCGGCCTTTGAACATCAGATGTCGCCCCAGCGATCCGTGGGATCGACGCCTTCGATGAACGGCCCGTCGTGCGAGGCCCTGGTCAGGGACGAGGCCGATCCGATCATGATCAAGCGCTTCATCGCTTGTTCCCTTCGAAAGAAAGTTGAGCTTGGCCGGCTGAAGCCGGCAGCGGCGGTCCGATCGACGTTAGCCGCCGTTCGGATAGCAGTCGGTCGGATCGACCCCTTCGGGCTGTCCGGCCGGCAGGCCAGCTTGGGTGAGGGTCTTGGCCGAGCCGAAGCGGATCAGCCGGATCTTGGAGCGGGTCATGACGACCTCCTTAGGCTGTTGGCGTCGCGGAAGTTGCGACACGACAAGGAGGCGGCTCGCGCGATGTATATTCAAATCTATATTTGCCACCCTCGATTGCAGTGGCTCAGACGTGGTCAGCTCAGCCCCAAGGCCGAGGTCAGGATCTCCCCCGCGTGGCGCGCGCGGCGGCGGTAAAAGGCCCGCAGGGCGCGGGCGAGAAGGCCGGCGCTTGCGCCCTCCTCGATCAGCGTCGACAGCGCCTCGCGCTCCTGGCCGCCGAGCACAACCTCTTCGGCCCGACGAAAGGGCGCCAGCTGGGCGAAGGCCCGCGTGATCGACGCCGCCAGCGCCAGGTTGGCGACGCGCGAAGCCAAGCGGTCCAGACCGTCGCCGCGCTCAAGCAATGCTGACTCGTCGACCGACGGGACCGCGGGCGGCAAGAGCCCGCCGCGTACGGCGACCTCGCTGAGGACGGACAACAGCCCGTAGAGTTCGACCAGACTCACCCGATCGTGGATCCGGGCGGCGTAACCGCTGCGCGTTCGGCAGATGAGGCCTTCACCGGCCAGCCACGCCAGCGCCTCGCGCA
>Ga0247725_1000892_pt1 | contig 17767 bp, 12 predicted proteins | sample OKSTACKMCFT3sol_FD_183021 | JGI IMG/M metagenome (GOLD analysis project Ga0247725, IMG submission 183021) | Subsurface sediment microbial communities from gas well in Oklahoma, United States - OK STACK MC-FT3-sol | ecosystem: Environmental > Terrestrial > Deep subsurface > Rock core/Sediment... | reverse complement strand
AGACCATTGAAGGTCAGGAATTTCAGGTAGTTCGTCTCTTCTTTTCGGTCAGCGAGCGAACCCGTGACGCCGCGTGCGGGACGCTGCCCCTTGCCCGTGGCGCGGAACACCAGGGCTTCGGCGCCCTGCCCGAACTGCGCCACGAGGATCACCTCATTTTCAGCAGCGTTTTCAAGCGCGTGCGCCAACATGATAGGGCCGTGCGCGCAGCCCGCCTCGCCCATCACGGCGGCGAGATTGTCACGCACCGCCTCGGCCTTGATCCCGACGAACTTGGCGACAGAGGCGGCCATGCCGGCGAAGGTCGACGGAAAGCAAAAATGATCGACATCAGAGGCCGTTAGACCAGCAACCTCAAGCGCCTTGCTGATCGCTGGGGGGACGAGCTTGACGATGCCTTCGTCGCGGATCCAGCGCTCCTCCCAGTAGTAGTCGAACCCACCGTCGTCGCCGCGGAAGTGATCGACGAAGTCGTCGGTGACGCTGCCGCGGCCCAGCAGTTCCGCCGCCCCCGCCTCCTCGGTAACCACGAAAGCCGCCGCGCCGTCGCCGAAGTCCAGCTCTTGGGCCGAGGCCGCGCGCGCCTTGCGATGTTCTCCCGCCGCCACCAGCGCCGCCTTGGCCCCGCCGCCGGCGACGGCCGACAGCGCCTGGGCCAGAGCCGTCAGGCCGCAACGCTGCGAGCCGGTGACGTCGGTCGCGGCGATCGACTTCTCCAGAGTCAGGGCCGCCGAGACGATCCCGGCGTTCAGCCGATCGGCGAACGGCGCCGTGGTCGAGGCGAAATAGAGGGCGTCGATGCGGGAGCGGTCGTCGTCGGGCCCCAGGGCGTCGCGCGCCGCCTCGACCGCCATGGTCAGGGCGTCCTCGTCCCAATTGGCCATGGCGCGTTCGCCCTTGCCCTTGGCCTTGAGGTTCGGCGCGACCCAGGCGTTGGCCTCGGTCACCGCCTTGCGGCTCAGACGAAGACGCGGCGCATAGGCGCCCCAGGCGGCGATGCCGACCATTTCTCACTCCCTGCCGGTCGAGTTGATCTCGACTTATCGACGTTCAGCTTACGCCCGCGTCAGGCAGGGACAAGTGTTCCCCGGGGTCACCGGGGACACGTCTCAGCGATAGGGATCGTCGGTGTTCAGGTAACCCGCCACATAGTCGGCCACGCCGTCCTCCAGTGCGGTCATCGGCGCGTTGTAGCCGGCCGCGCGCAGGCGGCTCATGTCGGCCTGGGTATAGTACTGGTACTTGCCGCGCAGCACCTCGGGCATGTCGATATAGGTGATGTCCGGCTGGCGACCGACCGCCTCGAACGTCGCCACGGCCAGATCGCGGAACGAGCGAGCCTGGCCCGAGCCCAGGTTGAAGACGCCGTTCACGGACGGGCTCTTGGCCAGCCAGGCGACGACGTCGACCACGTCGCGGACATAGACGAAGTCGCGCAGCTGACCGCCGTCCTCGAAGGCGGGATTGTGCGACTTGAAGAGCTTCACGCCCTCGCCCGCCGCGATACGCGGCCAGATCTGGGCGACGACCGACTTCATGCCGCCCTTGTGGTCCTCGTTGGGGCCATAGACGTTGAAGAACTTCAGGCCGACCCACTGTGTAGGGGCGCGACCGCGCGCGGCCTCGCGGGCGGCGTGGATGTCAAACAGGGCCTTGGACCAGCCGTAGGCGTTCAGCGGCCGCAGGGCCTTCAGGGACGCCAGGTCGTCCTTGCCGTCAAAGCCCAGCGCGCCGTCGCCATAGGTCGCCGCCGAAGACGCGTAGATCAGCCGCTTGCCGTGCTCGACGCACCAGTCCCAAAGGTCGCGCGACAGCACGAAGTTGGACTGCACGATCTTGTCGGCGTCGGTCTCGGTGGTCGAGGACACGGCGCCCATGTGGACGACCAGCTCGACCTCGGACCCGCGCCTCGCCAGCCAGTCGAACAGCTGCTCGGGCGCGACGAAGTCGGCGATCGGGTGCTTGGCGATGTTGCGCCACTTGCCGCTGGCGGCGTCGCGCAGGCGATCGCAGACCACGACGTCCAGCGCCGGATCCTCGCAGAGGCGCGCGACAATGTTGGAGCCGATGAAGCCGGCCCCGCCGGTGACGAGAACGATGCGTCGGCTCATGGCTTAGGCCGCGCGCTTGGTCAGGGCGTCGTATTCGAGCAGGTTGCCGACCAGCGCCTCGAACTGGCTCATCGGCACCATGTTCGGGCCGTCCGACGGCGCCTTGTCCGGATCGGGGTGGGTCTCCATGAACACGCAGGCCACGCCCACGGCCACGGCCGCGCGGGCCAGCACCGGTACGAACTCGCGCTGACCGCCCGACGAGGTTCCCTGCCCGCCCGGCTGCTGAACGCTGTGGGTGGCGTCGAACACCACCGGGCAGCCGATTTCCTTCATGATCGGCAGCGAGCGCATGTCGCTGACCAGGGTGTTGTAGCCGAACGAGACGCCGCGCTCGCAGGCCATGACGTTGGGATTGCCCGCGCCGGTCACCTTGGCGATCACGTTCTTCATGTCCCAGGGGGCCAGGAACTGGCCCTTCTTGATGTTGATCGCCCGACCGGTCGCGGCGGCGGCCAGCAGCAGGTCGGTCTGGCGGCAGAGGAAGGCCGGGATCTGGATCACGTCGACCGCCTCGGCCACGATCGGACAATGGCTGGTCTCGTGCACGTCGGTCAGGGTCGGCAGGCCGGTGGCTTCGCGGATCTCCTGGAAGATCGGCAGGCTGTCCTTCAGGCCGATGCCGCGCTGGGCGTTGGCCGAGGTGCGGTTGGCCTTGTCGTAGGAGGTCTTGTAGATCATCCCCACGCCAAGACGTTGCGCCATCTCCTTGAGCGCATGAGCGGTTTCCAGGGCGTGCTGACGGCTTTCCATCTGGCACGGCCCGGCGATGATCGACAGCCGCTCGCCATTGCCGATACGAACGGGCGCGCCGGTCGGAGTCTTGATCTCGACGACGGCGTTGGGGGCGACGGCTTGCGGCTGATCCAAGGCGATACTTCCGACGTATTAGAGGCTTTGGGCGCCCAAGAGGTGACCCTCAGGGCGGGACGGTGCAAGTGCGGAAAGACTCTGGCGACAGCGAGGCGAACCCCGGCGCCGTCATCGTTTGGTTCCGCAAGGACCTGCGCATAGCTGACAATCCCGCGCTGCGCCATGCCGCCGACAGCGGCCGCCCGGTGGTCTGCCTTTACATCCTCGACGAGACCCCTGGTGTTCGTCCGATGGGCGCGGCGTCGCTGTGGTGGCTGGACAAGTCGCTCAAGAGCCTGGCTCAAGACCTTGAGAAGCTTGGCAATAGACTGGTGCTCCGCAAGGGCGTCGCCGCCGAGGTTCTGGACGCCTTGATCGCCGAGACGGGCGCAGCCTGCGTGCTGTGGAACCGAGTTTACGACAAGGCCAGCATGGATCGGGACGCGGCGATCAAGGCCCGCCTGAGGGACGCCGACATCGACTGCCAGAGCTTCAACGCCAGCCTGCTGAACGAGCCCTGGACGGTGCAGAACGGCTCGGGCCTGCCCTACAAGGTCTTCACGCCCTACTGGCGGGCGGCGCGGGCGCATCTGGGCGACGTCACCGTAGAAGTCGCGCCTAAGATTTTGAGATGCCTGGACAAAGCAACGCCTAGCGACAAGCTTTCCGACTGGGGCCTCCACCCCACCAAGCCCGATTGGTCCAAGGGCTTCGACATCTGGACACCAGGCGAGGCCGGCGCGAAGGCGCGGCTGGATGCTTTCCTGTCCGGCCCCATCGCCAGCTACGGCGAGAAGCGCGATATCCCCTCCGCGCCCGCCACCTCGCGGCTGTCGCCCCACCTGCACTTTGGCGAAATCGGCCCGCGCCAAGTCTGGCTGGCCGCCCGCGCCGCCGCCGAGGCGGGCGATATCCCTATCGCGGAAGCCGACAAGTTCCTGTCCGAGATCGGCTGGCGCGAGTTCAACCATTCCATTCAGTACCACTGGCCCGACCTCCTCACGCGAAACTTCAAGCCGGAGTTCGACGGCTTTCCGTGGGTCAAGGACCTTGCCGCCCTTGAGGCCTGGACCAAGGGCGAAACCGGCTATCCCATCGTCGACGCCGGCATGCGCGAGCTCTGGACCACCGGCTTCATGCACAATCGCGTGCGGATGATCGTCGCCTCGTTCCTGATCAAGCACCTGATGATCAACTGGCGCCAGGGCGAGGCGTGGTTCTGGAACACCCTGGTCGACGCCGATCTCGCCAATAATGTCGGCAATTGGCAGTGGACCGCCGGCAGCGGCGCCGACGCCGCCCCCTACTTCAGGATCTTCAATCCGATCAGCCAGGGCGAGAAGTTCGACCCGCAAGGCGCCTATGTTCGACGCTGGGTCCCGGAACTTAAAACTGTTCCTGACGATTTTATCCACAAGCCATGGGAGCGCCCGCTCCATCTGTCTCCGGCGGCGCGGCGTATCTACGCTAAACCGATCGTTGACCACGCCAAGGCGCGCGAGCGCGCCCTGGAGGCCTATCACAGCCTCTAGATGAGCGAGGGCTTTACGAGACGGTGGTTAACGGCGTTAAGTAACGCGTCACCGGAAGCGAGGCCCCGCCTTGGAAAACGCGCTCTGGAATGATCCCGATCTGAAGGCCGCTCCGGCCGCCTTCCGTTCCGCCGTCCGCATCGCGGCCGAGAACTGGGAGGCCGGGTCGCTGACCTTTGTCCTACCCACCGGCAAGAGCCTGACGGTCAAGGGCCGCCAGGACGGTCCCGACGCGACCATCCGCATCCGCGACTACAATTTCGTACGTCGCGCGCTGTTGTCGGGCGACATCGGCTTCGCCGAGGGCTTCATGGCCGGCGAATGGGACACGCCCGACCTTTCGATCGTGCTGGAGGCCTTCTCTCTGAACTTCGACCGCTTGGCCGGCTTGGCCTCGGGCAACCCGATCATGCGGGCGGTGAACGCGATCTATCACCTGTTCAACCGCAACAGCCGCTCGGGCTCGAAGCGGAACATCCACGCCCACTACGACCTGGGCAACAACTTCTATTCCCGCTGGCTAGATCCGACGATGACCTATTCGTCGGCCCTGTACGAGCACCCCAACCAGCCTTTGCCGGACGCCCAGCGCGCCAAATACGCGGCCCTGGCCAAGACCATCGGACTGGCGCCTGGCAAGCACGTGCTGGAGATCGGCTGCGGCTGGGGCGGCTTCGCCGAGTTCGCCGCCAAGGAGGTCGGGGCCAAGGTCACCGGCATCACCATCTCCCAAGCGCAGTACGATTTCGCCAGGAAGCGCTTGTTCGAACAGGGACTTTCCGAAAAGGCAGACATTCGTCTGGTCGACTATCGCGACGTCGAGGGCCGTTTCGACGCCGTGGCCTCGATCGAGATGTTCGAGGCCGTGGGCGAGGAGTACTGGCCCGCCTATTTCGGCAAGATCCGCGAGGTGCTGGTTCCCGGCGGCCGCGCGGGCTTGCAGATCATCACCATCCGCGACGAGCTGTTCAGCGACTATCGCAGCCGCACCGACTTCATCCAGCGCTACATCTTCCCGGGCGGCATGCTGCCCAGCGAGGCGCGACTTAAGGAAGAGACCGAGCGCGCGGGCCTGGAATGGAGCGATCTCAAGCGCTTCGGCCAGAATTATGCGGACACCTTGGCCGAATGGGGCCGTCAGTTCGAGGCCGCCTGGCACGAGATCCGCAAGGACGGCTTCGACGAACGCTTCCGGCGCCTGTGGCGGTTCTATCTCAGCTATTGCGAGGCCGGCTTCCGCACCGAGCGCACCAACGTCATCCAGCTAGGCCTCAGCCGCGGCTAGACACCCATGGCGTTCCTGAGCGCCAACGCCTTCTCCCGGAAAGCGCGGCGCTCGGCCTCGTCCATGCCGCTCAGCGCCTTCAAGGGCATCAGCATGCGGCCGTTGCCCGCCAGCCGCTGAGCGTGGCGGTCGATGAAGTCCCAGTAGAGGGCGTTGAACGGACAGGCGTCGTCGCCGAGGCGCTGCTTGACGTCGTAGCGACAGCCTTTGCAGTAGTCGCTCATCCGATCGATATAGGCGCCGCTGGCGGCGTAGGGTTTGGAGCCGACGATGCCGCCGTCGGCAAAGGTGGCCATGCCGCGCGTGTTGGGCATCTCGACCCATTCATAGGCGTCGGCGAACACCACCATGTACCAATCGTCCACCGCGTCGGGATGCACGCCCAGCAGCATGGCGAGGTTGCCGGTGACCATCAGCCGCTGGATGTGGTGCGCGCAGGCGTGGTCGCGCGCCGAGCGCACCGCGTCGGCGACGCAGGCCATGTCGGTCTCGCCGGTCCAATAGAACCACGGCAGCTTGCCCTCGGCCTCCAGGGCGTTGCGCAGGCCGTATTCCGGCATCTTCAGCCAGTAGACGCCGCGCACGAACTCGCGCCAGCCGATGATCTGGCGGATGAAGCCTTCCACGGCGTTCAGCGGCGCCCGCCCCTCGCGCCAGGCGGCTTCGGCGCGCCGGCAGATGTCCAGCGGGTCCAGCAGGCCGATGTTCAGCGCGGGCGAGATCAGGCCGTGCCACAGGAACGGCTGTTCCCAGGCCATGGCGTCCTGCCAGTCGCCGAACGCGGGCAGCATGTGCGCCAGGAAGTGCTCCAGCGCCGCCTCCGCCTCTTGCGAATTGGTCGGCCAGCCGAACGCTTCGAGGGTTCCGAAGTGGTCGTCGAAGCCCTTCGAGACCATCTCGATCACAGCTTGCGTCGTCGGGTTCGGCGGCGTGCGCAGGCGCTGGGGCGGCCGCACGTCCTTGGGGAGTTTCTTGCGGTTCTCCGGATCGAAGTTCCAGCGCCCGCCGGCCGGCTTGTCGCCCTCCATCAGCAGACCCGTGCGTCGCCGCATCTCGCGATAGAAGAACTCCATCCGCAGCTCGCGACGCCCCTCGGCCCAACCCGCGAATTCGGCGCGCGAACAGAGAAAACGATCATCCTCGCGCGCTTCGATCGGAACGCCGACCTCCAGCAACAGCAGCGCCTGCTCCAGACCCCACTTGCCGCAGGCGGTGCGGACCACGCGATCGAAAACGCCCTCGCCCAGCGCGCGCGTCAACTCGCCGGCGATGGTGCGGGGATTCTCGGGATCGTCCAGCGTCACGTAGCGAACGCGCAGCCCCTTGGCCCGCAGGCGCTCGGCGAACTGACGCATGGCCGACCAGACCAGGACGAGTTTCTGCTTGTGGTGCTTCCAGGCGGTGGCTTCGGCGACGCTCTCGACCATCAGCACGACGTCACGCGTGGGGTCGACATCGTTCAGCGCCGACAGGCTTTCCGACAGCTGGTCGCCCAGCACCAGCCGCAAAGCCCCTCGGGAATTGCTCACCCCGAACCTCCCGCCTTCAGGAAAACTAGGCTTGCGTCGCGCGGCCCGCGCACGATCTACCATGCCAGTCCGGCCACGCAGGTGAAATCATGACCATTCTCCCCAGCGTTCTCGACGCCATTGGGAACACGCCCTTGATCCGCCTGCGCCGCGCCAGCGAGGCGACCGGCTGCGAGATCCTGGGCAAGGCCGAGTTCATGAACCCTGGCCAGTCGGTCAAGGATCGCGCCGCCCTGGGCATCATCCGCGACGCCGAAGCCAAGGGCCTGTTGAAGCCCGGCGGCCGCATCGTCGAAGGCACCGCCGGCAACACCGGCATTGGCCTGGCCATGGTCGCCTCCGCCCTCGGCTACAAGACCACGATCGTGATCCCCCGGACCCAGAGCCAGGAGAAGAAGGACGCCATCCGGCTGCTGGGCGCCGAGCTGGTCGAGGTCGACGCGGCTCCCTATTCGAACCCCGGCAATTATGTCCGCTATTCCGGCCGCTTGGCCGAGGAACTTGCCGCGACCGAGCCCAACGGCGTGATCTGGGCCAACCAGTTCGACAACACCGCCAACCGCGACGCGCACTACATGACCACAGGCCCGGAAATCTTCGACCAAACAGAGGGTAAGGTCGATGGCTTCATCTGCGCCGTCGGATCCGGCGGCACCCTGGCCGGCGTCGCCGCCGCCCTGCGCGAGCGCAAGCCCGAGGTGAAGATCGGCCTCGCCGATCCCCACGGCGCGGCGCTCTACAGCTGGTACAAGGACGGGGAGCTGAAGTCGGAAGGCAATTCGATCAGCGAGGGCATCGGTCAGGGTCGCGTCACCGGCAACCTCGAGGGACTGACGATCGACCACCCTTTCCGCGTCTCGGACGAGGAAATGCTCGAGGTGCTCTACGACCTCGTCATGCACGAAGGCCTGTGCCTCGGCGGCTCGGCGGGCATCAACATCGCGGGGGCCGTGAAGCTGGCGAAGGAACTGGGTCCCGGCCACACCATCGTGACCGTGCTGTGCGACCACGGCTCGCGCTACCAGTCCAAGCTGTTCAATCCCGCCTTCCTTAAGGAAAAGGGCCTGCCCGCGCCGCCTTGGATGTAGCTTGCGACAAGGCGCTCGCGCGGCGATGTTGCCGACGTCTCGAAACGGGGGCGAGTCAGCCCCCAGAAAGGCGTCGACATGAGCACTCCGTCCGATCCGCTGGTCTCCACCGCCTGGCTGGCCGAGCATCTCGACGCGCCGGACGTGCGGGTCGTCGACGCCTCGTGGCACATGCCCGCCGCCCAACGTGAACCGTACAAGGAGTTCCTGGCCGCCCACATCCCGGGCGCGGTGTTCTTCGACATCGACGACATCGCCGACGAGACCACCGACCTGCCGCACATGATCCCGTCGCCGGTGAAGTTCGCCTCTCGGGTCAAGAAGATGGGCCTGGGCGACGGCTCGCGGATCGTCGTCTACGACAGCATCGGCATCCTGCCCGCCGCGCGCGCCTGGTGGCATTTCCGCGCCATGGGTCACGAGGACGTCGTGGTGCTGGACGGCGGCTTGCCCAAGTGGATTTCCGAAGGCCGCCCGATCGAGGACGGTCCCGCCGCGCCACAGGAGCGCCACTTCACGCCGCGCTATCAGGCCGACATCTACCGCTCGCTGGAACAGATGCGCGAGATCGTCGCCACCGGCCGCGAACAGGTCATCGACGCCCGCGCCGCGGGCCGTTTCGAGGGCCGCGATCCCGAACCGCGCGCCGGCCTGCGCGGCGGCCACATGCCCGGCGCCCGCAACATTCCGCTGGCGGCGATGATCGCGCCGGACGGGACCATGCTGTCGGCCGACAAGCTGAAGACCGTGTTCGAGGCGGCGGGCGTGGACATCAACAAGCCGATCGTCTCGACCTGCGGCTCGGGCATCACCGCGGCGGTCGTCGCCCTGGCCCTGGCCCGCATGGGCAAGCCGCGCTCGGCGGTCTACGACGGCTCCTGGACCGAATGGGGCGGCTTGGCCGACACCCCTGTCGCCACGGGTCCGGCCGCCTAGCGTAAGAGTATCCCGATGGACGAAGAAACCCGCCTGATCCGCACGGGCTTGGCCAATCACACGCTGGCCAAGACGGTCAATCCGCCGATCCAGCGGGGGTCGACCGTGCTGCTGCGCGACGCGGCCTCGCTGTACGATGACGACCAGCTGACCTACGGCATCACGGGCCTGGCGACCCCCAGCGCCCTGCAGGCCGCCCTTGCCGACCTGGAAGGGGCCGAGGACGTCACCCTTTATCCATCCGGCTTGGCCGCGATCACCGGCGCTTTGCTCGCGGTCCTGAAGGCGGGCGACGAGGTCTTGGTCGTCGACAGCGCCTACAAGCCGACCCGCCGCTTCTGCGATCGTTTGCTGTCCCGCTTCGGCGTCACCACGACCTATTACGACCCGGCCCTGGACGCTGACGCCCTGATGGCGTTGGCAACGCCGCGCACGCGCCTGATCGTGCTGGAGGCGCCAGGCTCCCTGACCTTCGAGATGCAGGACATCCCCGCCATCGCCCAGGCGGCGAACGCGCGCGGGATCATGACCCTGATCGACAACACCTGGGCGGCGGGCTTCTACTTCAAGCCGCTGGCCCATGGCGTCACGCTCAGCGTCCAGGCCCTGACCAAATATGTCGGTGGTCACTCCGACTGCTTCATGGGATCGGTGGCGACCTCGGACAAGGCCGTCGCGGCGCTGCTGGGCGAGGCCATGTGGGACATCGGCTGGTCCGTGTCGCCCGACGACGCCTACACCATGCTGCGCGGCCTGCGGACCCTGGCCACGCGCCTGCCGCGCCACCACGAGAACGGCCTCGAGGTCGCGCGCTGGCTGCAGGCGCGGCCCGAGGTGGCGCGCGTCCTGCACCCCGCCCTGCCCGACGATCCGGGCCACGCGATCTGGAAGCGCGACTTCACCGGCGCCTGCGGCCTGTTCGGCGTGGTGCTGAAGCCCTGCAGCCAGACCGCGGCCAAGGCCTTCCTCGACAGCCTGAAGCTGTTTGGCCTCGGCTTCTCGTGGGGCGGCTACGAAAGCCTGGCGCTCCACTGCGATCCGCAACTCACTTTCCGCTCCATCCCCGTGAACCTGGAAGGGCCGCTGCTGCGCTTCCATGTAGGGTTGGAGAGCGTCGAAGACATAAAGGCCGATCTCGACCAGGCCTTCACGACGTTTCGCGGCGCATCCCCGCTTTAGGGAAAGGCGCGTCGTTTTTAGATAAATCAGCAGCTGTTGCGGTTGCGAACGACGAAAGCACGACCAGATAGCAGCCAGACGCCGACGGAGGGTCGGCGCCCCTGCCCAAAGGGACAGTCTCGCATGCCCAATCTGTTCGACCCGCTGCGCGTCGGCGATCTTACCCTGCCCAACCGCGTCGTCATGGCGCCGCTGACCCGGCTGCGCGCCGGCCCGACCCACATCCCCAACGCCCTGATGGCCGAGTACTATGGCCAGCGCGCCTCCGCCGGCCTGCTGATCAGCGAGGGCGTGCCCGTGTCGCCGCAAGGCGTCGGCTACGCCGGCGTCCCGGGCATCTGGTCCAAGGAACAGACCGAAGGCTGGAAGCAGGTCACCAAGGCCGTGCATGACAAGGGCGGCCGCATCTTCATGCAGATCTGGCACGTCGGGCGCATCTCCGATCCCGAGTTGCTGAACGGCGAGCTGCCGGTCGCGCCCAGCGCCATCGCCGCCAAGGGCCATGTCAGCCTGCTGCGCCCGCAGCGCGACTACCCCACCCCTCGCGCCCTCTCGACCGAGGAAATCGCCAGCGTGGTCGAGGCCTTCCGTCAGGGCGCGGAGAACGCCCAGGCCGCCGGCTTCGACGGCGTGCAACTGCACGGCGCCAACGGCTATCTGCTCGACCAATTCCTGCAGGACGGCAGCAACCATCGCACCGATCAGTACGGCGGCTCGATCGAGAACCGCGCCCGTTTGCTGCTCGAAGCGACCGACGCGGCCATCTCGGTCTGGGGCGCGGACCGCGTGGGCGTGCACCTGGCGCCGCGCGCCGACAGCCACTCGATGGGCGACAGCAACCTCGCCGCGACCTTCGGCTACGTCGCCAAGGCCCTGGGAGAGCGCAAGATCGGCTTCATCTCGGCCCGCGAGTACGAAGCCGCCGACAGCCTGGGTCCGGACCTGAAAAAGGCCTTTGGCGGCGTCTACATCGCCAACGAGAAGTTCGACCTGGCCAGCGCCACCGCCGCGATCGAGGCCGGCAAGGCCGACGCCATCGCCTTCGGCAAGGCCTACATCGCCAACCCGGACCTGGTGGAACGGCTGAAGGCGGGCGCGGCGCTGAACACGCCCGACCCGACCACCTTCTACGGCTTCGAGAACGGCCCGCGCGGCTATACGGACTATCCGACGCTGGCCCAGGTCAGCGAGCCGGCGTAAGCCTTTCAAAGCACAAGCTCTTGTCATCCCGGATAGCCGCGCTGCGCGCCGCGGCCGGGATGACAAGGGTTTTGCGACCAGCCCTACGCGGCCTTGATCAGCCCCTCGGCCACATACTGAGCGGCCACGGCCTCGGCGACCTTGATGCCGTCGACCGCGGCCGAGAGGATGCCGCCGGCATAGCCCGCCCCTTCACCGGCCGGGAAGAGGCCGGCGGTGTTCAGGCTCTGGAAGTCCTTGCCCCGCGTGATCCGCACGGGCGAGGACGTCCGGGTCTCGACACCGGTCAGCACCACGTCGGGATGGTCATAGCCCGGGATCTGGCGGCCGAAGACCGGCAGGGCCTCGCGCATGGCTTCGATCGCGAATGGCGGCAGGCATTTGGCCAGATCGGTCAGGTGCACGCCGGGCTTGTACGACGGAGTCACCGCGCCGAACTCGGTCGAAGGGCGACCGGCCAGGAAGTCGCCGACCAGCTGTCCCGGCGCCTGGTAGGTCCCGCCGCCGGCCTCGAACGCCAGGCTCTCCCACTTGCGCTGGAACGCGACGCCGGCCAGCGGGTGGCCCGGATAGTCCTGCTCGGGATTGATATCGACGACGAAGCCGGAATTGGCGTTCCGCTCGTTGCGCGAATACTGGCTCATGCCGTTGGTGACGACGCGGCCAGGCTCTGACGTCGCCGCCACCACCGTACCGCCCGGACACATGCAGAAGCTGTAGACGGTCCGGCCGTTCTTGCAGTGGTGCGACAGGCTATAGTCGGCCGCGCCCAGGTCGGGATGGCCGGCGCAATCGCCAAAGCGCGCTCTGTCCATCCAGGACTGAGGATGCTCGATCCGCACCCCGATCGAGAACGGCTTGGCCTCGATGTGGACGCCACGATCGTAAAGCACCTGGAAGGTGTCGCGCGCGCTGTGGCCCAAGGCCATCACGACATGGCGGGCCGGCAGGTAATCGCCGCCGGCGATATGAAGCCCCTTCAGCCGGCGGGAGCCGTCGGCGCCGACCTCGATGTCGAAGTCCTCGACCTTGTGCTGCCAGCGGTACTCGCCGCCCAAGCTCTCGATCAGCGCCCGCATGTTTTCGACCATGTGGACTAGGCGGAAGGTGCCGATGTGCGGATGGGCCTCGGTCAGGATCTCTTCCGGCGCGCCGGCCTTGACGAACTCCTCCAGCACCTTGCGGCCCAGGAAGCGCGGATCCTTGATCTGGCTGTAGAGTTTGCCATCCGAAAAGGTCCCCGCCCCGCCTTCGCCGAACTGGACGTTGGACTCCGGATTCAGCTCGCCCCGCCGCCACAGGCCCCAGGTGTCCTTGGTGCGCTCGCGCACCACCTTGCCGCGATCCACGATGATGGGCCTCAGGCCCATCTGCGCCAGGATAAGACCCGCGAACAGGCCGCAAGGCCCCGCGCCGATGACCACCGGCCTTGGCCCCTCGAAACCCGCCGGCGCCTTGGCCACGAAGCGATAGTCGGTGTCTGGCGTGACGCGAACCTGATGGTCGCCCTCGAAGCGGCTCAGGACCGCCGCCTCGTCGCGCAGCACGACGTCGACCGAATAGACCATCAAGATCGCGGACTTGCGGCGTGCGTCATGGGCGCGGCGCGCGACCGCGAAGCTCACCAGATCATCGGCCTCGATCCCCAGGCGTGTGACGATGGCGGGCGCCATGGCCTCTGGCGGATGGCCCAGCGGCAGCTTCAGTTCCGAAATACGCAGCATGGCGCGGGTCTTAGCCAAAAGTCGGCCGCCGCGCCATCCGTGCGGACGTTAAGCCGCGCGGGCCAAGGCTCCGTCGCGCGGGACAAGACGAGCGCTCTGACCTTTGCGAAGCTCCACGATCAGGCTGGAATCGCCCAGCACCACCACGTGACGGCCGTCGCCCTTGGCCGTGAGCACCGCCTCGGCCAGCTTGCCGCCCGCCCAGCGCACGTCGACACCGACCGCGCCCCGCGCCCGCAAGCCCTTGATATGGCCCGATGGCCAAGCCGACGGCAGGGCCGGCAGCAGGTAGATCCGGTCGTTGCGGCTCTGCAGGATCATCTCGGTCATGCCCGAGATCCCGCCGAAATTGCCGTCGATCTGGAACGGCGGATGGGCGTCGAACATGTTCGGATAGGTCCGGTCGGGCCCGAGCAGCAGGCGCAAGATTCCATGGGCGTGATCGCCCTCGCCCAGCCGCGCCCAGAGGTTCAACCGCCAAGCGATCGCCCAGCCGGTCGAGAGATCGCCGCGCGTGACAAGGGTCGTCTTGGCCGCCGCCGCCAGCTTCGGAGTCGTGTCGATCGCGATCTGGTCCGATGGAAACAGGCCATAGAGGTGCGAGACGTGCCGGTGGTGGATGTCGGGCGCGTCGGCGTCCCAGTCCTCCTGCCACTCCTGCAGCTGGCCGTCCTTGCCGATCTTGTAGGGCGCCAGCTTGTCGCGGGCCGCCTTGAGCTCTGCGACGAAGGCCTCGTCCGCGCCCAGCACGGCCTCGGCCTTCAGGCAGTTGTCGAACAGGTCGCGGATGATCGCCTGGTCCATGGTCGGACCAGCGACGATCGAGGCCCCATGCCCATGGTCGTTCTCGGGCGACAGCGACGGGTTGGTGACCAGGACGCCGAACTTGGGATCGACCACCAGGGTGTCGAGGAAGAACCGCGCCGAGCCCTTCATCAGCGGATAGACCCGCGCCAGATAGGCGCGGTCGCGACCGTAGTCGTAGTGGTCCCAAAGGTGCTTGCACAGCCAGGCGCCGCCGGTCGGCCAGACGCCCCATGGCGCGCCGTCCACGGGCGCGGTGGCTCGCCAGAGGTCGGTGTTGTGATGCGCCACCCAGCCGCGGGCGCCGTACATCGCCTTGGCGGTCCTCGCGCCGGTCTCCGAGAGGTCCCTCACCAGCGCGACCAGCGGCTCGACCAACTCCGGCAGGTTGGTCGGCTCGGCCGGCCAGTAGTTCATCTCGGTGTTGATGTTGATCGTGTACTTGCTGCCCCACGGCGCGTTGGGCTTGTCGTTCCAGATCCCCTGCAGGTTCGCGGCCTGCCCTCCCGGTCGCGAACAGGCGATCAGCAGGTACCGGCCGTACTGGTAGTACAGCGCCGCCAGCGACGGGTCGTCGGTCGTCGGCGAGGCCTTGATCCGCTCGTCGGTCGGCAGGAGTTCGGCGCGCGTGCGGCCGAAATCGACCTCGACGCGGTGGAACAGAGCGCGATGGTCGGCCTGGTGATCGGCCAGGATCTTCGCCCACGGCTTGTTCGATAGTTTCGCCAGCGTCGCCTTGTTCAGGGCGGGCGGGTCGCCTGAAACGTCGTCGTAGCGACGGTAGCTGGTCGCCGCCGCGATCAGCAGGACCACCTCGTCGGCGTCGCGGATCGACAGGGTCTCGCCCTGCCCGCTCACGCGCCCGCCCTTGGCGCGGACATCGACGCGGCATTCGAACTTGAGCCTGGCGGCGATCCCCTGCTGGCTGTCATTTACGCCGGTGAGCACCAGGCTCCGCCCCTCGATGGAGGCGACAGGCTTGGATTTCAGCGGCGAGGCGAAGCTCAGGTCCAGGCTGATCGCGCCCGGACGATTGGCCGAGAGACGCACGGCGATCACCCCGTCGGGCGCGCTGGCGATCACCTCGCGCAGGTAATCCACGCCACCAGCCGTGAGGCGCGTCGTGGCGATCGCGCCGTCCAGGTCCAGCTCGCGGACATAGCCGGTCGGTTCTGCCAACCCAGGAAACTCCAGCTTCAGGTCGCCGATCGTCTGGTACGACATCTGCTGCTTGGGAACGCCGACGAACTTGGCCTCGGCGAGCTGGGCGGCCTTGGCGTACTCGCCGGCGTCGATCAGGCGGCGGATCTCGGGCAGAGCCGCGCCGGCCTCGGGATTGATCGGCTCATAGGGACCGCCCGCCCAAAGGGTGTCCTCGTTCAGTTGCAGTCGCTCGGCGCCGACGCCGCCGAAGACCATGGCGCCCAGCTTGCCCGAGCCGACGGGCAGCGCCTCGACCCAGGTCTTGGCCGGCTGGCGGTACCAGAGCCGGAGAGGCGAGCCCGACGACGCCGTCGCGGCGCGCCCCGAGGTGGCGGCCAGAGCCGGCGCGGCGCCCAGGGCCGCCAAAGTGGACCGACGGGTCAAGGTCATGCCGCGAGCCTCCCAACACGCGAAAAGCCGGACGCGCCCTTCTAAGGTCACGTCCGGCTCTCTTTAGAGGGGCGTGGCGCCCCCTAGTCGACCGCCACGACCACCACCGACTTGGCGGGGATGGCCAGGGTCAGGGTGTCGCCCGCGATCTTGCCGCCCTTGAACGGGACCGGCGCCACGGTCGGCTTGACCCCGAAAGCGTTCATGGCGTCCATCTTGTCGGCGGTCATCACCTGGCCCGACACCGACTTGGCCTTGAGGCCGCCCAGCGCCACCGAAAGCTTGACGCCGTCGTCCGGCGACATGTTGGCGACGGCCACATAGGTCTTGCCGTCCTTGCCCTTGGCCGCCGAAGCGTTAAACGCGGGGATCCTGGTGCCGCCGACGTCGATCTCGGGCGCGTTGACATCGAGCGGGATCGCCGTCGAGTCCTGGAACGGCACGTACATCTTGTAGGCGTAATAGGTCGGGGTCAGGACGATCTTGTCGCCTTGGGTCAGGATCATCGCCTGCAGCACGTTGATGGTCTGGGCGATGTTCGTCATCTTCACCCGGTCGGTATAGCGGTGGAAGATGTTGAAGTTGGCCGCCGCCAGCACGCCGTCGCGCAGGGTGTTCAGCTGGTAGAGGTGGCCCGGATTGGTGCCCGGCTCGACATCGTACCAGGCGCCCCACTCGTCGACATAGAGGCCGATCCGCTTGCTGGGATCGTTCTTGTCCATCGCGGCGATGTGCTGCTTGAGCAGATCATCCATCCGCAGGGTCTGCGCGAAGGTCTGGCCCCAGGCGGCCTTGTCGAAACCGGTCGCCACGCCCTTCTTCGACCATTGGCCGGTCGGGATCGTGTAGTAGTGGAGCGAGATCGCGTCCATGTACTTGCCGGCATGCTTGGTGACCACGTCGGTCCAGTTCACGTCGAACGAGTTGGCGCCCGAAGCGATCCGCAGCGCCTTGTTGTCGTCGTTCTTGTGAAAGAACGCCGAGAAGCGGCGGTATTCGTTGGCGTAGTACTCGGCGGTCATCTCGCCGCCGCAGCCCCAGCTCTCGTTGCCGATGCCGACGAACGGCAGGTTGAAGGGCTTGTCCCGACCGTTCGCGCGGCGCTCCTGGGCCAGGGTGTCGTCGCCGGGCGAGATCATGTACTCGATCCACTCGCGCATCTCGGTCGGATTGGACGAGCCGACATTGATCGAGACGTAAGGATCGGCGCCGACCTGTTCGGCGAAGTCCATGAACTCGTGGGTGCCGAAGGCGTTGGTCTCGGGAGAACCGCCCCACCAGTTGTTCTTGCGCGAGGGGCGCTTGTCGCGCGGACCGATCCCGTCGCGCCAGCGGTATTCATCGGCGAAGCAGCCGCCGGGCCAGCGGATCACCGGGGTTTTGATGTCCTTCAGCGCCGCGACGACGTCGCTACGAATGCCGCGCACATTGGGGATCTTGGAGTCGGGGCCGACCCACACCCCGTCATAGATGCCCGCGCCCAAATGCTCCGAGAATTGTCCATAGATGTAACGCGAGATCGGCGCGCCTGGCTTGTCGGCTCTCAAGGTCGCGGTCGCGGCGATTTCGCCGGCCTGCGCGCTCGCCGCCATCGCCAGCAGCGTGATCGCCGCGCCTAGAAACGTCTTGGCCAACGCCATGCTCTTCCCTCTCCTTTACGCGCGGATGCTTCAGGGCTCCGCCTTGTTCTGACCGCGTGCATAGCAGCGGTTATTTTGTCGTACAATAAGGATCCGAAAAGGCGCGCCCTCCGGACACAAGAAAACCGCCGGCCCTGGAGAGAGCCGGCGGCGAATGCTCTTAGTGGTTATCCCTGGGCAGGCCCTTGGTTTGGGCGATGCGTTGGTATTTGACGGCGGGTTCGAGGACGGCGCCGGTTTCGAGCTGTCCGACGACGGCGCGCTGGATCTCCTGCCAGGGGGTCTGGCTTGCGG